>MJGMD1__coassemble_1834_pt1 | contig 74973 bp, 65 predicted proteins | sample MJGMD1__metabat2_low_PE_007 | metagenome-assembled genome bin MJGMD1
GGGCCGCTTCTTTTCCCCTTTCACTTTCTACCGGGAGCCGCCTGCCAAGCCCCAGCCTTTCGCGCCGCCCTTCACACCATTTCCCCTTACGAAAGTTTTAGGGGGGAGGGAACGGGGTTTGGGGAAGGGGAGGGGCCCCTTTTTCAAAAGGGGCCCCTCCTCTTCCCCAATCTTCAAATCCTTTCCTCCCCAACTACGCAAGCGCAACCAGATCGTAGTCGCGGCACTCGACGATGTCGGCATCAACGAGCGCGCCGGGCTCGACGCCGGGGCCGCTGATGTAAACCATACCGTCGATTTCGGGAGCTTGAAACCACGCCCGCCCGGTGTGCAGGCCGGGCCACTCCGGATGGGGCGCATCCACGAGGATAGGCAGGCGGTCGCCTTCAAACCGGGAAAGCCACTCGGCGCTGATGTCGGCCTGCGCTTCCATGAGCAAATCGCGGCGCCATTCCTTCACGCGGTCTTCGACCTGATCGGGCATGGCGGCGGCGGGCGTCCCTTCTTCGGCGCGATAGGCGAACACCCCGAGATGCTGGAAACGCACCTCTTCGATGAACTCGCGCAGATGTTCAAAATGCTCCTCCGTTTCACCGGGGAACCCGACCATGATGCTCGTGCGCAGGGCGGCTTCAGGGAATACGTTGCGGATGCGGTCAATGGCCTCGCGGGGGTTGCGCGCAAAGGGGCGGCCCATGCGGGACAGGACGTCCGGATGGGAATGCTGCACAGGGACGTCAAAGTACGGTACGAACGGCTTGCCCGCCTCGCGCAGATACTTGAGCATTTCGTGCGTCATTCCGGCGGGGTAAAGATACATGAGGCGCAGGCGTTCGAGGCCCTGCAACGGCAGGAGGCCGTCGAGCAGTGTACGGAGATCCTGCTTGCCGTCGAGATCACACCCCCATTCCGTGAGATCCTGCGCCACGAGATTCAGTTCCTTGACCCCCTGATCCAGCAGGGCGCGGGCCTCGCGGACGATCATGTCCTTGCAGTGGGAGCGGTGCCCGCCCCGGATATTGGGGATGGCGCAGAACGAACAGGTATGGCGGCAGCCGTCGCTGATCTTGAGCCATGCGTAAGACGGCCCGGTGCTCAGGATACGGCCCGGAACCGTGGGTTCGGGAAGGCTAAGCTTGCGCGCGAGCATGGCGGGCCACGCCTCCAGATCGCTGTTGTCCAGCCAGAGATCCACTTCGGGCAGCTCAGGTGCCAGATCTTCCGCGTGGTAACGCCCCACGAGACACCCGGCGACCGCCAGCAGCGGACGCTTGGGCAGCTCCTCGATGTCGGCGATGGCCTGCGCAATCGTCCGCACGGATTCCTCCGTGGCGGGCTGGATGAAGGCACAGGTATTGATGAAAACAAGCTCGGCCTCATCCGGCGACTCGACAGGAACCAGCGCCACCCCAAGGGAACCGAGAAGACGCTCAGTGTCCACCCGGTTCTTCGGGCAGCCGAGGCTTGTGGAATAACAACGCAGGGAAACGGACATGACGCACCTCATTCTAGGACAACGCTGCCGCACAGCAGCGGGATGTCGTATGGCTTCAAAAACAGCAAAACGCACTCATATAAAAGGGGAGGTTCCGACCTCAACCTTAATAAACGTTTTTCCCATTACCGGGAAAGAATCCCATGCCTCTTCTTATCATTCCCTTTGAGCGGGCGGCAATGGGATGTTTTTCTCTCAGCCGGAGGCCTCCAGCGCGGCTTCGCGTCAGGAAACGATTTGCGGGCGGGGCCGGACGAAGGAATATTCCACGGCAGGGTTCCCGCCCTTTCCCGAAAAGCAACGCCCAACCTGTTGACGGAGCATAGGATTGGCGGCAAACTGCGCGGCGCGAGAGTTCGCCGCACGACCCGTTGGTGGTACGCAATATAGCGGCAATGCGCAAGGAGCAGACCATGAGCGAACAGCCTCACGATACGGAACCCGTTACCATCGTCCTCGCCACACGCAACCAGGGCAAAGTCCGCGAACTGGCGGAGCCGCTGCGCGCCTTCGGCCTGCGCGTCGTCGGACTGGACGCCTTCCCCGATCTTCCCGAAGTGGAGGAAACGGGCACCACTTTTGAAGAAAACGCCCTGCTCAAGGCCCGCGAAGTTTCCAAGCGCACCGGCCTTGTCGCCATTGCCGACGATTCCGGGCTCGAAGTGGATGCCCTCAACGGCGCACCCGGCGTGTACTCCGCCCGCTACAGCGAGGACATGCCGGATCTGCCCGGCGCCACCAAGGACGAACGCAATACGATGAAGCTCCTCGCGGCCCTGTCGTCCGTGCGGCTGTGGAACCGTTCGGCGCGCTTCCGCAGCGTCGTCGCCGTCTGTACGCCCGAAGGCGAAACCCTCATCGCTCCCGGCACCTGGGAAGGCAGCGTCGCCTGCTCCCCGCGCGGCAAAAACGGCTTCGGCTACGATCCCGTTTTCCTCGATCCCGAGCTGGGCCTCACCGCCGCCGAAATGTCCCCGGAAGAAAAAATGAGCCGCAGCCACAGGGCCAAGGCCCTGCGCGAGCTGCTGCGCCTCTGGCCCTCCTTCTGGGAAGGGTATCTCCGGAAGAGAGCTTGACTTTTCCGCGTCCGACTGTGACTTTGGGGCTGACAAAAACCCTACTTAAAGAGTATACTGATGCCCACGGGAAGGACGGCTTTTCAACGGAAACCGCCCTTGTATGGGCATTATGCCGCTATCCGACAGACAGGAGAACAGTTCATGGATCAAGCCACCCTCATGGATAAAATCAAGACCGGGACCACGCTCTGCAAGGCCATCATGCGCAACGGCTACGACGCCTATGCCATCAATGCGCCGCTGCAGGGCCTGATCTTCGAAAAAACCGGCGTATTCGACGTGGACATCGCCTGTGCCTGCGATACGGAAACCCTCTTCAAAATTTTCCCCAACGCCGTCCCCTACACTGAAGAAGGCGCTATGGCCATGCTTCAGGAAAACGGCGTCACCCTGCGTTTCTATAGTACGGATGTTGAGGACGCCTCCCATCCGGAAATGAGCCAGCTCCGCATCACGCCGCGCCTTGCGCGCCTCCTCGCCGAACTCCAGCTCAAGGGCCAGCTCAAAAGTTCCAACACCAACGACCCCGAAGCTAAGGAGTTCGAAGACTTCGACAAGGCCGGAAGCGTCAAGCTGGTCGGCCTGCCGAGCAAGACGCTCGCCAAGAACTACCTGCTCGCCATCCGTGCCCTGCGCTACGCGGCGAACTTCGATTTGCCCGTCAACCCGCACACGTGGGTGAGCATCATCCAGTCCGCCAACCGTATCCTCGACTACGTGCCCGCCCGCGAAATCATGGAAGAATGGCGCAAGGTCGCCGCCGAATCCATGTGGAAGTTCGTGCAGCTCCTCTTTGAAGCCCAGCTTCTGCACGGCCTCATGCCCGAAATCGCCGCCTTGTCCTGCATTAAGCAAGAGCGCAACGACGACGGGGACATCGAAAGCGTGTTTGACCACACTATCGAGTGCATGAAGCGCTACCCCGAAGAAGGGTTCAGCATGGACTGGTACGGCACCCTCGCCACCATGTTCCACGATGTGGGCAAGCTCTACACCGCCGAACACCTCAACGGCCGCTGGACATTCTACCAGCACCACCGCGTGGGCGCCGGCGTAACCCGCAAAATCCTGCGCCGCCTGCACTTCACGTCCGAGGACATTGACCTTATCTGCCATCTCGTGCGGCATCACATGATGTTCCACTTCATGCTGACGGACCGCGGCATCCGCCGTTTCAAGGCCCTGCCCGAAACCGAGCGCCTGATCGCCATGTGCCGCGCCGATATCGAGGCCCGCGACGGCAGCTACACCTACTTCAACCATAATTCCAAGTACCTCACCCGCGCCGAGACGGACGAGCTGTTGCTTGAACCGCTCCTCAACGGCAACGAAATCATGGAGTACACCAGCCTGCCTCCCGGACCCGCCGTGGGCACCATCCGCGAAGCCCTTCTCAAGGCGCAGGTCGCCGGAGAGGTCACCGACCGCGATTCCGCCATCGCTTTCGTCAAGAATTATGCGGCAAAGCTGAAGTAGTTCGATTCAGATTGATGATTGGTTGAGATTGGGGAGGGGGAGGAGAAACTTAAAGAAGGGGCCCCACGTTTCTCCTCCCCCTCCCCAAACCTGTCCACGCGGCTCGCGCCCTCCCCTCTCCACTTCAAAGGCTTTCGCGTTTATCGAATCCCTGTTGCCGACTTTCCCAAGATTCGAAAAAAGGATATGCGGCTTGAGGCGGAGTTCCCGCCCTATCCGGCACAGGCCGGAATGAGTACCGCTTTCGGCATACCGTCGGGGCGGCATAGCGATCCGGGCTGTTCCCGAGCTTTTTATTCACCTTATCCGCAGAGCAACGCAACGCGCATGATAGACATTCTGAATCTGACGTTCCCCGAGCTTGAACGCTTCATCGTGGAGGATCTCGGCCAGCCTAAATTCCGGGCCGCGCAAGTCTGGCAGTGGATCTGGCAAAAGCACGCTACCTCATTCGACGCCATGACCGACGTTTCCAAGCAGCTCCGCGCCAAGCTTGCGGAAGTCGCGGAAATCGTGCTTCCCGAGATCGTGACGGTGCAGACCTCATCCGACGGCACGGAAAAACTGTTGCTTCGGCTACGGGACGGCGCGTTGGTGGAGACGGTCATCCTCCCGAGCACGGGGCAGGACGGTTCCGTCCGGATCGCCCAGTGCGTGTCTTCGCAAATCGGCTGCGCGATGGGCTGCACGTTTTGCAGCACGGGCACGATGGGCTTTATCCGCAACATGACCGCCGGGGAAATCCTGAGCCAGGTTCTCGTGGCCCGTATGCGGCTCGGCGACAACCGCATCGACCACCCCATTATCCGCAACCTCGTCTTCATGGGCATGGGCGAGCCTCTGCTCAACCTGCGCGAAACCACCCGCGCCCTTGAGATGCTGAACCACGACAAGGGAATGGATTTCTCCCCCCGCCGCATTACCGTTTCGACCTGCGGCATCAAGGCGGGCCTGCGCGAACTCGGCGACAGCGGCCTCGCCTTCCTTGCCGTCTCGCTTCACGCGCCCAATCAGGATCTCCGCGCCAAGATCATGCCCAAAGCCGCGAACTGGCATCTCGACGATCTCATGGCGACGCTGGAAAGCTATCCGCTCAAGACGCGCGAGCACATCACCTTCGAGTATCTCCTGCTCGGCGGCGTGAACGATCAGCCCGAGCACGCCCGCGAGCTCGCCAAGCTCGTTTCCCGGGTCAAGGGCAAGCTCAACCTCATCGCCTACAACCCCTCGGAGACTCAGCTCTACAAGGCTCCCGCCGAGGCGGACATCCTCGCGTTCGAAAAAATCCTCTGGTCCAAAGGCGTCACCGCCATCCTCCGCAAAAGCAAGGGGCAGGACATCAAAGCCGCCTGCGGCCAGCTGAAGAGTGATTGGGAGCGAGAAAAAGGGGATGAAGAGTAAGATTGGAGGGGGGAAGGGAGGGAAAAGCTTTTCTCCAGAAAAGTTTTCCCTCCCTTCCCCAATCTTCATTTTCCTTCCCTCACTACTCCCCTGCCGTGTAGCAGCCCAACAGCCTGAACGAGTGGCAGGTGTTGCGGAGTTCGGCGAGGACGCCGGAGAGCTCGGGCTTGAGCAGGTTCGTCTCGAGATCGGCGAAAAAGGCGTATTTCCAGCTCTGAGAGCGCAAGGGGCGCGACTCCAGCTTGCGGAGATTCACCCCCGCCTTGAACAGCAGATCCAAAATACCCGCCAGAGAACCGGGCTTGTCGGGCAGCGTGAACAGTACCGAAGTCTTGTTGGCTGCGGAAGTGTCTGTGGGCTTGGGGCCGATGACCACAAAACGCGTCTGATTCGTCGGCTCATCCTCAAGATTATAGGCAAGGATGGGCAAACCGAGCATCGTGGACAGGCTCTTGTGCCCGATGGCGGCGCTCCCCGGCTCGGAAACCGCCCGGCGCGCGGCGGCGGCGGTGGAATCGCAGGCCATAAGAGAGGCTTCGGGCAGGTGCTGACGCAGCCAGCGCTGGCACTGGGCAAGCGCCTGCGGATGGGAATACACCACTTTGATCGCTTTCGGAGACGATTCCACGGACAGCAGCGTGTGCTGGATGCGGGCGACCGACTCGGTCTGGATGTACACATCGTATTCCATGAAGAGATCGAAGCACTGCCCCACGGAGCCCTGCAGGACGTTTTCAAGCGGGATCACGCCGAGCGCACACTCGCCTCCGTGCACGGCGGCGAAGGCCTCCCGGAAGTTCTTGCAAGGCCGGTAATCCATAAGATTCCCGAGCAGATCCACAGCCGCGAAATACGAGTTCGTACCCTCGGGGCCGAGATAGGCCACGGATACGGGACGCTGAAGGGTACGGGACGAAGCGAAAATTTCATGCCAGATGGAACGCAGATGCTCCTCGGGCAGGGGGCCTGAGTTCTCGCTGGCAAGGTTGTCCAGAATCTGCCGTTCGCGCTGCGGGCGGAAGACAGGACCGGACGTATTCGCCTTCACCCGCCCCACTTCAAGGCTCAGGGAGGCACGGCGGTTGAGCAGGGCCAGCAGTTCGCGGTCCACGGCGTCGATCTGGAGGCGCAGCCCCTGAAGCGCTTCGGACTGTTTCGCGGCTGCGGCTTCGGACCAGCCGTCCGGGGTATCGTTGGATTCGGGCATGACTATATCTCGCGGATGTTTTCCTGAATGCGCATACCGAAATGACGCCCGGCCACATCGGCTCGGCAGATGACTTCGTCGCCGGGCCGGAGCGCGACCACGCTGACGGGCGTCCCGTCAGGCCGCACAAGGCGGATGGTTTCGGCGTTCTGCAAAAAGACGGAGCCGGTGCGCGTGCCTTCCGGCGTTTCCATCTGGGCCGTGATCATCAGCATGGGCCGCACCTCGGTCTTGATGCGCCCTATGGTGGCGAGCGACGTGCGCCCGTCCTTATCCACGATAAGGACTTCGTCCCCGGAGCGCAATTCGCCCACGTAGCAGGTCTTGTCGCCGGGCATCACCGCATAGGCGTGCACGCCGCCCGCGTTGATGCGGAAAGGCCGCGCCGCCACATATTCGTTGTGCTCCGTTTCGGCGTGCGTAAGGAAGGTGAAGGCGCTGGAGTTGCCCACCAGCATCCCTTGCCCCCGCTCCATGAGGGTCAGCGTATCGACGCAGACGCGGTGCCCGAGGCCCACGGTCTTCACTTCGGTAATGGTCGCCTTGTCCAGCGTCAGCGTGCCTTGCGACAATTTCAGCTCCGATACGATGTTCTTGAGGCTTGCCAGCGCTTCGGGAAGCACCACCACGACGGGCACGCCGCATTCGAGAACCCCCGCCGCAAGACGGGCTTCGGCCAGCGAAGCGACCTCGACCGCGAGCTTTCCGGCCACGGCGGGCTGCGCGAGCAGATTTTCCACCGGGATGATCTCCCACCCCTGAGCCAGTACGAGCCGCTCGCCCCCGGCGATGCGGGAGGCGATGGATTCTTCCTCGGCCTTGGAGCCGAGCCCCACGGACGGCATGTCCGCCTCGGCCCGCACGTCGCACAGGGCCAGGGAGCGGACGCCCTCCACGTGTTCGGCTTCGGTGATGATCCCGTCGACGCCGGATTCGAGGGCCAACGTCACGTCTTCCTTGCTGAAAGGCACGCTCTTGAAATAAATGTCAGGCATGGTCCCGTTCCTGTTGTTTCAACCGCATCAGGCTTCATGTCCTGACCGGAAAATGACGGCCCCGGAACTCCCCGGAACCTTTCCCCTTCCCTTTTCCCAGCGCAGCTTCCGCCGCGCAGACGCCTCTACCAAACCGGCGTTTCCCGGATTGAGGCCGGGGGGAGCGCCCGTCAGGAAACGCCCTCCCCCGCTCCCGCTAGCCTTCCACAACGGCCAGCGCTTCGTCCAGTGACAGGCCCTGATGGACCAGGCCGCGCAGGGCACGGACGAGCTGCACGCGCTTGGGATGCTGGAACACGTTGCGCCCCACGGAAAGGCCGGAACCGCCCGCCTTGAGGGAATTGTCCACCATTTCGAGGAATTCGCGGGTGGTCTCGGTGCGGGGGCCGCCGGCGATGACCACAGGCACGCAGCAGCCGGCGATGACGTCGGCGAAGGAATCGATGTCTCCGGTGTAAGGGACTTTCACGATGTCGGCGCCGAGTTCCACGCCCACGCGGGCACAATGGGCAACGACGGCGGGATCGTATTCATTGGAGATGCGGGGGCCGCGGGCGTACAGCATGGCGAGGAGAGGCATACTCCATTCTTCGGCCACACGGGCGACTTCACCGAGGTCGGCGAGCATATCGCTCTCGTTGTCGTCGCCGAGGTTCACATGCACGGAAACGCCGTCGGCACCACGGCGGATGGCTTCCTCAACGGTGCATACGAGGCGTTTCTTGTTGGAGTAGCTGGACAGGGACGTGGAAGCGGAAAGATGGATGATCAGGCCGACGTCTTTACCTTCGCCGGAAGCGCGGAAGCAGCAGCGGCACAGCCCTTTGTGCATCAGAACAGCATCAGCGCCGCCGTCGGCCATGTCTGAGACTGTTTTGTGGATATTCTCGATGCCTTCGATAGGACCGACAGAGACGCCGTGATCCATAGGAACAATGATGGCGCGGCCGGTTTCACGATTGAAAATGCGCTGGAGACGAACTTGCTTGCCGAGATTCATGGTATTCCATCCTTTGTGTGTTTGCACAGGGAAGCTGCTGCATGGATCCGCGGCAAAAAGAAAGGCCGCGGATTTGCACCCGCGGCCCTGAATGTCTGGTTTTGCTTTACAACAACACCCCACACACCCCTGTACCGCAGGCGCGACCAAAATAAAAAAAGAAGCCCCAAAAGCGGCTGCTTTCGTTGGAAGCGGTAAATGCGGTGGCGGTGTAGTTGGTCATGTTGTCCTCAAATGTGTTTCGTGAAAACTAGTCCTCAATCCGGTTTCCTGTCAAGAAAAAAATGTACCTTTTTTCATCAGCGCGAAAACGTTTGCTTTTCGCCACAGTTCCGTCACTGTCCGCTTTTTCCCCCGATCCTCGGCTTCCGGCAATGCACAAGAGGGAAACGAATAAAAGGCGGCCTCTTGTTTGTTAACGAAAAAACGATTACAGTCTGATTAATCTCAAAGAGCGCTCCTGCGCCGTTCCGCAGTAAAGCTCTCCACTGTGCAATCTTTTACAGGGAGAAGAGTCATGCCTGCCTTGAAGAAGATCCTGTGCGCCCTGGACCTGTCGGATCAGAGCGAATCCGTAGCCGAATACGCCGTTATGCTCGCCAAGATGTCCGGAGCCAGCATTGTGGCAGTATACGCCGCCCCCACGCTGACCCAGTACACGGGTTTCCATGTGCCGCCGAATACCATCGACAACTTTGTCGGTGAAATCGTTTCCGGTGCCGAACGCTCGATGACCGACTTTGTATCCGAACACTTCACCGGCGTGGATGCCCGCGGCGTTGTCGTCGTCGGCTACGCGGCTGAAGAAATCCTTGCCCTCGCCGAAAGCGAACAGGCCGACATCATCGTTATGGGTACCCGCGGACGCAAGGGCATCGACCTGATCCTGTTCGGCTCCGTGGCTGAAAAGGTCGTGAAGAACGCGACTTGCCCTGTGCTGACCATCCGTCCTACCGACGACGATTGATTGACAGGGGGGCAGTCCGGCGAAACCGGGTTGCCTCCTTTTCCTTCCCTCGGACGGAACCGCTCCGTTTCGTCCTTCTTGGTGTTTGCCCAATGTTCCGCGCCATTCGATAGGAATGCGGACCGCAGGACTTCACTGCCGGAATCCGGACCTGCCCCCCATGCTTTACAGAAAAACGCTTCCGCATCATGGGAGGACGTTTTATGGCTCCCTCCAGCTTTCCCGCCTTTTCCAGAAAATGCACGCCTTCGGAGGCAGATGTTTCCTTGTGTTCCTCGTTTCAGTGCTTGGGGTGTGCGTGAGCGTGTACTATCACTTTACGCCCGGCATTCCCTTTGATCGGAACCTGTTCGCAGCGCTGGGGATGATCCCGGGCGCGTTCCTGTGCGCCCTGTTTCTGCTCATGCCCTACGGAGGCTGGATTCCCGCCCTGATCTGCGCGTTTGCGGGCGCCCTCTTCGCTCCCGCCACCGCCGCATTGAAAGGGCTGGATTTCGGCCTGATTCCCACGATGCTCTGGGGCTTCATGGCCGGAATAGCCGCGTATCCGGGAGTCGTCCTTCCGCAAGCGGCGCAGCCCGAAGACGAACCGGAGGGCTAGCCTGACGGGTTGCCGCAGAGCCTCACCCCCGCCCCTGCCGCCAAACGCAGCGGGCCACGACGCAACGCAGCCAAGGAGACGGCAATGGGCTTCTCCATACGGTCCGAGCTTGCAAGCTACGCGCGCCTCAAGCGCCGGTGCTACTTCCTCTTCGTCATATCCTACGGCGGATTGCTGGCGGGCTTGACCTACGCGGCCATGACGCACCAATCCCCGCCCCTCTGGATCGGGCTCATCCCCGGGGCCGCCCTCTCCGTCCCTCTGCTCCTGCTGCCCACGCAAAGCTGGCTTCCCTGCCTTTTCCACGTCCTGCTCGGGGTCGTCTTCGCCCCCATCATCTGTGCCCGGCGGGAAGCGGACCTGTCGCTCATCGAGGCCGTGGAGCTGGGCGCCGTGGCGGGGCTGGCCCTCATCTACCCCTTTTATATCCTGTGCAGTACGCTGGAAAAAGAAGGCACACTCAAAAAATACGCCCCGGATCAGAGGCGGAAGGGCTCCCAAGAGACGGAGGAATGAGGTTCGCCGCCCCTTGCAACCGCTTCAGCTTGAGCCGTGCAGCAAGCCCTTTCGCCTGCAAAAGAACCAAGCCTCGCCTAGGGGCGCGGGCCGTGCGGAGAAGTACGGGGAAAGGGCGGCGGAGAGCGGAGAAGAGTAACGGCAGTGGCAGGAGAAAAGAGGAGGACCCCTTCCGCAAAGAGGCCCCCTCCTCTTTTCCAATCTGGCTTTTCTACAATTCCCCGGCCTTCAGCAAGGCTTCGCGGGCGTCCGACAGACGGCCCTGCACTTCGAGGGCGCGGGAAAGCACCAGCCAGCCATTCCGATATTCGGGACGCAGGGCCACGCTCTGGCGGGCCAGCGATTCCGCAAGCTCCGGATCTTCGCCGCCGTCAAGGTAGAGGTCGGCCATAAGGCTGAGGGCGGCCACATCTCGGGGATTGCGGAGCAACGCCTGGTGCAGATGCTCACGGGCCTGATCCGCTTTGCCGAGCCGCAGGGCGAGACGGGCAAGATGCCGGTACGGGAGCGGGCTCCCGGTGTCGAGGGCCGCCGCCGACTCGAACCGGGCGCGGGCCTCTTCAAGCCGTTCCTCCGCCTCGTCGAGCTGCCCGAGCCGGATCAGCGCATACAGATGCGAGGGCGACAGCCGGATGCAGGTGCGGAAATGCTCCGCAGCCGCCTCGTTGTCGTGCAGGCTCTGGCAGACCGCGCCGAGGTTGTAGGCCAGCGCGGGATCGTCCGGGGTACGCTGGATCGCCTCCTCGAAAAAGCGCCGGGCTTCGGCATGGCGCCCAAGCGAGGCAAGGCAGACGCCGAGGGAATTCCACGCCAGAACATTATCCTCGTCGGCCAGCAGGGCAAGCTTATACTCTTCGATGGCCCCGAACACGTCGCCCCGGCAGTGCCGCTTGTCCGCGCTGATGTTCAGGGCGAGAGAACCGAACTGCCCGATATGCGGCGCGGGGAGCAGGAGCGCGTATTCGAGCGCCTTGCGGGCGCCTTCGATCATGTCCGAAGGCCGGAGATCGAGGAACGGCCAGCAGGCCAGCCCCACGCCGGCGCGCACGCCGAGGCGCGAGGCGATGTCGGCGCACAGCTTTTCGTACAGCTCGCGGAGCGGTTCCGCCTCCAGATCGGGATGGAAAAAGATGAGGCTGTTCAGCCCGAAGCGTCCGCCGAGCACCTTCCTGCCGCATACGGAACGGGCGAGATCGGCCACCTGCGCCATAATGTGCTCGGGCTGCGTCATGGGCTGGATCGCGCCGGAAGATTCACCGTCGCGGCGCGCCATGTCCACGTGCAGCAGGGCCAGCGAAAACCGTTCGCACTCGCTGCACGCCCGCGCCAGATGGGCAAGGAAATCGCCATGCCGCAGGAGCCCGGTCAGAGGATCGGGACGGTGGAACACGCCGTCGTCCTGCCCTTCGGGGGCCGCGTTCTGCACGCTCAGCCTTTGCTCCTCCTGAAGCAGCGTCAGGGCGTCGTCGGGCTCAAGCGGCCACGCGGGATCGCCAAGGTGCAGGATCTCCGCCACGGATTCCGATTCACGGACTTCCAGCAGGACGATCTCGCCTTTGTAGAGCGGCTGGAGGGACTCGTCCCCGGAACCGCCCTTGACCGCGTAGTTCACCGACCAGACCGAGAAGTGCTGGCCTTCCCGCGCGCCCACGCTCCGGCCGAGCGAGGTCAGGACCCGCGAAAGGGGCATCACCTGCCGGATGTGCCCGCCTTCGAGAAGCAGCCTGCCGTACCCCATGACCCGGCCCGCCTGGAAACCGCCGGGGCCGCGCGTGCGGGCCACTTCCGCCGCGAGCTGGGCCTTGTGCAGCAGGATACGCCCGTGCTCTTCCGAACTGCGCTGGCGGGTCCCGTCCATATCCTGCGGATAGAGCGCATAGCCCGCATGGGGCTGCACGCCGAACTGCCTGCCGATCAGCGGATCGGGCAGGCGTACCTGCTCCATCGCCCGCAGGATGGCGGCGGAAAGGTTTTCGCACTCGGGGCGCGTGGCTTCGGGAAGGAACACCGCAACCGCGCTGTCGCCGATGCGCGCGCCGAACGCCTGCTCGGGGAGCTGGCCGGAAAACGCCTCCACCAGCTTGCCCACGAGCCGATCCGCAAAACCGTAGCTGATATTCCGGGCCACCTCGCGCACGCCGTCGAACCGGACGACAATGAGGCCGAGCGTACCGCCCCGGCTGCTGCCTTCGCCGCTTTCCAGCCCGAACTCCCGCGCGAACGCCGACTGTATGGCCCCGGTTTCCTGCGTGAGCCGCTCCAGCAGCACTTCATGGGTCGCAAGCCCCGAGCGGGGATCAAGCCGCCCGGCCTTGTACAGCTCCAGATTCTCAAGGCACAGATCGACGATGCCGGGCAGGGACGGCAGCAGCGCCGTCACGCGCTCGGCGTCGGGCACACGGGCCATGAACACGCCGAGGAGTTCCCCGTGCCGGACGAGCGGCAGCAAAAGCTTTCCCTCGTCCGGCAGCCATTCCGGTTCCTTCGAACGGGTCTGGCGGGGAAAATAGACGGCGTGTGCCTCGAACGGGAGCACGCGGTATAGACTGTCCCGCAGCCGCTGCTCCAGATCCAGCAGATCACGCCGGACAAGGCCGGTCGTCAGGCCCGACATGCCTACCACGTCAGGCGGACGGGCACGCCGCGATCCGCCATGTATTGCTTGAGCTGCCCGATCGTATATTCGCCGTAATGCACGATGGAGGCGATGAGCGCCGCCGAAGCGCGGCCTTCCGTCACGGCGTCCACCATGTGCTGCGGGCTCCCCGCGCCGCCGGAAGCGATGACGGGGATACGCACGGCGTCGCAGATCAAACGGGTGAGCGTCAGCTCATAGCCGTCCTTGGTTCCGTCGGCGTCGATGGAGTTGACGCACAGCTCGCCCGCGCCGAGCGCTTCGCAGCGCTTCGCCCACTCGATGGCGTCGATTCCCATGGCCTTCCGCCCGCCGTGAATCACGATCTCGTATCCGGACGGGATTTCCGGGGTGACTGGAACCCGCTTCACGTCCATGCCGACCACAATGGCCTGCGAGCCGAACGCGTCCGCGCCCTGCGAAATGATTTCAGGATGCTTCACGGCGGCGGAGTTCACGGAAATCTTTTCCGCGCCCGCGAGCAGCACGGCCCGCATGTCCTGTACCGTGGAAATGCCGCCCCCCACGGAGAAGGGGATGAAAATCTCCGAGGCGACCTTTTCCACCACGTCGAGGAAGATCCCGCGCGCCTCGGCGGAAGCCGTGATGTCGTAAAAGACGATTTCGTCGGCCCCGGCCTCGTAATACTGCCGGGCGGTTTCCACCGGATCGCCGATGTCTTCGTTGCCCACGAACTTGACGCCCTTGGTCAGGCGCCCGTTGCGCACGTCAAGGCAAGGGATAACCCGTTTCGTCAGCATACCCGGCCTCCCGCGCTGCGTGCCATGCACCATTCATAGAAATTGGAAAGGATCTTCAATCCCGGCCGCCCGCTCTTTTCCGGGTGGAACTGGATGGCCCACAGGCCGTCCTGCCCATACACCGCGCAAAATTCCGTACCGTAACAGCTTGTGGCGATGACCTTTTCCGGGGCCGTCTCCACATAATAGCCGTGCACGAAATAAAAGGCCGCGTCAGCCGGGACATCCTTCAGGATGGGGCTCTCCTGCTTGCGGGAAATCGTGTTCCAGCCCATGTGCGGGATGCGGATAGGCGCCCCACCTTCCTCCAAATGCTCGTCGAAACGCACGCAGCGGCCTTCCACGAGGCCGAGGGTCGGCGTGTCGTTCTCGTCGCTGTGGGCCACCATGATCTGGCAGCCGAGGCAGATCCCGAGCAGGGGCCTGCCCGACGAGACGACATTGCGCAACACAGCGTCGAGGCCGGAATCCTGAAGGTGGCGCATGGCCTGTCCGGCCGCGCCCACGCCGGGGAAAATCACGCCGGCCGCGCTGTCCACGACGGCGGGATCGGCAGTGATGACGCAGGGAATGCCCAGATGATCGAGCGCGCGGCGCACGCTGGTCTGGTTCCCCGCCTTGTAGTCAAGGATGGCAAGCATAGTTCTTCCCGGTAAGCCGTTGTCCGCCGCCTCCGCGCGGAAAAACGTCCGGCGGGCGGGAGCGGGTGAAAGCCCATCGAAAGGGCCGAAAACACGATACTATCCGGTTCAGCGCCAGGTCAAGGCCCACGGAGCGCCGGCCCAAGTGTCGGACGCCCGGAAGCCCGCATGTTCCTTGCCTTAAGAGGCTTGTTGAGGGCGCATGGAAAGCCGGGGTTGACAGAATCCGTAGTCTGGGTGAAATATATGACAATTCCACACTCCATCACGAGGTAAACCAAGGCCCTTTCTCTTCCGCCAGGCGCGGGAGGCCTGCCGTACGGGGCCGCAGCGCTAAGGATACGCATGATAAAACGAGCCATCACCCTGCTGCTCTTGGCTCTTCCCTTTTATTTGGCCGCCGTCCAGCAGGCGGAAGGCCGATCTCCGGGCCCCATGCTTGAGGTCTTCACCGGGGGAGCCACCTTCTACAGCGACTCGTTCCACGGCAAGAAAACAGCCAATGGGGAACGCTACAACAAGAACGAATTCACGGCGGCGCACCGCTCCCTTCCTTTGGGGACCATCGTCCGCGTGACCAACCTTTCCAATGGGAACAACCTGCTCGTCCGCATCAACGACCGCGGGCCGGGCAAGAAAAAACTCATCCTCGACGTTTCCAGGGCCGCCGCCAGCAAGCTGAACATGATCCGGCGCGGCGTGATTTCCGTTCAAGTCGAGGTCGTCGCCGACAAGCGGGGCATCCCGGTCCTCCGGAACAACGCCTTTTACCTGCGGCTGGCCAGCGCACGCACGCTCAAGGACGCCCAAAACAAGCTCAAAACGCTTTCGTCCGCCAGCTCCTCCAAGCTCACCAAGCAGACTTCCCGCAACCGGTCCGGCGAACTCAAAATCCTCTCGGAACGCCTTCCCAACGGCCGCACGCAATACTTCGTCGGCCAGGGCCCCTTCACCCGCTACCGGGATGCGCAACACGCCCTGAGCAAAGCCAGAGCCAGGCACACTGAAGCAAGCGTCGCCTGCCTTCCCACGCTGGTCGCCGAAAACACCCGCTAACGACGGTTTGAGCCGCCCTCCGCAAGCGCCTTTCCGTATGCCCGGCACCCGCCACTCTTCGGGGCTCCACACCGCGCCTTTTGGGACAACCTCCCCTGTTTTTCATGGGAGTCTTTTTGTGCGTCCTGTTGGACCTTGGCCCAAAAGCAGCTTAATCAGCTAGTATTAAAGGGAAAATATACTCAGTTCCCAGAATATTGTTCAAAAAATCACTAAATCTTTTTCGTTCTTCTTTGCACAACTTTTTCCGTCAACAACTATCACACTGTTTAAACATACTTTTTATACAAAAAAGACAAAGAGGGAAACGGTTTTCAACTCCCCAAAAGCCCTTTCCGGACTGGTGCAGAAATTCACTCTATCCTCTATCGTGCCCTAATCACGCGCCATTTGCACGAGTTCCCGGCTCCGCGGGGCTAAATGTGCACAAAATCCTTTGATGACACTGTGTTTCTCGAGCCTTCCTTGACACAAACAAGAACTGCATGGTATTTTTAACAAGAAGTAAGATAACTGAGATCAGGCTCGCGCGTTTGCGCCCGGGCCGTCTTAGAATATCCCGCGGCGCTCAGCCGCACCACAATGCGGTTACCAACCAAACCAAGTGGAGGTAAGGCAATGGCAATCAAACATCCAACTCCCTTGTTGGATCAACTCGAAACTGGCCCCTGGCCCAGCTTCGTGTCCGACATCAAGCAGGAAGCTGAATACAGAGCGGCCAACCCCGACAACGTGGAATTTCAGGTTCCCGCCGACGCTCCCGACGACCTGCTCGGCGTGCTTGAACTCTCCTATAAAGAAGGGGAAACGCACTGGAAGCACGGCGGCATCGTGGGCGTGTTCGGTTACGGCGGCGGCGTTATCGGCCGTTACTGCGACCAGCCCGAAATGTTCCCCGGCGTGGCTCACTTCCACACCGTCCGCGTGGCTCAGCCCTCCGGCAAGTACTACTCCACCGAATTCCTGCGCGGCCTGTGCGATATTTGGGAACTCCGTGGCTCCGGTCTGACCAACATGCACGGCTCCACCGGCGACATCGTGCTCATCGGCACCCAGACCCCGCAGCTTGAAGAGATCTTCTACGATCTCACCCACAAGCTTGACGTCGACCTCGGCGGTTCCGGTTCGAACCTCCGTACGCCTGCCGCCTGCCTTGGCCAGAGCCGCTGCGAATACGCCTGCTACAACACGCAGGACGCTTGCTATCAGCTCACCATGGACTATCAGGACGAGCTGCACCGTCCCGCCTTCCCCTACAAGTTCAAGTTCAAGTTCGACGGCTGCCCGAACGGCTGCGTGGCCGCTATGGCCCGTTCCGACTTTGCCGTCGTGGGTACGTGGAAGGACGACATCAAGATCGATCAGGAAGCTGTGAAAGCCTACGTTGCCGGCGAATTCGCCCCCAACGCCGGTGCTCACGCCGGTCGTGACTGGGGCAAGTTCGACATCGAAGCCGAAGTCATCAACCTGTGCCCCTCCAAGTGCATGAAATGGGACGGCAGCCGCCTCTTCATCAACAACGCCGAATGCGTGCGTTGTATGCACTGTATCAACACCATGCCCCGCGCCCTGCACATCGGCGACGAACGCGGCGCGTCCATCCTCTGCGGCGCCAAGGCCCCGGTCGTTGACGGCGCTCAGATGGGCTCCTTGCTCGTTCCCTTCGTCCCGGTTGAAGCTCCTTACACCGAAGTCAAAGAAATCATTGAAAAGATTTGGGATTGGTGGATGGAAGAAGGCAAGAACCGCGAACGTCTCGGCGAAACCATGAAGCGTCTGTCCTTCCAGAAGCTGCTTGAAGTCACCGAAATCCCCGCTCTTGCTCAGCACGTCAAGGAACCGCGTTCCAACCCGTACATCTTCTTCAAGGAAGAAGAAGTGCCCGGCGGCTGGAACCGTGACCTGGCTGCTTACCGCTCCAGACATCAACGCTAAAGAGAAGGGAGAATTACCATGGCGTTTGTTTCTTCCGGCTACAATCCTGAAAAGCCGATGGAAGGCCGTATCTCCGATATTGGCCCCCGCAAATACGACTCGTTCTTCCCTGAAGTCATCAAGAAGAACTTCGGCAAATGGCTGTACCACGAAATCCTGGAACCCGGCGTGCTCGTGCACGTCGCCGAATCCGGCGATAAGGTGTACACCGTGCGCTGTGGCGGCACCCGTACGATGTCCGTTACCAACATCCGCGAAATCTGCGAAATCGCCGACAAGTACTGCGATGGACACGTTCGCTGGACGACCCGTAACAACATCGAATTCATGGTGACCGACGAAGCCACCCTGAAGGCCCTGAAGGAAGACCTGGCGGGCCGCAAGTTCGCCGCCGGCTCCTACAAGTTCCCCATCGGCGGCACCGGCGCCGGCGTTTCCAACATCGTGCACACCCAGGGCTGGGTGCACTGCCACACCCCCGCCACCGACGCCTCCGGCCCGGTTAAGGCTGTGATGGACACCATGTTCGAAGAGTTCAAGAACATGCGTCTGCCCGCCCCCGTGCGCATTTCGCTGGCTTGCTGCATCAACATGTGCGGCGCCGTGCACTGCTCCGACATCGGTATCGTGGGTATCCACCGCAAGCCTCCGATGATCGACGACCAGTGGGTTGACCAGCTCTGCGAAATCCCGCTGGCTGTCGCCGCCTGCCCCACCGCCGCCGTGCGCCCTGTCAAGAGCGAACACGACGGCAAGAAGGTGAACTCCGTGGCCATCAAGCAGGACCGCTGCATGTACTGCGGTAACTGCTACACCATGTGCCCCGCCCTGCCCATCTCCGACGGCGAAGGCGACGGCATCGCCCTGATGGTCGGCGGCAAGGTTTCCAACCGTATCTCCATGCCCAAGTTCTCCAAAGTGGTCGTGGCGTACATTCCCAACGAACCGCCCCGCTGGAACACCCTCACCAGCACGATCAAGCACATCGTGGAAGTGTACTCCGAAAACGCCAACAAGTACGAACGTCTGGGCGACTGGGCCGAACGCATCGGCTGGGAATCCTTCTTCGAACTGACCGGCCTTGAGTTCACCCACCACCTGATCGACGACTTCCGCGATCCGGCTTACTACACCTGGCGCCAGAGCACCCAGTTCAAGTTCTCTGAACTGGCCCTCGCCGCCCACGGTGGCGAAGCCCACGAAGCTGCTTCCGCCGCTGAAGTCACCGCCGAAGACAAGGAAATTGTCATCAACTTCCTCAAGGACAAGATGTCCCGTCCCGGCGCGAAGACCAAGTACTACTTCAAGGACTTCCTTGAACTCTTCCCCGCCAAGGGCACCCGCGACGTCAAGAACGTCCTGTCCGTGCTCGTGTCCGAAGAGTCTCTGGAATACTGGTCTTCCGGCTCCACGACCATGTACGGTCTGAAGGGCGCCGGCAAGCAGGCCTCTTCCGAAGGCGAAAACTAGTCTTAACGGTTGCGGGGGAGCTTTCCTCCGCGCCTTTCCCTCCCGTCCCCGCTTTGCTGGGAACGGGAGGGAATATTGAGGGAAGGAAGCGATTCCTTCCCTTTTCTTTTCCGGGAGACGGCATGGCCCAAAACATTCGACTCAGGCACGCGCAGTCCGGCGTCATCACAACCGGATTCTACGGGTTCAGCTGGACGACGTTGTTCTTCAGCGGTTTTCCCGCCATATTCCGTGGCGATCTCATCACCGGGGTCATTGTCCTGATCCTCAGCGCGTCATCCTTCTGGCTCGTGGCCATCATCTGGGCGTTCCTCTACAACCGCGTGTACACGACACGGCTGCTTGAACGCGGGTATGTCTTTGACGACGATCCGGAGAAAGTCCGGGAAGCCAAACGCGCCCTGCGCATTCAGGAATAAACATGGATGCCGCTTTCCCCTCCATCACCGCGCCCCGCCTTGTCGTCTCCGGCCTTTCCGGAGGCGGCGGGAAAACGCTCCTCTCGCTCGGCCTCGCCCGGGCCCTGACGCTTCGCGGCCTCCGCGTCAAACCCTGCAAAAAAGGCCCGGACTACATCGACGCCGCATGGCTCGGCCTCGCTTCGGGACGCACGCCGACCAACCTTGATCCCTTTTTTTTGACGGATGCCCGGTTGCGCGCGCTTTTCTGCACCTCATTCGGCGATGCCGACCTTGCCATTATTGAAGGCAACCGGGGCCTGTACGACGGGCGCGACGTGCAGGGGAGCTGCTCCACCGCGACCCTCGCCCGCGCTCTTGGCGCGCCCGTCCTGCTTACCCTCACGGTCACCAAGATGACCCGCACCGCCGCCGCGGTCATTGCCGGGCTGGCCCACTTCGAGCCCGTCAATCTCGCGGGCGTGGTCCTCAACCGTGTGGCTTCCTCACGGCACGCCGCCCTCATCCGGCAAAGCATCGAAACATACACCGGCATCCCCGTCCTCGGGGAAATCCCCCGGCTTGCCGAAAACCCCATTCCCGAGCGGCACATGGGGCTCGTCTCCATGCACGACGAAACTCCGGACGCTCTGGGCCGGGCCTCCCTGCTCGCCGCCCTCGACTCCCTTGCCGGGCTTATTGAACGCCACATGGACATCGACGCGGCCCTGCGCCTCGCCCGCTCCGCTCCGGATCTGCGGGACGTCGAACCGTTCTGGGAAGGTGGAGAGGATGCCGCTTTCCGGGAAGCGGGCACCCTTCGGGAAGGCTCCGGCAAAGCTCCTCAGAGTGCCGATGCGACGGCTGAGGAAACCGATCTCGGAAAAACGTTCATCGCCCCCGGCGATACTACGCAGCCCCATAATGAGCGGGTATCCGCCGCCGAAAGCGCGTCTTCCGGCATGGAGCCCTCTCGCCCGCCGGAACCAGCCAGCACAAGGAAACCGTCCGCCTCAGCGTTGATCCACTCCGGCCTTCCGCCCGTAACGCCTGTAACCATCGGCTTCGTACGGGATGCGGCCCTGTGGTTCTATTATGAGGAAAATTTCGAAGCCCTGCGCCGGGCCGGAGCCGAACTCGTCGAATTGAGCCTGCTCTCGCCCGAACCGTGGCCCGGCGATCGCCTTGACGGGCTCTATCTCGGCGGCGGATTCCCCGAAATGGTTCCCGAACGCCTCGCGGATTCCCCGCATCTGGCGGAAATCCGGGAATACTCCATGCGCGGTATGCCCATTTATGCCGAGTGCGGGGGATTCATGGTCCTGTGCCAGGAGTTGCAGATCAACGGGAAGCAGTACCCCATGACCGGGATTTTCCCCGCACGGGCGGAATTCTGCCCGCGTCCGCAGGGCCTCGGCTATGTGGAGGCCACCGTGGAAGCCGAAAACCCGTTCCATCCGGTAGGCGCTCTCCTGCGCGGGCACGAGTTCCACTATTCCCGCTGCGTCGCGCTCGGAGAACTGGAACCGACCCTGCGCCTCTCGCCCGGCGTGGGCATGTCCGGACCGGGGCATCGCGCCAAAGGGCTTGCGGCGGAAGGCCCGGACAACCTCAAGAGCCGCGACGGGCTCCTCGTCCGCAACACTTTCGCGGCGTACACGCACCTCTTTGCTCCAGCCGTCCCGCACTGGGCCGCCCGCTTCGCCGCCGCCTGCCGGAAAAATGCCTGATCCCCAGAGAGGGTGGCGTTTCCTCAAAGAGTCACACGCCTCCCTCTCCCCGAACCTTCCTTCCCACGCGCTTCATCTTATCCGCCACCTTAGGTTTCGAGATCCGTTTTGACGCTCCCACTCTCGTTGATGAAACACCCGCCATCGTTGCGCCGCCCCCAAAAAAGAAAGGGAGCATGATATGTTCCGTGATTTTCTCTTAATCAGGAATCATTTCTATTTACATCCTATCGTGTTTGCGGTAACGTTTTTCCCACATCACAGAACAACACTACGCTCCCGTTTTTTGGGGGATGGAGGCTTATCATGATTGAGGAACGCACCGGCATCATCACTTTCCAAGGCAATCCCCTGACCCTCATCGGCAAAGGCGTTTCCGTGGGCGAAGCGGCCCCGGAATTCTGTGTGCTCGCCAATGATCTCACGCCGCGCACGCTGGCCGACTACAAGGGCAAAGTGCTGGTCATCAGCGTGGTTCCTTCCCTCGACACGCCCGTCTGCGACATGCAGACCCGCCGTTTCAACACCGAAGCCGCCAAGCTTTCCGACAACGTCCGCATCCTGACCATCAGCTGCGACCTGCCCTTCGCCCAGACCCGCTGGTGCGGAGCCGCCGGGGTCGACGCCGTCGAAACCCTCTCCGACCACCGCGACCTTTCCTTTGGTACGGCCTATGGCGTCGCCATCAAGGAACTCCGCCTCCTCAGCCGCGCCGTGTTCGTCATCTGCGCCAACGGCGTCATCGCCTACGAACAGATCGTCAAGGAAGTCACCCACGACGTCGACTTCGAAGCCGCTCTCGGGGCCGTGAAAGCCTGCCTTGAAAAATAGTTCCGCCAAAGCGTGAACTGACCAGCCTCCCCGCCGGACCTCTCTTTCCTTCCTTCCGAGACCTTCCGGCTCATATGGCAAAGGCCGCTCCTGATCTCTCAGGAACGGCCTTTATTCTAGGCGGAAGGCGGCTCTTCCGCCGCTGCCTCCAGCGCCGCCACGCGGGACTTGAGGGCCTCCAGTTCCGTTTGCAGGGCCTGCACCGCATTGGACGGCTCCCAGTTGCCGTTGACGGCGTTCCACACGGGGACGGCCCCCGCCGTGCGGCTCCGGCTGTCCATCAACGGGAGCAGCTTCCCGAGCCATGTATTGAGGCGCTGCATGTTCGCCGTCACGATGGCATTCCAGCCTTGCTGCCCATAGGTGATCGTTTCAAGCCCGGTCGGGGTCAAACTCGCCATTGCGTCTTCTCCTTGCTTGTTTCGCCGGTCCGCTCCCCCAAATGGCCGCAGGGCCGGATGGCCCGGAACTCCGGCCACGGGAAACATGCCGTTGCGTTCTTATCCGTTGGAATGCCCGGCTCAGGCCACGTATTCCCCGTCCTGCGATTCCACGGTGACGTATGCCGCCGGGGAAACATACCCGAGCTGCCGCGCCGTCACGGACAGCGCGAAGCGTCCCGAGCGCGTAAGGGTGATGGACGTGCCGTTGACCACATGCTCCGTACCCGCCGCCGTAAGGACGAAATCCCCGGAGAATCCGGCGGGCACCGGCTCGTTCTCGTTCTCGGTGCGCGTCCCGGCCCCGCCGAAAGCAACGTCCACCGGGCTCCAGCTTACGGCGACGGAATCCCCCGTGCGTACCGCCCGCAGCCCGGCGACGGGCCACGGGACCATCGCCTTTCCGGTCACGGCGAGAGGCAGGCGATCCACCCGATCCGCGCCGAGCACCTCGTCTCCCGAAACGGGCCGCAGTTTGATGTTGTGCGTGCCTATGGGCAGTCCCTGCACCGTGTTTCCCTCGCCCGGATTCCGGAATACCCATATCGCCGCTCCCGATGCGTGCGCCTGGACGGGCGTATTCATGTAGCCCCGCACCACGCCGGAGAGCCGCGTCGTCTCGGAGCCCTCAAGCACGACCGTCTGGAAAAGCATCAATTCGTCTCCGACGAGCGCCATGCGCCGCGCCCCGAACAGATCCGTCCGGCTGACCGGGCCGAAGGCCGGATCTTCCTTATAGGGCCGGTACAGCAGCCCCTGCGTGTCGTCCACGGCAAGCGTACTCGCCGGATACGCCTCGGCAAGGGTCCCGTATTGCGCCCACGGAGCCGAAAGCAGCCCAACGGGGCTGTAGTCGGCGTTCGTGGCGGAACGCTCCACCAGCACCCCTTCCTCGGAAAGCAGCTCCCTCGCCGCCAGCACGAGGACCACGGGCTCGGATCCGGTTTCCGGGTTTCGCGGCAGTTCGAAAAGCCGCGCGTGCCGCAAGGGAACCGGCGAGAGGTCCGGAGCCGACCACGGCGGGATGCCGGTGACCGGCGGGTATACGACGGTCGGAGGAGCCATCGGATCGGGCAGGGTTTCCCCCGGAGGAACGAACGTTCCGGACAGCCGCTCCACAACCTGCCTGGCCTGAATCGAAATGCGGTTCTCGGACAGGTTCCCGCGTACGACTTCCAGCACGCGCACCCGTACCCCGGAAAGACCGAAACGCGAGTGCGTGATCTCGAGGATCTGCCCCTGCTCGATGTGGGCATAGTCACGCGACACGTCGAATGAGAACGAAGCCGCCGGGTAGGATTCCACATCCCGCAGTTCCTCAATGCGCCGCTGCGCCGCGCTGCGGTCGCTGAAGGCGGTCAGATCCACGCTCTTTTTGCGCCGCAGCCCGAGGAGCTGGATGGAGGCCGCGTTGTTGGCGGTCACGGCACGCTCGGAATAGTCCTGCGCCGCGTCGGTGAACTTGCCGGAAAGATCGTTCCACGTCGTATCCCACGCCGCCCGCTTGAAGGAAAAGGAACCTTCCAGAAAGTCGCCTTCCCCGAGCATCGCCGAGGGCGCCACATCCGGATCCGGAGCCCGCAGGGACAGCGTCCCGTCAGCCCGCTCGATGAGCCAGCCGCCCACCGCCCCGAGCACCTGCATAATGTGATCGCGTACGGGTTTCTGACGCGAGAACACGATGTTCAGGCCATAGCCCTTCTGTGCCCAGAACGACGCGGCGGCGGAAAAACTCGGCTTGTCGATGGAAGACCACGAAGCCCCGGCATCAAGGAGCAGCTGGAGGATGATCGCCGCCGGATTCACGCCGTTGGACAGGATGGCGTGTTCCAGCGGGATATCCCCGCAGAACCGCACCACGTAATGCAGCGTCGGCATCATGGATACGTTGAAGCCCAGATAAAACTGCCGGAGCCAGATATGGGACACTCCCGGGAGGCGGCTGGCGTACGGCCCGGCCTGCGCGGGATAAAACGCGCCCGTGCCGTTGTTCCAGACCTGTTCGGCGCACGAGATGGCCCCGCCCTGCTCCGTGAGCAGCCGGTCGTCCTGATATACGCCGACAAGTTCCAGCGGCCCCATGCCGATGCCCTGCCACACGTCCATACGGTAGTGGTAGCCTTGCAGCACCTTCTGCTTTTTCTTTTTGCCGCCCTTGCCGCCCACGGTCGTTTCCTCATACTCCGGCTCGCTGGAAAGGTTGCCGTAGTACAGCAGGTTTCCCGGCAGCCTGACGGTGCCGAAAACGCGGGGGATGACCGTACCTTCCTCAGCCGTGGTCAGACGGAAGGCGTCGAGATTGGCCGGGGCCATGTCCGCCCCCTTCGTGGAGCGCGGGCCCTTGGCGAACAGCGTCGTCGCCACGGTCGCCCCGATGGTCACGGCGGCGATGATAAGCCCTACGCCCATGCGGCCACCTCCGCTTCGGCAATGACGATGCGGAAGTGCCGGGTCATGCGCCTCAGCCACCAGTTCCCGAGCGGCGTAAACGATACGCCCCGGTCGTTGATGGCGTGCAGCATCTGAAACCCGCCGTCGGCGCAGGGCCAGACCAGACCGCAATGGTTGGTCACACGGCGCTCCGTAGTGGAAAACGCCAGCCAGTCGCCCCGCAGGAGCGGCGTACCCACAGGCAGGGAAGCCATCTCCAACCCCGGACGCAAGTAGTCGCGCATATGCCGGTGGCTGGCCTCCAGCACGTATTCGTCCCGCGTATGCTCGTGCCAGTCGCGGGGGTAGTAGTCGTACTCCAGACGGGTCAGCAGCCCGGCATCCAGCAGCGCCTGCCCGACGAACAGCGTGCAGTCCGCGCCGCGCCCCTTGCACCGCTGCAAATGCCTGTAGGGCGTCCCGAGCCATGACTCCGCCTCCGCGCGGAAGGCTTCCCACGCGGCCTCGTTGTCGAAATAGTGCATAACGGTCCTTCCTTTGGAAACGGAAAAGAGGCGCCTTCCTTTGCAGGGCCCCCTTCGGCTTCCTATTTGAGTCCCCAGACGGCGGGGTTCCGGCTCGGGATGGAGGCGCAGCCGCCGAAACGGGCGGAATTGCCGAAACGGTCCCGGCAGGTGGCGGGCGAGCCGTCGCATCCGGGGTATGCCGTGACGGTCCCTCCATTGCCCACCCGGGAATCGAAGGGCAGCTGGAGCGTGATCGTGTCGCCGCCATGCGCGACGATGAACCGGAAATCCCCTCCCGCCGCCGCGTACCCGCGCGTGAAATACCCGTTCGGGTACGCGGCGAAGGACGGCGACGCCAGCAGATACCCGTCCACGGACACGGACGCCGTCACTCCCCATGACTGCGCCGCCAGCCCGCAACCGGAATCGAACAGCACGAACTGGCACTGTCCCGAGTAGATCATGCGGGGCAGCATGGCATCGAGGATGCAGCTTGACGAAAGGCAGTTGACCGAAACCTGCGTGGCGTCCGCCCCCGGGATCACCTCCAGCACCACGCCGCCGAAAACCTGCACCGTATCCCCGCTCTCGGGCTCGTGCTCATAAATGTTCACCCGCGTCGGCAGGATGGGCAGTGAAGCCAGATACCGGGTGAGCAGCGTATCCATGCACGCCGTCAGCGTCACCGTGGCGGCTTTGCCGTCCATGCTGCCCCGCAGTTCGCCGCGTTCGACGGCGGCGGGCGTCCACTCCGCGCCGCGCCACAGGACGGGCTCCCGCGAGGTTGTGAGCGTATGTATGGTATCGGCTATGATTTCGTAGAGTTCCACAATCTGGGGCAATACGGTGCGCATCAGCTTTCCTCCGGTATGGTGCAAAACGACAACTCACACCGGGAAACCCCGGCGGATTCGTGCCGGATGGCCACGCAGTCCGTGTCCAAACGGGCGAAGTAGTCCCGGCCCACCCGGGAGGCCGGGGGCACGGTCACGCCGAGTTCGGAACTGAGATGCAGCGCCAGTTCCCCCACGTTCGCGGTTTCCACGGCCACGAGACGGCGGAGCAGGACATCCCCTCCCGGCAAGGCGATCCACAGCCGCTGGTTGGGGATGAAACCGTCCTTCGCGCCGTTGTCCCGCACGTACAGGATCGCCTTGTCCGCCGTGGACCCGCGGGTCAGCGTGAAATATTGACGCGGATCGCGCACCAGCAGCGCTTTCCACCGCCCCCGCAGGGCTGTGGCCCGATCCAGCAGGTCGGCGAGTTCCCGCTCCCGCAACAGGTACTTCTGGCGATGCGTCGACGGGGCCACATCCCTCCGGACGCCCAGTTCCATCACGCCGCCGCGCACGGTACGCAGCGTACGCAACAGGGACGACGTGCCGCCGACGCCGTCGCCCGACCAGTCGGGACGGTGCGGCCAGAGGTATGCGCCCGTCCCGGAAGGAGCGTTGGGCAACGCCCCCAGCGCAGGCTGCGCGCCCGCCAGTTCCCGGAATTCAACCGACCACGTTTCCATCCCGTCGGAAACCACGGCAGGCTCCGCGCTCGTCAGGATACCCGTAAACAGCGGGACCAGCCGCGTGGCGCCACCCGCGAACACATCGGAAACCGGCGCGGTCACGGAAAGCGTCCGGCCCGCCGGGTCCCTTGAAAGCAGGGAGCAAGCCATGAATGTACCGCTCCGGCGCTCATGCAGCATGATCAAATCGCACAGCCGCGTCAGATTCCAGCAGTCGCTGAAATCCCTCCCAAGCATGAGCACCTGCCGGGTGGCGTCGATCCCCGTCACGTCCAGCGCCTCCTGCCACAAAGGGACGCCGAACACGCGATCTTTCCCGTGCTGGACAAGGTGGTGGAGCCGCTGCCCGTTCACGCCGTCGCCCCAGATCGTGGCACGGAGCGTCCGCAGGGGGCGCTTCGCCAACGGGCGGCGCTGCTCGTCGCCGTTCTCACCCCGCGTCAGCACGGTGTCGAACGCGTAATCGATCTCCAAACCATCCGACCAATCGGGCCAGAACGGAAACAGAAGCACGCGCGACGCCGTGATCGTCAGGCTCCGCTCCCCGATGCCGGTAACGAACGTATACGTCGTATCCTGCTGCGCCGGGCCGGAAGACAACACGGTGAGAAGGCCCTTGAGCGCGCCGGTAGGCGGCAGCACCCCCGGAGGGAACCCCGAAAGCGTCGTGCCCGCGGACGATGTGCTGTTGACGCCGACGAGCTGCACGGGGGCGAACGTCGCGTTCCAGAGCACCACGTCGAGCGCCTCCATCCCCGAGAGCAGCCCCAGATGGACTTCCGAGGGATACAGATGGATCTGCCCGTAAATGAGGTCCGCAACGCTCTCGGCCATGCGGTGCCCCGAGGGCCGGGGGAGCGGCGTGGCCTCATGCCGCACTTCGTCCCCCCGGTGCGGGGCGTCGCCGATCCACGCGCCCGACGTGCCGGGGACGCTGTACGAGCACTCCGGGACGCCGCCCGCGCGCGGCCACAGCACCTCGAAAATCATGCCTCCACCTCAACGGCGAGGCCGATCTCATCCGAGTCCGAGATGTCTGGCAGGACCATGAACACCCGGCTCCCGATGCTGATGCGATCCTTGGGCTTGAGCCCATGCAGGTTGACCGCCCAATATGGGAGCTCGCCCGCGAGGCGCACGTCCGCGCCGTTGCAGACATACAGCAGCGGTTTGATCAGCATGTGCCGGAGCGTCCCGCTGTTCTGGAGGAGCGCCGCGTTGTACTGGGGGACCGATGCGCAGACCCCGCCCTTATGCGTATAGTTTATGGTTTTCCCGCCCGCGTTGACGGTCCCTGTCAGGCAGTAGTCTGTGTTCACCCGCCCGATGACATTGCGTACGGTGACGCTGGTGCGGACCACGCTGGACGCAAGCGGGCTCGTCCTGTAGCCGTAGGTCCCCTCGGGCGGGAATTTCTCGGCATTGGCCCCCTTCCAGAGCAGCCCCACGTTGCCGTAGTTGTTGTTGCAAAAATAATACTCGTTGTTGACGTCCCGCTGGGCCACGTACAGCGCGGAAAGCATGAGCCCCATCGCGCTGTTCGCGCTCCACGCCGACCACAGCACCATGTTGAGTTCCGTCTCGGCATCGAAGCCGTCCGCCGCTCCGAACATCAGAGGCACCCAGCCCGAATACGGCGTATTGGCCCCGTCGGAAAACGTGTAGACCACCCGCATCGCCGTCATGACGAATGTCGGGCAGACCAGCACGATCTGTTCGGCGACCGGCGGCAGGATCCACCAGCCCGTGGACGTGATGCTGTATTTCCCCGGGGTCCTGAGCCAGATGGGTTTCCCGGTCGTCCGCGAGCAATAGCCGTGCGCCAGCCTTTCGGTGAACCGGCCCGGCTGCGCGTCCCATGCCGCGGAAGCGTCGAACCCCGTATTGCCGTGCACGGCCAGCAGAAAACGCTCCGCGTTGTCGTGCGCCTGCAAGAGCCGCAGCGAAAAAAAGAGCCGCCGGTTCCCGCCGCCCGCACTGTGCAGATACAGTTCGCCGTCGGCGTCCACGGCGTTTTTGTCCACCGTCCACCCCCCGGCCTGGGCGGCACTGGCGATGTTGGCGAGCACGCCTTTCTCCGTCCCTACGTTCGTGTAGCTGAAAACCTTGCAGGGCTGCGCCATCATTCATCTCCTATGGCCATAAAGCTATGCCACTCCACCCGGTTGACGTCGGGGAAGAGGATGTAGCCGTCCACGTCGCTTTCAATGCCGGCCAGCGAGTCGGGAGCCCAGCGCACCCCGTACATCTCGCCTATGGCCGACGCCCCGGTGTAGTCGCCCGTGTTCTCAAGCTGGATGACGTACATGGGCAGGAGCAGGCGCGGCGTCCCTTCCGGGAACACGATCCCCGTCCCCTGCGTGTCTATCTTCATGTCCGTCTCATAGCCGCTCGACGAGCCCAGCAGGCTGGTCGTGGGGCAAATGGCGAAGTGCGAGGTCCATACGCCGTCCGGCCTGCAAATCTGGTGACAGGCGTGATAATAAGAAAAGGTCGTTGCCAAGGGGAAAGAGCCCCGCCGTACGAATGCCAGATTCCGCCTGTGCAGATCCGCATCGCGCGAGCCCGTGCTCGTGATGGCGTCGTGCCATGTCGTGTATTGCCACAGGCTCGTGTAGCCGTCCGTCAGGCAGGCCAAAGGCCACGGGTTCTCGCTCGGCAGCGAAAAACGCCGGAGCTGCCCCAGATAGGCGTTGGCGTATACCCCGTTGCACTCAGCCACGATCACGACGCGCGCCTTGTTGCTCCAGATCCAGACGTTCATGGCGGCATTCCAGCAAGGCAGGAAGGCATGGGTCCCGTTCTGCCCCGTCCCGTTGCCGTAGGCCGTATCCAGAAACCCCGTTCCGCCCGGCGCGCTGTCGAAGGCCTTGTAGACCTTGCAAACAAGCCCCCCCTTCACGCCGTCGGTATACGTGGCGGCGCAAAGCCCCACGTATACCTCTTCCGAACCGGACAGCCCGGTATTGCGGAAGACCGTCGCCGGGCCCCACGTCAGCGAATCCTGACGCGCCACCGTCCAGTCGCGGCCCGGCGTGCCCGGATCGCCCGTGATGAAGTTCGTCACTTTGGCCAAAAGGTCGGCATGGTTGGCCGCCGTTATCTTGCCGCTGAATGCCATTGCTTTCCTCCTCAGGCGCACGGCCCGCACAGGGCGTCAGGACGCAATCCCTTCCTCGCCCAAAATATTGATGAGCACGCGCCGCCCCCGCGTCGAAGCCAGCGCCCGATCGAATTCACGTTGAAAATCCATAACGTTGATCACGGTCAGCCCCTCATTGCCGGACGCCTTGCCGCCTTCCGTCAGGGAACCGTTTCCGATCTCGCCGCCGAGGGCATAGGCCGTGCGCTTGCCTCCCGATGCAGGGAGACGCGGCGACGCGAACGGCTCCAGCAGTTCCCGGGGGACACTCCTGCGCCGCAGCGCCTCCAAAGCCGATACCCCGTAATGGCGTACCGTGGGCCTATCGAGCATATATTCGCCGGGCGTGGCGCGGATCAGCACGTTGTCCGCCCGCTCGCCTTTATCCTGCCCGCCGATGAGCCCGCCGAACGCGAACCCTTTCAGCGGCGTGCTCTTGATGGCGGCAACACGGGCCATGCCCGCAGCGACGGCGGTGGCGGCCATGATTGCGCCCACCACCGGGCCGCCCCACTCCATGCCCTGCGCGTACGCGGCCTGAGCGGCCTTGTAGGTGCTGATGGTGGCCTCGGCGATGGCCAGTGCCTGATACAGCTGGTACACGCCCTTGCTCTGGGCAAGGCCGGACTCGTAGACCTGCTTCATGGCATCCGCCATGCCGCCAGCCAGCGACAACGCCCCTTCAAGCCGTTGGGCGTCGATCGCCTTCTCACGCTCCGCCTGCTCGGCCTTGATGGACACTTCCCGATCCGCCTGTGCCTGCTGCGCCTCAGCCCAGTTCTGCCCATGCGCCACAAAAGCTTCCAGCTCGGCCTGATACGCGTCCTTCCGGGCTTCCAGCTCCTGCGCCATCCGCTCGGCCTGTTCCGAAGCGTTTTCCCGCTCCATGTCAGCGGTTTCTCCCGCCTGACGCCGCCGCTCGGCATAGTAATCCGCTATCGTCTTGCCGCTGTCCCGGAATGCCGCATCCAGCTCCTGAAGCGCCCCCTTGGACAGCCCTTCCAGCTGATCGGCGGCCCCTTCCGCCAGCTTCCCCAGATCCAGCCCGGAAACGGCCAGCCCGGACTCCTTGTTCAGCGCGGAGACATCAGCCCGGAGCGAGCCCACCAGTTCCCGCACATTCGAGAGCGCCCGGCCCATATCCTTCAACCCCGCGGAAACCGAATCCTTGAGGCTGAGTTCCAGCGTATAGCCGCCATGTCCCATGTCCCGCTCCTATGCTTCCAGAAAGGCTTTGAACTGCCGCCCGTCCGTATGCAGCGCTACGCGCAGGGCAAGGGCGGCGTCCTTCATGCGTTCGTCCCGGCGCTGCGCCTCGGCCTCAAGCGCTTCGACGAACGCGCTCCACCCATACTCGAATACGTCCCTGTGCCCGGCCCCCGCCAGCCGCATCACCGTACGGAGGAGTTCCCGTTCAGAGCCGCCTCCATCAGATCGCTGCGCAACTGAGCCCGGAACGCCTCCAGCACCCTGCCGAAGCCCAACGCCCCGGCTATCCTGAAAAAAGCCGCGTTGACCTCCTTGACCTGCTCCCACAGCATCTCAAGCTCGCCGGGCGTCATGTCCATGAGGTCATTGGTAGTGAGGTTGGACATCCTCGGCAGCAGCCGCTCCAAATCGTGGACCAGCGGGCCCTTGCCGAACTGCTCGCACATATCCAGCACTTCGCGCACCGTCAGTTCCTGAAGGCGCACGCTCAGGGTGCCCTTGTCGTTTTCCATCGTGAATTCAGCTGATTTTCGCATTGGGTATCCTTGTCGGGAAAAAAATGATGCGGGGGAGGGAAACCTTTCTGAAGAAAGGTTTCCCTCCCCGCGCCCCTCCCTTCCCAAGACTTTCGACTGGTGGGGAGGCGGCGCGGAGTAGGTCCCTGCCGTTTGGAAACGAAACTGGAAAAGAAGGAAACGCGGTTCTTCAGGGAAAGGTTCCCTCATTTTCACAATATGTTTTACGGTTATCCGAGATAGCGCACACGGAAGAACGGGCTTTCGGGATAGTTCAGATCATCGGCGAGCACTTCGCCGGTCATGGGGATGGAGGCCAGTTCCTCACTGATGAGGCCGACCTCGCCGCTGAGCGAAAGGGTCACCTTCCAGCACTGCACGACAAGCCCCGGCCCCTGATCGGGCTGGCCTACGAACAGCAGTTCGCCGGTGACGTCGCTGGCGGTCAGCGCATCAACAAGCTGCTCGTCGGAAGACTCGCAATCGGCGGTCAGGAACACCGTGTCGGCGGAGCAGGATTCGCGGACGCGCAGCAATCCGGTGCGGGCGTTGAGATCGTAGTCGACGCCCTGGCGGTAGCGGACGGTCGGCGCGCTGGCCTTGTCCGTGAGCACCACATCGGCGACGCGGGCGATCCCCTGTAGCGTGGCTTTGATTGCAGAGGCGGCGATCTCCTCGCCGGGCACAAAAGTCCCCCGTACGTTTACGCACTCCAAAACCCCGTCCGTTACATAGGCGACGGTCGCCGTGGCGCTGGACGTCGAGCCCACCACGGAGGAGCCGGGCGCGAACGTCCCTCCGGTCACCGTGCCGTGCTCCAGACGCGTGAAGCCGAGCTTCTCCTTGCCGACGAACGTATACAGGCCCTTGTTGGCGCTGACGGACTGGCCGGACACCGTCGCGGCGGCCTGCATCTGCTTCGCCACCGCCGCGCCCTTGAAGGCCCGGAGGATGTTTCCGGTGGTGAATTCCTCCAGCGTGAAGGCCACGGTCGCCCCCTTCTGGGTGACCAGCTGGAGATCCTTGGTCTTCGTGCCGCTCATCGAGCTGAAATGCTCCAGCTTTTCTTCGGTCAGGCTGATGGTGAAGGCCGGGGCGTTTCCGAGATGGTCGTAGCCTTCGCTCCCTACGGCGCGGAAAAACAGCTCGCCCTTGCCGTACAGGTAATTCCTTGTCTGCGGACTTGCAGTCATATCCAATCCTTACAGTGCAATATTGTGTATGGTCGAAACGGTCATGCGGTAGACGCTGGCTCCATCCAGAACGAACCCTTGGATAGAGGACGGCAGGCACGGCCCCATGCCCGGAAGGGGCGGCACGCCGAGGAGCCGTTCCCGGGCCGCGGCAAGCAGCGCATAGGTTCCGGGGTGCCCCGGTTCCGGCTTTTGGCCGTTTGCTGCCGATCGGTAACTTTTATCCATGACGTAGACCTCGAACTCCATGCGTTCCTCAAAGCGGCGGCCCGAAGGCGTGAACGCGGGAGACCCCGCGTACAGGACCAGCACCGCCGGAAACCCGCGCCGCAGCCGGGCCCATGTATCCTTGTCCGGTTGTCCCTGAAACGCCGCTACGGTCTTTGCTCCCGGCGTTTCCCTGAGCGGCTGGAGCAGTTCGAGAATCGCGTCCTCAACCTCCATCGGCGTGCGGCTCACGGCGTCACCCCATCCCACGGGCGGGTGCCCGGTTCGAGCAACACGGCCCCCGGCGTTTCCGTTCCCGCAGGCGGCAGGCCGGGAATGCCAGCCTTGCCGTCCGCGACGTCGCGCAGCCAATTAAGCGCCTTGGTGTAACGCTCACGGATGGGATCGGTGTCGCGGATGTCGCCCCCGGTGAGCCGATACCGGGCGATGTCCCCGGCAACCGAAACCACCACGGGCGGAATAGGATCAGAGTCCGAAAGCGGCGTCGCATAGCGATCCGCGAGATAGCTGTCCACTTCCGAGGATGCCCGCTCCAGGGCGTCGGAAATGACCGCTTCGTCGAGTTCGCCCGTGCCCTGCCTGTCCGAAAGCGTGCGGATTTCGTCCGCCCCGAACAGGCTCACAAGCTGATCAAGCGTGGCGTATGCCATAAAGAAATGCCTCCGGCGGCAATCCGCCCATTCTTGTTCGGCTGAGGCGGACTCCCCCGCCTCTCCTCCGGCTGACGCCGTGCGGGGGAGCCCAGAGAAGGGCACTTTCACAAGAAAAGCCCCTCCCACGCCTTCGCTCCGCTAAATCAGCCAGTGGCTGACCAGCAGCGTCGCGGCGCGGTACCAGATATTGCTGCCGCCGTCGGGGTCCTGCTCGGCGGAAACGACGCGGCGGGCGGCGGACTGAAGGGACGGGGGCACGACAAGCATCGTCCCGGCCTCACCGCCGAAACCGAGGCCGAGGGGACGCCCGCCATCGGCGCGGAAGCTCTGCATGGCTTCAAGGGCGGCGGCGAAATTGGCGGCGTTCAGCTCCTGCGTGCTGCACACGGCCTGCTGCCAGAAGCCGTACCCGCCGTTGCAGCGGTAACGGATGCCGTAGGGGATCTTGTCCTTCATAAAGACATAGTCGTTGTCCGGATTGGTGATGACCTGCAATTCCGGGGCGGTGCGCTCCTGAAAGATGAACGGGCGCAGCGGGCGGGAGACATCCAGCACGAACCACGGCGTCCCGTCGGTGACCGTTCCGTCCACAGCGGCGGGACGCAGCCAGTTGGAGACGGTTTCGGCGTCGCCTGAGCCGTCCGCGTTCAGGTACACGGGATGATCCACGGCAAAGAACGCCTTGCCGTCATAGCATGTGCCGGACATGCCGTTCTTGAGGAGGCCGAACACGATCTCGTCGGGATGCGTCCCGGCGGCATAGCCCATTTCGCGGAACAGCGGGGCATACACGCCGATGTCGTCGTCCTCCACGGCCGTGCGGGGGATGTCCACGGTGGCCTCATAGAGGTTGTTCATCACCGAATAGCCGTGCTCTTTGATGTTCTTGAAGGAGCGGTCGCCGGACCATTCGCGGAGTTTGGGGAACTGGCCAATCCAGCCGTACGTATTGCCCGCCGAGCTGCTCGGCACACGGGTGGACAGCCTGTCCCACTGGGACGGCGCGGACGAAAGCGCATCCTGAAATTCACGCTGGAAGCCCACACGCAGGGCCGACACAAGGGAACTCGTCACTACTGCCATTGATATATCCTCATGATGAAAAACGGTTCTGAAGAGAGGAGACGGGCCTTTTCCAAAGGAAACCGCCGTGTCCTCTCCCCCTGGTTCCCTCCCCTCTCCCTAAAAGCCTTCGCTGATAGGAAGATGATGCGGAAGGAACCCCTGCCTTTTCACTTTTCCAAACCGGGGGACGGACGCGAAAGAAACAGCTTTTCAAGCCGCCCATCCCGACGCCGACCCTCCCCGGCTCTCCCTTACCCCCGTACAGCGAGATACTCGGCCTCGCTCAGGCCGAGCTGGGCGCAGACGAAGCGCTCCTCATCGGAGAGCGGGGACGCGGCGGGAGCCGACAGCGCGGGGCGGCTGCCCGTGCTCTGGAACGACGAGAGCGCGGCAATGGGCGAAACGGCGGCAAGATAGGTTTCCAGCGCCTCCGGGTTCTGGCGTCCCAGCGCGGTGGCCCAGCCGACAAGCCCACGGCTCAAGCGCCCGTCGGTTACGGCGGTTTCGACGCTCCGGGCCACGCGATCCCCCTGCGTGACGCTGAGCGCCACCGAAAGCTGATCGCGCAGGGCTGTGTTGGCGCGTACCAGAGAGGTCAGGGCCGCCTGAGGATGGCAAGCCTGCAAAAAGTCGAACAGCGTGGGCCGGGCGTTGCCGGGCAGCGGATCTGCCTGATGGGGAAAAGGCGGCTGTCCGGGCAAAGCGGGCGGATCGGACGCGGCGGGATTCGCGGGCGTGAGCAGGGATTCGAGCTTGTCCAATTCCGCCTGCAAGGTTTCCTCGGCTGCGTCTTCAGGCAGGCCGAGCAGCTGTTTCAGCCGATTGAGCGCATTCATGGCTGTCTCCGGTTGAGGGGTGTCGGATGGGGGGAAATCCTCGGTCGCGGCGACGGCGCCAAGCCCGTCAAGCGCGGGAACATTGGTCAGGGCCGCGCCTTTCAGTTCCAGTACGTCGCCGTTTTGGGGGTTGAAGGAGAACACCGGGGAAATGAAACGGTATTCGTCCTGTTCGATGAAAGCCTTGGCGCCTTCCGTCCACCGGATCGACGCGAACAGCCCCTGCCCCGGCTCGTACCGGAGCGACTCGATCCAGCCTGCGGCCGGAGCGGGCTGCCCGTTGTGGCGGGCGTTGAGGCTCTGGTGCTCATAGTCGATGGCCAGAGGCGTCTCGCGCCGCCTCCATTGGTCGAGCACATGTTCCGCGCCGGGACCGGAGAGGTTCCATGCGTTGAGGTTTCCTCCCGTGAGCGTGCCGGGTCTGCCGTCGCGCGCGGCGAACGCGCCGTCGGGCAGAAGCCGGATCTCCGGGAAAGGCCGGCGGAACGAATCCGCCACCGCGGACAACAAAAGGGGATGTAGGGGTGATTGCTTCATGAGCTGCACCCTACGCGGCATTGCGCCGCAAGAAAGATTGAACGATGTCAGCGGGTGGAAGAAGCAAGGAGCGGAAAGGATCTGGCGTGGAACAGGCCGACCCTAAAGGGAAAAACGGCAAAAGGGCTACGAGGGGGCACCCTGCGGCACACCGTAGGAAGAAGAGGGCGGCAATTTGGTGAAAAACAAAGCTTATGCGATAAAAGCAATCGAAATCGTAAAAAATTTTCCGCACAAACTCCGAAAAGGCTTGTAAGCGAAACCAGCCGGATCTATGATTGGTCAACTGAACAATTTTCGGGGTGGAGCATGAAAAAAGTTCTGACGACCTGCGGCTATTGCGGATGCGGGTGCAACCTGTATCTGACCGTGGAGGGCGGGCGCATCACCGGCGTCCTGCCCAAGCCGGATCATCCCGTCAGCCAAGGCATGTTGTGCTCCAAGGGGTGGCAGGGGCACGGCTTCGCGCGCCATCCCGATCGGCTGGATCAGCCCCTGCTCCGTCAGGAAGACGGCGCGCTGAAAGGCGTTTCGTGGAGCGAAGCCTACCGCGCCATTGCGGAACATCTGCGCGCGGTGCTCCGCACGCACGGCCCTGACAAGTTCGCCATGCTCGCCTCGGCGCGCTGCACCAACGAAGAGAACTACCTTGCCGCCAAACTGACCCGCGCCGTGATCGGTTCTCCGAATATCGATCACTGCGCGCGCCTCTGACACAGCCCCACCGTAGCCGGTCTGGCTACAGCGTTCGGGTCCGGGGCGGCCACCAACGGCCTTGAGGAAATCCGCTTCGCCGACACCATCCTCGTGATCGGTTCCAACACGTCGGCGCAGCATCCGCTGGCCTACGCCCGCATCACGGCGGCCAAGAAACGCGGGGCAAAGCTCATTACCGTGGACCCTCGGCGTACGCCCGTGGCAACGCTGTCGGACATCCACCTCGCCATCCGTCCGGGCAGCAACCTCGCGCTCGTCAACGCGCTGATGCACGTCATCCTGTTTGAAGAAAAAGGGCAGGACAACGTCTTCATCAACGAGCGCACGGAGCATTTCGACGCACTGCGCGCCTCGCTGGAGGGCTGCACTCCGGAATGGGCCGCGCCGCTCACCGGCCTCCAGCCCGAAGCCATCCGGGAAACGGCCCGGCTGTACGCCAAGGGGCCCAATTCCATCATCCTCTACTGCATGGGCGTCACCCAGCAGGTAACGGGAACCCGAACCTGCGGCGCGCTGGCGAACCTCGTCATGCTCTGCGGCATGATCGGGCGGCCTTCCACCGGGCTCATCCCCTTGCGCGGGCAGAACAACGTGCAGGGCTCCTGCGATATGGGCGCGCTCCCCGAAACCCTGCCCGGCTACGTCAAGGCGGATTCCGAGCTGGGGCACCAGCGTTTCGCCCGGCTCTGGGGCCCGTTCGCCGACGAGCAGGGCAAGAAGCTCACCGAAATCATGGACGGGATGCGCGACGGGAGCATCCGGGCGGCCTACATCATGGGCGAGAACCCCATGCAGTCCGATCCGGACGCGGCAAAAGTCGAAGCAGGGCTGCGGAACCTCGATTTCCTCATCGTACAGGACATTTTCATGACGCCCACGGCGCGGCTTGCCGACGTGATCCTGCCCGCGGCCAGCTATCTCGAAAAACAGGGGACGTTCACCAATACCGAACGCCGGGTACAGCTCATCAACGAAGTCCTGCCCCCCCTGCCCGGCACCCGCCCCGACTGGCGCATCCTGTGCGACGTGATCAACGCGCTCGGCGGGCGGGCGGACTACGATTCGCCCCGCGAGATCTTCAATGAGATCCGTCAGGTGGTCCCGAGTTACGCGGGCATGGACTATACCCGCCTTGCCGAGGAACAGGGGCTGTGCTGGCCCTGCCCGACCCCGGATCATCCGGGCACGCCCTATCTGCACGCCGCGTCCTTCACGCGGGGGCGCGGGCTGTTCACGGTCAACGACGTGCCCGACGATCTCGGCTGCGCCACGGATGAAACCTATCCGTTCACGCTGCTCACCGGGCGCGTCTCGCACCACTACCACACCGGCACGATGACCCGGCGCTCGTGGGCGCTGGACCGCGAGTATCCCGAGGCTTTTCTCGACATGCACCCGGACGATGCGGCGGCCTTGCGGCTCAAGGACAACTGGAAAGTGCGCGTGACGTCGCGTCAGGGCTCCATCGTGGCCCGCCTGCGGACGGCCACGGATCTCCAGCCCGGAACCGTTTTTCTCCCCTTCCATTTCGCGGAGAGCCCCGCCAACGCGCTCACGAGCCACGAGCATCTCGACCCCACGGTCAAAATCCCCGCGCTGAAGCTCACGCCCGTGCGTGTGGAGGAGGCGAAGTAGGGGAAAGGAATATCGGGGGAGGGGGAAACCTTCTGGAGAAAGTTTCCCTCTCCCCTCCCCCGAGCCCCTCCTCTCTCCCTTCAAAGACTTTCGTGTTTATCGAATCCCTGTTCGCGGTTTTTCCTTTGGAATAAAGAGTTGCTGTGTATTCAACTAATCAGCAAGGTTTTTGAAACAAATGGGGCGCAGCCTCCCCACCAGTCGAAAATATTGGAAAAGGTGGGGGCGCAGGGGAGCGATACCCCTTCTCCAGCAGGGTTTCCCTCCCCCGTATTCCCGCCTTTCCCCCAGGAGCCCTCATGTTCAAGTTCAAAGCATCGGATCTCCCCGAAATACTGACGCGCTGGTCGGCGCGGTATTCGGTATTCGTCCCGAGCGGAAGCCCGGACAACGCGCAGATGCGCATCTGGTCGCGCCGTACCCGGAAAGAGGTCCGGTTCATGGAGCCGGACGAATACACCAACCTGATCGTCGCGCCCAAGGGATTCGTCTTCGGCGAGCGCGAGGAGCTGTTCCGCTGGGAAGGCAACGAGAAGACCTGTACCGCCATCAGCGCGCCGTCTTCGTCATCCTTGCAGGAAGAAGACAAGATCCTGTTCGGTCTGCGGCCCTGCGACACGTACGGGCTGGCCTACATGGATCGCTTTTTTCTCGGCGAGCACCACGACATCAATTACCATTTGCGCCGCCAGCACGTGTTCATCGTCGCCGTGAACTGCCTTGAGGCCGGGCCGGAATGCTACTGCGCCTCGATGGGAACCGGGCCGTTCGCGGAAATCACCGCCCACACCGAATACGGGATGCAGGCGGGCAAGGGGTATGACCTGCTTCTGACCCCGGATTACGGGCCCGACCACAAGAAAGGGGAGAAGGGAGAGAACGACTGGTACTGGGTGGAGGCGGGATCGGACCGGGGCAAGGCGCTCCTGTCGCACGTCGCGCCGCTCCTGTACCGCGACCTCGAATTCACGGGCCGCAGACGCAAGAAAGCGTTGCAGGAAGACGCGCTGAAGACGTTCCGCCGCACGCTGGACACGTCCACGGTCCGGCAGGTGCTTGCCGCGCACTTCAAGGACGAAGAATGGGACGCCATCGCCTCAAGCTGCATCGCCTGTACCGGATGCACGCGCGTTTGCCCCACCTGTACCTGTTTCACCACCGAAGAGGAGCAGGACACGCCCCATTCCGGCACCCGCGTCCGGGTCTGGGACTCGTGCCAGTCGGTATCGTTCACCCGGAACGCGGAATTCCATAACCCGCGCTCCAAGACTTCGGCTGTGCGCTACCGGATCTACGACAAGCTGCAATATATCGAAGAGCGCTTCGGCATGAAGGGCTGTACCGGATGCGGGCGGTGTGCGGCCGTCTGCCCGGCATCCATCGACATGGTGGACATCATGGCCCGGATGAAGGAACGGACGCCCCACGAGGTGCTGGAAGCCCCCGCCCCGGCGGTCAACGTGCACTACGAGCGCGAGGAACGCCTGTTCGACCCTCAGCCGTATACGCCGCTCGTAGCGGAGATCATCGATATTTTTGAGGAAGCCAAGGGCATCAAGCGGTTTACGGTCCGCTACCGCGACCGCCCCAATCAAGGCCGCCCCGCCCTGCGCGGCCAGTTTTTCATGCTGACCGTGTTCGGCGCGGGGGAAATCGCCATTTCCGTGCCGTTCAGCGACCGCGTGAAGGATGCCTTCACCTTCTACGTCAAAAAGGTCGGCAAGGTCACCACGGCCATGCACAACCTGAAGGTCGGGGACATGATGGGCCTGCGCGGGCCGTTCGGCGTGCCCCTGCCCTACGAGACGCTGAAGGGACGCGATCTGCTGGTCGTCGGCTCCGGCGTGGGCCATGCGCCCGTGCGCGCAACGCTGGTCCGGGCCATCGAAAACAAGCCGGACTTCGGGCGCATCGCCATTATGGCGAGCGCTTCGACCTATGACGGGCTGCTGCTCAAGGACGACCTGCGCGAATGGGCGAAAGTCCCCGGCGTCGAGGTGCACTACTCGCTCTCCAAGCCTACGGATCAGGTGGATGCGCACATCGGCTACATCAACGACCTGCTGCCCGGCCTCGGCCTCGACTGGAGAAACACCTCGGCGATCATCTGCGCCTCCGCCCGCCGCATCAAGGCCGTCGCCCGCGACCTCATGCAGCTCGGCATGAAGCCCTCGGACATTTACACGGCCCTCGAAACCAACATGCACTGCGGCATCGGCAAGTGCGGGCACTGCAAGGTCGGGAGCCATTACATGTGCGTGGACGGCCCCGTGTTCACGTACGAGGAAATGCTCCAGCTTCCGCCGGAGTTTTAGACACATTGAGGAAGGGAGAGGGACGCTTTCCAAAGGAGTACGCCCCTCCCCTTTCCCACTTCAACCTCCCGCTGTCATTGAATCCCTCGGCCCAATCCCCCGGCAGCCTCATACGGAAGCTGTGCTTCTTGTCTTTTTTCAAGAAGATAAAAACAGATAATATCATGATATTATAGTGGAAAAAATATTTCTTTCCGCACAGGAGAAATTTTTTTCGCGAGAGTTCCCCAAAAAACGCTTGACGGAACCGGGCCGTCCGACTATACCTCTTTCTCGTGATGCGGCTGTAGCTCAGCTGGATAGAGCAACAGGCTACGAACCTGTAGGCCGGGAGTTCGAATCTCTCCAGCCGCACCAGAATTTTGAAGGACTTATGATGAATAATCATGAGTCCTTTTTTTGTTGATGCTCAATCTGCCCCAACATAGCCCCACATTTTCAGAGCATGGAGAAGTAAAGGAAAAGGGTTTTTAGTGAAGGTTTCCCGCATCGGGGTAGCCCCACACAGCCCCACGCCCGCCGGAAGGGACGCGACAGAACATTCCCACGGCAAAGGATGCGAACACTATTCGTACCCTGTAGGCAGAACCGCCGCGCCTATACTGTTCCACGTACCCCCGTTCAAAGTCCCTACGGGCATCCTGAGAGGCGTTTTGCCCTCTACATAGGCAGAGAGTCGTCTTCCCCCAAAAAACGGGCCTCAGATTGGCTATATAGAGATTCCCTATCGGGGAGGGGAGGCCACAAAAAGAGGCGGCCCGTTCCCGAACCGCCCCGCCATTTCGTGAGTCCTTACCCCTGCCGTGCTTCCCCTGTGCTTCGTTGCCGTTCGAGTTGGGCCTGTACAGCCGCAAGCATGGCAAGATCGGCTTCAAAGTCTGCCCCCCTGCCTTCCTCGCTTCCTTCCCTCACGGTGGCCTTTCCGTCGCGTTCCCCGGTGCGGCGTCGAGCGTTCGGAGTATTCCGAACGTGAGCCCCCGTCTGGAGGGTGCCCGGCAAGGGAAGAGGTTCCCTTTTCATATTAACCGGGATCTCTCTTATTTCTTCTTTTATAGAATATATAGTTACGGTACTGAGCGGCGCGCTCTCGGTACTCAGTGGCGCGGACGTGGTACTGTATGGCGCGGACTCGGTACCCAACGGCGCGTTTCTTTCCTCACTCGGTACTGTATGGCGCGCTTCCGCCGTTTTTTCAGGTGACGCGGTACTCAATGGCGCGGTACGCGGTACGCTGTGGCGCGCTTGCCCCTCTTCAAAGGGGAAAACCCATCCCTCCAGCCCTATCGTGAGCAGGTGGGCAGCCTCCAGCCTGCCGCGAATCTTGCGGGCGGCTCCCGGATGGAGTCCCGCCAGTTCCGCGAACTCCCTTGGGTGAACCTCTCCTATCGGCAGGAAAGAATCATCTCCCCCGTCACTGGCGACACAATGCGCCCGCAGGACGAGGTAGAGCCTTTTCGTAGCCCCGGACATCTTCCCCCACACCCCGGAGAGGACAAGCGCGTATGGCAACGCAAGGAACAGCGACGCCGCAGCGGGGTAGCCCTTCCGATAGTGCAGGTACTCCATCCGGTAGACCGTGTGCCATGCCCGAAACGTCTTGCGCTTGGTGAGGCTGATCCAGCCCTGTTCGACAAGGAACCGGAGCCCCGCCCCGAGCGTCGTCTTGCTCACCCCGGCAAGGGAAGCAATCCGCGTCTGAGAGGGCCATGCCTCAAGCAAGGGGCTTTCATGTACCGCCAGCACGGGGAGAATGGAAACGGCGGCGTCAGGCCACGCCCGCAAGCCGCCGCTCCGTATCTGTTCGCGCCACGGTATCAAGGCAAACTGATTGCCTGTGCTCATGGCGTGCCCTCCTATTCTGCCGGGCGTTCCTGTATATCCTCCTGCCGGGCGATGAAGTCGGCAAGCAAGCGGCTTGTCTGCCTCGACATCAACAAGGCTGTCTTCATTCGAGAAAGCCCTTCATCAAGCCAAGTCCGGGAGTCATATGCCGGGCCGTGCAATGCACCCAACAGGTGATCACGGGAGATGTTGCGGCGCGGGCTTACGGCATCCAGCAACGCGGGATACAGCCCCCCGGTCAGGCGGCGGTATTTGTCCTCAAGCTCACTCGCCCGTTGCCGGGTTTCCCCGGTGAACGCGCACCATTCGGAATAGAGTTCAGACAGCCCCGCTTGTTGGGCCTCAAGTGCAGCCAAGAGTTCCGATTTACGGGAGGCGGCACGTCGGGAATCATCATTGCCGAGAATGGGCAGGGGAATAGCGTTCTGGCTCATCGCGCACCCCCAATCTGCCGGGCGGATTCCATCGCACGGGCAAACGCATTCATGGACTCAGCCAAGTCTTGCGCCGATTCCTTGAGGCTTTCCGGCGTCGATTTCACCTTTTCAAGCACGTCATCAACCAGCCAGCGCACAAGCTCCCATGCCCGGCCCCGTCTGTTTCCGGTCGTGTGCGTCGCCATTTTCACCACGGCAGGGAAAGAAATGTACGTCAGCATGTGGGAGTTGTGGATTCCACGCTCCGGCATGATGCGTATCCATGCGGCGGGGAGCTGGTAGACACCCTTTTTCAGGCTCGAAGACGAGTAGACCAGCCCGAACGCGGTATAAACGTCCTTCACCACAAACCACGGCTCCCCAGCAATGGATTTTGCCCTGACAGGGACGCCTTGAAAAACGTAGGGCGAGAATGGAGCGGCGGAAAGGGCCGGAATCGGATTTCGCTCCCCGAATCTGTCCAGTACGTCGAGAACCCACTTGCGGAAAACCTTGGCTACGGGCGTCTGTGCGAACATGGCGAGGAGGTGGCACCCGCGAAGGGAGAAGATGCGGACTCGGACGGTCAAATTGACCGTGTCGAGGATTTCAATAACTTGCGTCATATCATCCGTGAACTCGTCAGCGTTGCGTTCGTAGATGCGCCGAACAGAATTTTCGTCCTTGTAGCCAAGCGCACGGGCAAGCTCCGAAGAGCGGAACCATAACTGACCGCCAAGGGAAAGCGGCATCAGTACAACACCGTTGAAGGTGAGAGATTGGGAGGCCAACGGCAAAGGCAACTGAGGCTCGCGGCGGATGTTCGGGGTCTGGTTCATGCCGTCACCCCCACAAACGCCATGAAGAACACGGCGGCAAGGGCGAGGACGGAAGCAAAACGCTCGGCAAGGGAGTTAAGGCGATACCGGAGCCGCAGGAAGCGGGAAGAGAGGAGAAATCTAAGCATGATGCACCTGCACTGTTTTGGGATTGGGGTACAAAAAAAGGCGGAAACAACGCTCCCCGGCCAGTGCAAGGCCGCCGGGGTCTCACGAACACCCGGACGTTGTTCCGCCAATATGTAACCGCAATCCCAAAGGCCCATGAAGGCCAGCGGGCGCAATGGTGGCAGGAAACAAGAAAAACCGCTCTTCTCGTCGTGTGGGGCACGGCAAAGGCGACGGCTACGCCTTGCACTGTTTCGAGGAAGTCCAGAATTGCCCAACCACGGGGAAAAAGTCAAGGGGAGGGTTGCGGCGGTGTTCATTCGGCACCCCCGGCAAGGAAGAGTTCGGGGACGAGGGAAAAGGCCAGCAGAAGGCCAAACAGAGCCACCACAGCGGCCTTGTGGCTGGAGCGGGACACGGCCCGGCAGAGAGTGAGGAAGAAAAGAACACGCCGCACCGTCTGGCGGGCGTGGAGACGGTTGACGCAGGACGCGCCATAAGACAGACTGATTGCAGCCATGATTCACACCTACTCTGTGTTTCAGGGTTAGGCCCCCGACTGGTGCTCGCTACACCTTCCGGGGGCTGTTTTGTTGGTTAATCGTCCAATTCTGCTTGTGGAGTTCCCTGCCGTAACCATTCTTTGACAGCTTCGGGTTCCACACGCCAACCCACCCCAACCTTTCGGGCAGGTATTGAACCGTCCTTTATCAAACGGCGTACAGTTTTCACGTCAACCCGTAACGCTTCCGCTGTTTCCTCAACCGTCATGCCGATAATAGGCCAGTCCGCGCTATCGACCATGTAATCACCTCCTCTTGACATTCGTTAGAAAACAAATAGTGTACAATTTAAGGATTGTCAATGGATAAAATTAGACCAAATATTGGATAATCAAAGTTTACGTAACACCCCTTAAGGGACAAAAACGGCACTTTTCGGCTTTTCCCGGATACCGTTGATATTCAAGGCTTCACGGGCATAATCCAAATTGTCCTATCGAAAAAAGAATTATGGGCACCCCTATTTTTACGTTATCGAAAGCACTTTTCCCGGCAGGGGCAAAAAATGGCTTACGAAATCGAAAGGGGGCAGATGCGTCCAATCTTGGATTGTCCTCACCCCTTGACCTATGCCGGGTGGAATGGCTATCTTCACAAACAAGAGGGACGGCAAGCGCAGCAACGCCCACCGTCCCGATGTGGGGCACGTCCCCCGATGTTTGAGACATCAGTTTTTGCGCCCCGGTTAGGATGCACCTCCTACCGGGGCAACTGCTTTAGAGGTTCAGCAAATGAACCACCACAGCCGCTATGACGTCAGCCAGCGCAAGCGCTGCGACGTCCCGCAGGAAGTGCCGCATGGGGATAACCTCCTTTACGGGAGGCGTACCCCACGCCGCACACACTACACAGCCCGCCCCCTCATGACAAGGCGTACCTTTTCACCGTCTCCCCCGCCACCATCGCCACGCTACCGTAGCCGCCATCACACCCACAAGAGCAACCGCAGCCGTGCCCCATTCCCGTTGAGGCCATTCGGCGGGGTTCCATCCGCTTCGCCAGCCCGTAGCCAAATAGATGCCTACGGCATAGGCCGCCGCCGTTCGTGTGAACTTCATCATGGGAAGTCCTCCTTTCATGCAGGGTATCCGCCGCAGCATGCCACGGCAAGAGGAGGGGGTGCATCGGATACACCCCCTTTATACCCCTAGGAAAACAACCCCATGAGCGCCTATATCCGCCGTCTGAGCGTTGTTTCGTGTCGGAATGGGGTTTTCATCATCTTGCCGGGAAAACGGGCCTTAGATTGGCAATATACGATGGGCGCAAATTTACGCACTCCTCTTTTTGTGGTTGCACCCTGCAACCACCCTGCAACAAACTCAATTCTGAAGGCACGGAGCACCCGCCGCCCCCGTTCCCCCCAGCGTAAAATACAGCCCCAACCGTGCTTGCTATTTCAGCATGTTAGGTAGATACTTACTCACATGAGATATAAGCCGATCCCCCACATGCCCGGCGGTGAATACGTCCTTTTTCAAGACTACCAGACCATGCCGGAGCAGTTGATCCTTGCCCGCATCCTGAACCGATGCGCCCACGTCTTTGATGAATTGAACGACATCCGCCGCCGCGCCGTTGCCGAGCATTGGGCCCCATTCCTGATAGGGTTCGCGGAGTGCTGCATATCCCGCAATGTCGTCTGTTCCCTCGACCTTGCCGGGCTGACGGGACGCCGCCACCAAAACGTTGTGAGGGCCATTGAGAGACGCGTGGAACGGAAACGCGGACGTTCTGCCATCTACCCCACAAAAAGCCGCTACGTGGCCCCTACGGGCTTGCGTTCCGGTATGTACATCATGAAACCCGCCGATGCGTTCGTGGTGCTCGACTTCATGAAGGGAGACGTCGCAAAGTACGCCTATGCCGAATTGCAGGACGCGCTTGTGAGCTGCGGCGTACTCTGGTTCAAGCCCGACCCGTGGACGCCCGGCAAGCAATGGCCCCAATACGATTTCAAGGCGTTCCGGTGGCCGGGGTGGGCAACGGACTATATCGCCAGCCTTCCGGCCTATGAACCGTTTTAGAGGTGCCCGGCAATGGTGGAAAGAGGGCGGAAAATGGCCCGGTCTGGGAAAAGTGAACCCCGGATCGAGATCGGGCAGTAATTCATAGTAAATTACTTGCAAATTGTAATATCAATAAGTTATGAGGATGCCCTCTAGAGTCTCGCTATCCGCCTGCCTTGTGGGTAGTTTTCCACTATTGCCGGGAGAAGATGCCGAATGATTGAAGAGTTTGACCCTTTCGCCGGGGAGTTCAGATTGCCGATGCCCGCCCCCATGCCTACACATGGTAAAGCCCACATTTTGATCCGCCGTCTTTTGAACGCAGGAATGCCCGCTACGGTCGTTTCTAGGGCCTCTTCATGTACTGTTAGATATGTGCGCCGCATCAAGGCCCAAATGAGGGCAGAACGCGCCGACACGCGCGCATGAAGAAAGGCCGCCACCCGGCAAAGGGTGAACGGCCTCTTTTTTAAACTTTCGGCAGGTTAATATCCGAATGCGCTATCTGACTGGAAAGTTTGGGAACGCCATACTTTATCCAGATCATTCGCCACACCTTGCCCGTCCGTCGCCTGCGTGATGATTTCAATATCATTGTTGAATACCGTTTGCCGACTTGAGTTGTTGACGTTGCTCACGCTTCCCGGGCGCGCATCACCCGCGCGCACCTGCGGCGGCAGAATAGACGGGCGGACATCAGCAACCCGCATCGAATCGGCGACGCCGCCGGGCTTGGCCTCTGTCTTTTCTTCTTCCGGGCGCGAAGATTCATCACCGCCGAGCCATTTTTTGATCCAATCTGGAAGCAGGTTGTAGAGTTTTTTTGCTACCCAATCCAACATCGATCTAAGTACATCATAAAGCTTGGTGACACCTTTCCAGATTCCTTCGACTGCCTTGACGACACCCTGTCCAGTCAACGAAAAGATAAGGATGAAGAATTTCGCAACAGCTTTCAGCGCGGCACCGACGCTTGCAAGGATGCTTTTGATGCCTTCCCACAACGCCTTGAACCGAGCCCCGATTTCGTCGCCAGTACCGAACATCTTCCAAAAGTCTCCAAAAGCGGACTCACCGCCTTGGATGTAAGTAATGAGATCGTCGATAACCAGCGCGAGGGCTCCCGCGATAAGAAGGAAAGGAGCTAGAGGAGCCATCGCCGCCCATGCCGCCTCAGCCATTTTCATCAGTGCACCGCGCATAACGACACCAATAATCGTAGCAAAGGTTGTAAACGCAATGATAACGAACTGTTTATTTTCTTCAATGAGTTCAAATAATTTTGCTAAAACCTTTGCAACGATTGAAATTGCGGGAGAAACGATACCAGCAAACGCGGCGGCGGCCTTTTGCCACCCCACAGACATCTCTTGCAGGGCTTTCCGCTGTTTTGCGGCGTTCTCAATGTCCTTTTGATCGATCCACGCCTTTTCTTTTCCTGTCTTGATCAACTCCTTGAGGCGTTTTTCCCCGAGCATGATCATCTTGATCGTATCGGGCTGGAACCCGTATTGGCGCAGGAGGGCATTTCCCTTATCTGCCGAGAGATTTCCAACGGTCTTTGAAAGCCGCAACAGCATATCCGAAGACGTAATTGCGCCATCTTTGACACCCTGCAATGACAGGCCCATATCTTCCATAGCGTCCTTAAAGGGGCCGCTGTCATGCAAAACCGCATCTTGCATCTTGTCGCCAACGTCACCTATGAGATCGACGAGTTCCTTGCTTTCAAGCCCGACTTCGCGGGCAGCGGATTGCCACCCTTGGAATGTTTTTATGTCCATGCCTAGGGCCTTACTGCCCTCCTCAACGTCTTTGACGGCATCGGCATATCCTGAGAGCTGATCCTTCAAAAATGCGATACCCCCGATAATACCCACGACTTTCGCAAGGGTTCCCCGCATACGCTCGAACCCGTCACTTCCCCGAGCCGCAGCACGTTCGAGTTCTTTTCCAGCATCCCGAGCAGACGACCTAATGTCATCAAGACCACGTCCGCCTCTTTTGCCCGCGTCCTCAAGCTCTCCCCCTGCATCACGGGCAGACGACCCGAGATTGCCGATATCGGCAGCCCCTCTTTCCGCCGCGCTCAATATGTCACGGCCCGCATCCCGCGCGGACGCGCTGATCTCAGAGATAGCAGCGGCACTTTTATCGGATGCATCGGATATGCCTGTGCCTGCACTATGTGCTACGGCCTGCACAGTATCAAACTCTCTTTGGGCATCCTGTAACTGTGCTTTGAAACGATTCACATTCAATATCAAACTGACAACAAGTTCTCCTGCGTTCATTCTGAAATCCTTCTTTATGGTTTATATGCTGCATATAAAGCGTCACCCCGACGCCGTTTCCTTGAACGCCTCCCGTGTCAGCCGGAGTAGCTCATCGGCGGAAAGATGCGAGAGATCTACCGGACGCGGGGACATGGAACCATCTGAGCTGGTGTGATCCATGCCGGAAATTGGTTTCTCGCCTATCGAATCCCGAATTTCCGCAAAGGCGCGCACGTCTCCCTCCTTGGCCTTTTCAAAAATGGCAAGCGCCATTTCTTCGACTCCCTCAAGTCCGTTATTCGGGTTCCGGCATGACAACAGGGCTTCAAGGGCCTGTCGGATGGTCTTCTTGCGGCGGCGGGATTCCCCGGATGCGATGCCACCTTTCCGGCCCGCTTCCGCTCCTGTTTCGCTTGTGAAGGGCTTCAATCCTTTTTTTGTGCTCATGCGTCGTGTCCTTATCTTTTCGTGCCTGAAAAGGCCGTTGTGCGCTTCACGCAGGATTGAACCCTGTTTGCCGTGAAGCCATTTCAAACGGCTACGCCGCATCCCCATGCGCCTTGATCAACGCCTTAAGCCTGCCCTCTTGTTCCGCAAGGAACTTTTGGAGGAGGGAATAGGCCATGTACTCGCCTCCAGCCCGCCCCCCGCACCAATGGACATGCAGCCCGTACCGGACGGAATAGGCCGCAAGCGTCTGCAAAAGGCTCTGAGGCGTCATTTGAGAGCGGTAGACGTGGTTTCGTACATCTTCCAAGCTGGCCTCAATAATCAGCCCGAAATAATCCAGTCCCCGCCCACGTTCACATTCGCGCTGGAAGCGTTCCCGGCCCTTGGTGAGGGTTCCCGTCAGATCGTCCAATGATTTGCGCTCAAGGCCGATATGGTCATGCAGCCCGGCAAGGGAGTAATCACACGTTTGCAGCGCGGCCCGTTCCACCGTCACCCCTTGGTAGCGGTCAAAGGTGTAGGGGGCCTGTTCACGGGTATCGCAAAGAATCTTCATGCGGCACACCTCCTGCCCGTCTTCAACGCCCGAATCACACGTTCCCGGCGCGGTTCGCCGCCCGGCCCCTTATGGGCAAGCCACCGTTCCAGCCCGGCCCGGTTTTCGGCGTCAAGCGCGTCCATGCCGTCAATGACGAGTACCCCGTCCTGAAGGTGCGGTACCAACCTCCAACCCAACAGGGCATCAATGTTGGTATCGATAGCCGCCAGACGATGGAGGGAGTCCACACTATGGACGCCCTTTGGAGTGGGATCAGGATGCGGCGCGGCCTTTGGTTCGTCTTCGGTTCGATTCGCGGCGCAGGGGGCATTCTGGGGCGTTTCCGGGGCACACGGCAAAGGAAGGGCTTCACCTTGCCGGGCATATTTTCCAGCTTCGGCTATCCCGGCCTCAACCCACAGACGGATCGGGACTCCGGCCTTGAGCATGTCGCCGGGGTCTTTGCCCACGGCGCAAGGCCATGCCTTCACACCGGGGAAGTGCTCCCGCCACCATGCCCACGCCTTCGTGCCCGCCTCGTCAAAGTCCAGTGACCACAGAATCAGGGGAGCAGCCCGCAGAAACGCCGTAGTGCCCGCGTCAGGGCGTTTGCTGGCTCCGGTGAGAGCCACCGCCGCCGCCACGTCCCGCGCCTCCTGCCAGACCAGCACGGCGTCCAAAAGGCTTTCCACCAGCACCACCGGAAGGCCCGGCTTGCCGATGACGTAACAGCCATTCCCGGAACCTTTGACCTGCCAATACTTGGGGAGGTCATCTTTCGGTTTCCAGTCGGCCCGGCGAATAAGCAATGCCGTCACTCCGGCCTTGCGGCGGATCTGAAGCACCAGCCCACGGGGAAGCCACACCTTGCGGAAGCGGCCCGTCTCGGGGTTCACCTCTTCATCAAGCCCCCAATCGGCGCGGCGGCCGTACCTGTCCGCAGGGTTCCAACCGATGCCCAGAGTGTGGGCTGTCTCGACCGTCAGGCCGCGCGCGTACAGGCTTTTCAGCCCGTCCCCGGATTCGACGCCAGCGGCGCACTCGCGCACGAACGCGGCGGCCCGTTCCATCCACCCGGCAGAGGGGAGGCGTTCGGGGTCGGGTGCCCATTCCTTCCTTGCCGCGCTGTTCGCTATGACATGCCTGTTGTGGCGGTTTGGTTCGATTCTCAGGGCTTCGCAGGCTTCCCGGTAGCTCATGCCCCGGAATGTCCGCAAAAACTCCACAGCGTCCCCCTGAACGCCACAGCCACGGCACAGAAACCGCCCACCTGTAGCCCCGCTAGGATGTTCAGGCCACACGAGGAAGCGATCCCGCCCCCCGCATGTTGGACATGGGCCGCAGTATTCGCCGTTGCCCTTGCTTTTGATCTCCCCGGCAGGAGAGAGAGTTTGATAGAGGGTCAAAACATCCATGAAGAGTCCTCACAAATTCCTTTTCGCGGCCCCCTAAAGACTAAAGGGGAGGGGAGGAACTGGGGAAAGTTCCTTCCCCATTCCCCCCTTTAGGGGGTACTTTTGGAATTTTTAAAACATATTGAAATAATTTATGTTTTTTCTTGGTTCCGGGATGTTAAAACTTTACTATAAGAACTTTATTATAATTATGTAAAATATAAGTATTTCTTCTAAGTTCCTATGTAATCGGAACCCTCGGTATTTTTGGAACACAAGGGCGGCGTAGTTAGGGATCTGCCTTTCTTGCCCGAATTCCGGATCTCAATCAAAAGTCCCAATTCTATAGCTCGCTCTCGTGCCTTTTGAGTCCGTGAGATCCCCCATCCGAAAGCCTCTTGCCCCCCCTTGGTTGCACTCAGAGGCTTTTCTCCCGTGCGTTGCCGCCGCTCCACCTCTTCCGCAAGCTGGTGGGCATCCCAAACCACGTCGCCCTCTTCCTGCCGGGCATCAGGATCAACTCGGTAGAGCAACCCGTGCTCGTCGCGCCCAAGGTAGTAGCGAGGTTCCGGGCCGCCGCTGTTCTTCTTGCCCACACGCACAGCGAGAAACGCCCCGTCATATTTCCCGGTGGCAGGCTCGCCGATGCGTTTTTGGGCAAGGGCCGCTCCCAAAGGCGCAACCAACATTCCCCACCGGATGCACCCGGCAAGGGCGGAAGCCCCGCGCATCGCCGTCTGGGTCAACGCCTTGGCGAGTTCCTTGGGGTCTTCGATGAGATCGCCGCTGGTTTTGTTGGAGTGGTGCAGCAAAATGATGTTGCACCCGTAGGCGTCGATCAGCCCTTCAAGCAGCCCACAAAAAGCGGTCATGGCTGGGTTGTCGTTCTCGTCAACGCCGGAAAAACGGGCCAGCGTGTCCAGAACCAGCAAACGGGGACGGATCGCGTCCAGAATATCCCGCAGGTCTTCATAATTTGCCGTAGCTTCAACAACCCCGCCTACGGCGCGGCACAGGTTCACCCCGCCGTGTACGGGGATCCCGTAGAAGTTGGCGGCCGCCTGTTCCCTCAAGTCTTCCGGCAGTTGTTCCAGCGCGTGATGCACCCGTCTGTGGATGGTCAGCGCGTCGTCTTCCGCGCTCAGGTAGACCACGGGCTCAGGGGCGGCGGTATGCCATGCGTCCACAAGGGAAGTCCCGCTTGCCACGGCAACGCAAAGCTGAATCGCAAGGCTCCCCTTGCCCGCGCCGGGAGGTCCGACAATGGCCCCTAGGCTGTTCAGCCGAAAGCTCTTATCCAGCAGCCAGTCAAAGGCGGGCGGATATTCCCGCAGGTAACGGATCCCAGAAAATTGCGAGAGGTCGACTTGCAAAGGGCGTCGGGGTTGCGGCGTGGCTTCCTCTTCTGCCGGGCCTTGGATTTCAATGGCGCGGGCTTGCACTGCTGCGCGGATTTCCTCGGGGGTCTGGGGAATGGCACTCATGCAGCCACCTCCCGGACAACTCGATATTGAGGGCAATAGAACGGCTTGGAATCAGCCTTAACCACCTCATGCCAAAAACGACAAAAAACGAGTTCTGAGGCGGGAAAGGCACCGCGGATAGAGGAGTGTATGCAGCGGCAGCACAAGCGCCCCTGACAGGCAAACGGAAGAGGTTTACGCACAATCCACCCCCTCACGTCGCACAGGACATTCAATCACGCCGCAAGATTCCAGCCATAGGCCGGAGTAGCCACACTGGTGGCGAATTTTGCGACTGTTAAACCGTACAAGACGGAAGTGCGGGCAATTGGCGCAGGGGACGCAGGACGAAAAACCTTGCAGGGCAGAGGCGGGGATGTTATCGTTTTCCTGTCCTGCTAAGACAAATACCTTTTTCTGGAGAGCCGGGGATTCCACCCCCCGGCTTTTCGTGTTTCTGAGCATCAGGCGCACCCTCCCAGCCGCTTATTGCCGGAAGGCGTGTTGATCCGTCCCTCCAGCCATGACAGGAAGGATTCGCGCTCATAAGCCACACAACGCCCAAGCCGCACCCCGCCCGGCCCCTTCCCCATGGAGTCGAGAGTACACAACCGCCCGGCAGAGTAGATGCCCTTGAGGGCTTCCGCCGCAACCTGTCGGGAAAAGGTGGGAGGCAGTTCCTTCCTCAGAGCTTCAAGAAAAGTCGTATCCATGCTTAAAAATCTCCTGTAATCGTTTTTGATAACAGGAGAATCGCACGGGCAGGGGGGAGGAACGTAAGAGGAAAGAGGCGGAAAGACATAAAAAAATAGCCTGTCATTTCAACAGGCTATCTATACTTAAAGAGGAAGATGGCGGAAGAAGGGGGGAAAATAGTGCTGTTTCAGGAAATCATCCTGTTCAGCATTGCGCGAGCCATCCCCCTCTGCTCGGCGAAATCTAAGAATTTCCCCCACTGGAAGCGAACACTTCGTCCAAAGGCTTCTGGAATATTTTCCCCGTAGCATTTCCATGCAATACGATATGTCTCCTCGTTATTCTTCCTTTGAAGTTTCAATAGCCCAACATGAATAAAGCGTACTTCCGGCTTTTCCACATGCCATTTGAACACCTTCGCCAACACATCCTCCCCGTCAACAGGCGCGGCGTCCTCCATCATTGCCGGGGTATCCGCTTGTTCCGCAGAATTCGGCTTGTGATGCGGTGTTGCTTCATCAGCGGGGGATTTCTCCTCTTGGGGGACAGATGAACCTTTGCGCCGTAGGATGGAGTCTACCACAGCATAGGTGAGCCCTTTCACCTCTTTCTTCAAAGGAACCCCTTCCTGAAACAGAACCTTAATGACTTGCTCTTTGTCTACTTGGTAATCGGTGACGTACTGGAGCAGCACAAGAGGATAGAGACATACCCTTGCATCCTCCAATTTTTGGGATTTGATAACCCGTAGGATATTGCTAAAAATGTTTCTAAGCTCATCCTGTGTGTTTTTCTCCCTCCATGCAACCCAGCCCGTGAGACACATCAAGAAAAAGGCGGGGGATGATACTTGACCATCACTAAGCACCTTATCGGTAACTCGGCTTGCCGTAGCCTCTACATCGCTTGGTGGGACATTGAACGTATGAGAAACGACATTGACACGGCCTATGAGCTCCAAGCACTCTTCCATGCTTAGTCCATACGCTTCACTAAGTAAGCCCAATGGTATCTTATTAGAAAACATAAAATCCCCCCTTATGGGATGCCCTTTATGAGTACCCCGGCAGGACGGTAAGGGTTCCATCTTTTCGGCGCGGTTCATGACGCCGCACCTAGCCGGGGAAATATCGTGATGATCAGGGTATCACTCGCTACCTTCCGCGCTCCTCTTGCGGAATGGAATAACCTTGACGGGCTTTTTATCCAGTATGCCGGATAACCCCATTGCGGCGGCGCGCATGGTGTCCGGGGCAAGGTGGCTGTACCGTTTGGTCATTTCCAATGTTGTATGCCCCATGAGTTCCGCCACTGTGTAGAGGGGAACACCGCGTTGCACCAGCCATGAGGCGAAAGTGTGCCGCAGGGAGTGAAACACGACTTTATCCCGCGCATCCTCAATTCCCTCATTAAAGCCTAGCTCTTTGACAACCCGCTCGAAAGTAGAGGATACCTGTGCCCTCTGTTGCCCTTTGGTAGGCGGAAAGACAAAATTCCCCCGCTTCATCCCATCCATCCCACGCCGCACCAGCATGGCCCGTATCTCCGGCGTAATAAAGGCATGGCGGCTAACCTTGTTCTTGGGGTCGCGGATGTAGAGGGTGCCCGCGTCAAGATTCACGTCCCCCCATGTCAGGGCATGAATCTCCCCGGCCCGTAGCCCGGCAAAGAGGGAAAGAACGGCACTGTCATGGGTATCCATGCTCCGATCTGCCAATACCTCCAGCAACAGCCGCGCCTCCTCTTCCGTCAAGAACCTCATCCGGCGGTTATCCTGTTTCGGAAGCCTCACGCGCTTGGTAGGGGACTCTCCGGCAACAACGCCACGGGATGCGGCGAGGTTCCATACTTGCCGGATGAGGGCGACAATATGCCGTACCGTTGCGGCGGCCTTCCCCGCGCCCTGAGCGTCATGGGCAAGGCGTTCCACCATGAAAGGGCTTATGTCCCGAACGGGGAGAGAACCCAACGGCTTTTCTAATTCACGCCGATAAAGCCCCTCCTCTTCCCTCACAGTCCGTTCTTTTTTCGTTGCGGCGGCGAAAGGCAGGTATTCCGCTTCCCAGAACTCAGCAAAGGTGACGGATGCACGGGCGGCGAGTCTGGCGGCTTTTTCTTCCGCCTGCCGTGCCTCTTCCGCCATTCCCCGCATTTCCGCCAATGATTGAGGCCGCAAGCCCGAACGTATGTTACTTTTGAGCATGGAAAGGAGTTCGGCAGCTTTGGATGCAGTCATCCCCTCAGACGCCCACCCCGCCCCTTCTTCCTTTGTTTTTCCCTCCAGCCTGTACCGGATGAAGAAATAGCGATCCGCTCGGATACCATGTTTCCGCGTCTTGTGCTCCCGGTATCGGACTCCGGGGAAGGTTGTCTTGATCATGCCCGCCATATTCCAGCCCCACGCCAGCCCCAACATAGCCCCACATTTCTAGACTATGGAAGGTGATTTTAGACAATTTTTGATAAAGTAAGAATTGATCGTAACCATGTGACAAGTCAAGGATAAATACGCATAAAAAGGGTTATTGATGATTATTAAATAACCCCTTGAAATGACGCTGATAAACAAACTACGAACCTGTAGGCCGGGAGTTCGAATCTCTCCAGCCGCACCAGAATTTTGAAGGACTTATGATGAATAATCATGAGTCCTTTTTTCGTACCCGAAAAAGCGTTCCCAATCTGTCCGCTGCAAATCGAAACCGCTTGATGGCACTCCTCAATGCGCCTTCCACCGTTTTTGCCTCGCCGCAACCCGCCTGCCGCATTCCCCCCCCCAAGAAGGCATCTTCTTATAGGGGCTGTAGGTCCTCAAAAACCGGATACCCTTCAAGGGAAAGCCGTTCGCCCACCCCATCCGCTATGGCTGTTTCCTGCATGGGGCGATCTCGCTCGATATAGCGACAGGCATCCTGTCCATCCTCCCGCCCATCCTTACGGGTTCGCCCGTTTCGCTTATCCCCGCGCGGTCCGTCCTCCCCGCCATGTCCCCCGGCAGCGCATGGGAGGAGGCACAGCCGGAATGTTTTGCCCCAGGCGGGCTGGGGCGGGTTGGAAATGACGGAAGGGAAGGCGGCCCCTCCCTCTCCTTTGCGCAGGCCTGCTGAAGGCGTCCAAGGCCTGGAACAGGAATGGCCCGCCATGCAGGGGATTGCGACAGGGCGGGCGGTTGCCGCCGTATCCATGCGAAAAGGCGAGCCCTCAGTCATCTCGCGTGCTTTCTCGCCGTGATGCCCAGCTGCCCCATCCTGCGGTAAAGCGTGGCAAGGCTGATCCCCAGTTCGGAGGCCGTCCGTTTTTTCCCTTCCGTGTGCTGCCCGTAGCGCCCGAGGAGCTGCATGATCCTGTCGTATTCCGCCGTATCGCGGGCAGGCCCCGGCGGTGGGGACGGCATACCTTTTTCCGTTTTGACGGGAGGGGGGCTTGCCGTCTTGAAGCGGGAATCCATGAGATCCAGCGTCAGGACGCCGTGCTCGCAAAACCCGACCCCGTATTCCACAAAGTTTTTCAGTTCGCGCACGTTGCCGGGCCACGGGTAGGCCTCGAAAGCGTGCATGAGTTCGGTGGCGACCCGGTAGGTGCAGCCCCGTTCGCGGCTGAACGACTGGAGGAAATGGGCCACCAGCAGCCGGATGTCGCCTTGCCGCTCCCGGAGCGGGGGCACGAACAGGGGGATCACGTCCAGCCGGAAGAACAGGTCTTCACGGAACGCCCCCTGCGCCACCAGTTCACGAAGGTTCCTGTTGCTGGCGGCGATGATGCGGATGTCCACGCTGTGGTTGACCTTCCCGCCGACGCGCCGGACAACGCGCTCCTGCAAGACACGCAGCAGCTTGACCTGAAGCGACACGGGCATTTCGGATACCTCGTCGAGGAAGAAGGTACCCGTGTGCGCCTGTTCCAGAAGCCCCTTTTGGCCCCCGCTGTTCGCGCCGGAAAACGCGCCGGGCTCATAGCCGAACAGCTCGCTTTCCATGAGCGATTCCGGGATGGCCCCGCAGTTGATGGCGACGAACGGCCCCGTATGGCGGGGGCTGTTGTCATGGACCGCCTGCGCGATCAACTCTTTGCCCGTCCCCGACTCCCCTTGGATAAGGACGGTGGCGTTCGTGCCGGCGGCCTTCAGGATAGCCGCCTTGAGCCGCAAGATGGCCTTGCTCTCGCCGATGATGCTGGGAAAACGGTCATCGCGCGGTTGTTCGGGGAGCGATTCCACGTCGCGTCCGCGGGCCCATGCGAAACCGATGATCTGGCTGATGAGCTCGAACGCCTTTTCCGACTTCATCAGCAGCTCGGCGCGCTGATTGTCGGTGAAGGCCACGATCTGCACGACCGCGACGATTTCGTTTTCTATCACCACCGGCCCCGTGAAATTGGCCACATCCGCGCAGGCCCCCTTGCCGGAGCAGGTACGGCAGACTTCTTCCTTGCCGGGCGTCAGCACCATGGAGCTCTGGCCGGAACGCAGGCTGTAGGTCAGCGCATTGTCCGCGGGCATCCGGAACCCGACACCGCGGAGGTAGGGGCCGGTTCCCCCCACGCAGTAGCCTTCCGCGTTCATGATCACGATTTCCACGTCCAGCAGCTCCGCCAACGGGGGAAGATGCTTCTGCACAAGGCGCCAACGCTCGGTGACGGGGGAACCCGATGGGAGGGGAGGTTCGAGAGGGGTGTTGATCCACAGGGGGACAGCGGCATGGATTTCCGATCTCATAGGTGTCTCCAAATAGGCAAATCTATATGTTTTATCGATGTATCTTACTTTTATAGTTACTCTTTTGAGTTTCTCACCTGCATGAGAAAAAGACAAGCGAAAAGGTGGAAAAAAGGAGAAGCCGTATTTTTTTGTTGTTCCCGAAGCGGGTGGCGGAAACCGATTCTGAGAGGCTGCCTTTGGACGGCGGGGGCTGCCGGGACCTTCTCATGCAACAGCACCGCTGCGCCGGGGGGAGGCCCTTCGCATGTCTTCAAGAGCGGAACCGAGCCTCCATCGCCTGCTCTTGAAGGGGCTCCGCCGTTTCCGCCCTCCCCCTGCAAAAGGGCCTCATCGGGTTGCGGGCGATACCCATCCCCAGATGCGCCCGTGGCTGTCCGCGGGAAAAACGGCTGCCGGGCGTTTCGGCATACGGACGCCTCCCGCGCCCCGGCGAAAACCGCCAAGCGGAAGGGAGGCCCCCCTTGACGCCGCCCGTGCTGGCCCCAAACAAAAAAGCCGCCCCTGAGGACGGCTTCCTGACGAAGGGCTTGCCTTTACTTCTTTTCGGCTTCCTTAGCCTTGCGGATAGGCTCCTCAAAGAGCTTGTAGTACCCTTCGATGACCTTGCCGAATTCGTCGGCGGGGAGGTAGTTGGTGGTCATGTTGACCTTGGCGAACTTGGCCTGCACGTCGGGATCGCTGAGGGCTTCCTTGATCAGGCTCTGGAGGCGTTCGATGCGATCCTTGGGAGTCTTGAGCGGGGCCACGATGCCGTACACGGAGTCGAACACGAAACCGTCGCCGAACATTTCCTTGAACGTGGGCGCGTCGGGATAGTTGGGATCGCGCTGGGCGCCGCACACGGCGATGACGCGGATGTCCTTGTGTGGCTTGAAGTTCACCACGGGCGTGAACCCTGCGGAGATGTGGTTGCCGAGGAGCGCCGTCACGATTTCCGCGCCGCCGTTGTAGGCCACATAGGGGAGGTCGGATTCGGGGAACAGCTTCATCACGTTGGCGTGGTAGAAGCGCTGGGCCGTAAACGCGCCGGGGCTGGCGAGGCTGTACTTGCCGCATTCGGCCTTGGCCTTGTCCATGAGATCCTGCACGCTGGCGATGCCGGAATCGGCGCGGACGCCCCAGCCCATCGTGAAGACGTTGACCTGCGCCACCGGGGCCAGATCCTTATAGGTGAAGCCGCACTTCTTGTATTGCGGGACGACGGTCAGCACGTTGGCCGAGGTGAGGCTGATGGTATAGCCGTCGGGACGGGCACGGACGGTTTCGAGCGTGGCGGGGATGCCGCTGCCGCCGGGCTTGCTGGTGATGAGCAGCGTGATGTTGTGCTTGCGCTGCAGGTAGTCGCCGATAATACGGGCGGCGGTGTCGGGGGCGTTGCCCGCGCCGAAAGGCATGATCAGGGTGATCGGGCGGCTCGGGTAGTCTTCTGCCGCAGCTTGGAACGGCATGGCGCAGAGCAGGGCTGCGGCTGCGGCAACGCCGGTGCGGAACATCCGGGACAGATTCCTCTTCATGAAGGCTCCTCCTGAAAAAAGTGTGGATGGATCAGACCGCCTCGCGCTTGCATCCCCTGTATTCGTCCCAAATGGTTTTGAGGACGACGAAGGCGCTGACGGCCAATATGGCGCAGGATATGGGGCTGGTGAAAAAGGTGCTGAAGTCGTCGCGGGAGAGGGACAGCGCCCGGCGGAAGTTGGATTCCGCGAGCGGGCCGAGGATCATGGCGAGCAGCATGGGCGGCTGGGGGAACCCCGCCTTGAGCATCAGGTAGCCAAGCAGCCCGAAGGCGGCCATTACGCCGATGTCGAACGTGGAGTTGTTGGCCGCAAAACTGCCTATGGCGCACAGCGTGAGCACGACGGACATGAGGATCGCCGTAGGCACGAGGACGACCTTGCCGAGGATGCGCACGGCGATGAGCCCGACCACAAGGATGAGGATGTTGGAGACGAAGAAGCTCGCGAAGATGCCGTTGACCGTGGCGCCGTGCTCCTGAAAAAGCAGCGGGCCGGGCGTCAGGCCTTGGATCATCAGCGCGCCGAGCAGGATGGCGGTGAGCACGTCTCCGGGGACGCCCAGCGTCATCAGGGGGATGAGCGCCCCGCCGGTCACGCCGTTGTTGGAACTTTCCGTCGCGACCACGCCTTCCAGCGTCCCCTTGCCGAACGCTTCGGGATGCTTCGAGAAGCGCTTGGCTTCGCCGTAGGCGATGAAAGTCGCGGCGCTGGCCCCCGTAGCCGGGATGATGCCGATGAGCGTGCCGAGGAGCGAGGAACGCAGCAGGTTGAACTTGTTCGTCCAGATTTCCCTGAGCGTCAGCCCCTGGTTGGACAGCTTGCCCTCCTTGACGATCCCGCTTTTGCCGAGGAAGACATCCTCAAGGGACAGGAGCACCTGCGATACCGCGAAAAGCCCGACGAGCGCGGGCACCAGCGAGATGCCGTTGAACAGTTCCGGCACATCGAACGTGTTGCGGAAATCGCCGGAAACCGGATCGATCCCCACCGTGGAAAGGAAAAGGCCCACGAATGCGGCGGCAAGCCCCTTGCACATGGCCCCTGAAGACAGGGTCGCCACCACCGTGAGCGCGAAAACGGCCAGTGCGAAATATTCGGCCGGGCCGAACGACATGGCGGCGGTCGCCAGCAGCGGCGCGCAGGTCACCAGAGCGACCGCGCTGAAGATGCCCCCGAAAAACGAGGCGAACGTGGCCATTTCCAGCGCCTTGCGCGATTGCCCCTTGGCGGTCAGCTTCGGGCCCTCGAGCAGGGTCGCGGCGGCGGCCACCGTGCCCGGCGTGCCGACGAGGATGGCCGTGATCGATCCCCCGTAAATGGCCCCGGCGTACATGCCGAGCAGCATGGAAAAAGCCTCCACGGGCGGCATCCCGAAGGAAAGCGGGATGAGCAGGGCTACGCCCATCGCCGCCGTCAGGCCCGGCATGGCCCCGAACAGGATGCCCAAAGAAACCCCGGTGACGTTGGCTATCAGCGAACCGAAACTCAAGGCCGCTTCTATCCCAGCAAAAACCTCGGACATCGTGTCCTCCTACGGCAACATGATCTGAAAGAAGTATCCGAAGGCATACAGCAGCGCTCCCGTGGTCAGCGCCGCCACTCCCATGATTTCAACGGGATTCCGGCGTCCCAGAAGGGGCAGGGAGAACAGCAGGAACAGGAACGTGGAGATCGTAAATCCGCCGTTGTGCGGCCACGGGAACCAGCTCTGCTCCACGAGCCGGTCGCCGAGCCAGATCATGCCGGACAGGTACATGACGAAGAAACCGAAAAAGAGAAGGGTCTTGATGACGGCGGATCGGTTTCCCCAACTACGGCCGGGCCGGTTCCTCAGCAGCCCTTGGAGGATGAGGAAAACCCCGCACAGCGCCATGCCGCCGAGGGCCAGCGTGGGCAGCGCATCCGCCCCGACAACCTCCCCATCGGACGGGGCGATGGAGGCCGACACTTCGTAAGCCCCCACCGCGCAAAGGCATAGAAGAACCGCGCCGGAAAAAATATCGTTGAGGTTTTTCATGGAATTCCTTTGTGTTGTTGAGGCCCCGCCCCTCGGAAAGCGGGAGCGTATGCCCTCCGTTTTCCGGGGAGTCGGGCGATCAGGCGAAAAAGCCCGCCGTCCCGGTCAATCCTTCTTCTTTTTCCACAGCACGACGCGGCAGAAGGGGTCGCCCTTGCCGAGGCGTTCCACGATATCGCACGGGATGCCGTGCTCCTTGGCGCGGTTGCGATCCAGTTCCATAGCCACGTCACAGAAAAGATCCTGATCTTCAGGAGAAAGCCCCATCTTTTTCCATTCTTCGAGGAGGGGGCAGTAGTGCATCTTCATTTCGCAGTATTCTTCGGTGTCGGAAATTTCCGTCTCGAATACGCCGCCCATCATGGTGTAGTGTTCGTTCATCCAGTCTTCGGGAGCCAGCTTGCGCCCGTCGCGCTCGGCACGGATGCGGCCGTATTCGGCAATCCCCTCACGGGCGAGGGCTTCGGCCTGTTCGCGGGTCATTACTGAGGAAAACGCCTTGAACAGACAGGCCTGAGAGCGGGCCCTGTCCTGCATGGCCCCACGAACACGGCGTACAACTTCGGGATTCCATTCCATGAAACTTCTCCTGTTATCATAAAAGGTTTCACATCTTCTCCGTGTAACCGGACATTTTTTCTAATGCGATTTTTGTGCCATACGGCGCATACTCCGCATCTCACTATTGTTACAGATTTTTTATCATTGCAGGCACATTATTCTCATCCTGGAATTCTCTTTTCGCATCTCATTGAGAAAAAATTCTCACCACATGAAAATACAGAGCCCTTTATGCCGTTCTCTTTATTTTCAGTCAGGTATGCCGCACAGTTACGGCAGCGCAGTTTCCGGACTCCTTTGCCGACAGGCATTCAGGGCACGAAAACACACCGCCAGGATCCCAGGATGGGACCGCAACCTGCCCGCGCAAGGAAACGGATGCGGAACGGAAAAAGGAAGATTGACAGGATGGCGCGCTGTGAAAGGCGAAAGAAAAAGCCGGAAAAAATGCCGAGGGGGAAGGACAACGGAAGTCTCTGCTCACCCGCCTGTTTTTCCGGCGAAACAGGAGAGGGGGACAAGCGCCTCCGTGTGGGATAGCACGCCGCCCCTTCGAGCGTGGAAAAGACTGGGGGGCGCGAATGCTATTCCAACAGATGCGGTAGATTACGGACGGAAAAGATGGGCAACCGTGTGACGCATTCCGAACGGATACGGCGGAGAGGAAATACCCCAACGGGCGGAGCGCCGACGGGTTCCAGACCGTATCCCTGAAAAGTATCTAGCGGGGATGATGGGATAGCCAGAAAAAGGAAAGCCCGCTGGAGTTCAGCGGGCTGCCTTCATGCGGCGGGAGGGCCGAATCCATGCTTCCCCCTCCCATCCTATTGACTGTATTCCATTCTTGGTTACGTCCGCGGTACGCGCCGTATCCATAAAACGGAGGCTTGGCGAGCCTTCGAAACAGCACCGGGGGCTCAAAAAACTTCTGGCGAACGTAAAGAGGCCCCCGAACAACGCCGGGCATCCTCCCTTTTCCGTCTTGACGCGCTCCCTCACGGGTGGCTTCAAGTTCGGGAACGGCATTCCCCGAAGGCAATCCATACCCCGCCCTTTCCCTATCTGGCGATAAAACGGGCTGAAGACGCCGACAGCCAGCATCGCCGCCACATCCGATTACTCCCCAAGTTACAGCGGCCACCTCCCCAGCCCCAAGCGTCACCGCATCTTCCCTTCTTTCTCCAATTCTTTCACTTTTCTGAAAATCGTACTGCGGTCGACCTGAAAGTGCCTGGCGACCTCGGTGATGCTGCCGTAACGTTCCATCGCGGCTGAAAGGACCTTGTTCTCAAGGTCCTTCATGATCTCCTTGTATGTCTTGCCGTCGAGTTCAAAATCGAGGCCGTCCCTGCGCGCCGATGCGGCAGGCTTCGCCACGCCCGAAATGGGGACATCCGAGGCCCGGATCACGCTGTCCTTGCTGGTCACGGCCAGCCCCTGCACAAGGTTTTCCAGCTCGCGGATATTGCCCGGCCACTTGTAGTCGAGGAGCAGCGATTCGGCTTCTTCGGAAAACGCCAGCTGTCGATGGTACTTGCTGCCGTAAAACCGCAGGAACATGCGTGCGAGGGGCAGAATGTCCGCCTGGCGGTCGCGCAACGGCGGAATGGCGATCACCGCCACCTTGAGCCGGTAATAGAGATCACTGCGGAATTCCCCGCGCGCGATGGCGCGTTCGAGATTCTTGTTGGTGGCGGCGACGATGCGGACGTCGATCTGCTTCGGCGTGGTGGAACCCACGCGCATGATCTCCCAGTCCTGAAGGAACCGGAGCAGCCGCGTCTGCATGGGCATGGGCAGCTCCCCGATTTCGTCGAGGAACAGCGTGCCGCCCGCCGCCGCTTCGATGAGGCCGATCTTGCCCGTCTTGCTCGCGCCGGAAAACGTGCCCGCCGCATAGCCGAACAGCTCGGTTTCAATAAGGTTTTCGGGGATGCTTCCGCAGTCCACCTTGATGAAGGTCTTATTCTTGCGCAGGCTCAGGGCGTGGATGCGGCGGGCAATGACGTCCTTGCCCACGCCCGTCTCACCGAGCAGCAGGACCGTGGCGTCCGTCTCCGCAATGGTGTTCACCTCGCCGTAGAGCTTGATCATGGCACTGCTGGTGAACAGCTTCGGCGTCTTGCGGGAAAGCTCCTGCGCGTCCCCGGCGGTACTGAGCTGCTGGAACGCTTCGAGCAGTTCCTTCTGGACGCTTATCTGCTCCCGCATCTCGGAGAGCATGGTCACGTCGCGGAGGAAGGTGATGCACAGAACCAGCTTGCCCTGCGCGTCGAAAACCGGATTCGCTTCGAGGATCAGCTTCCGCCCGTCGGAAACGGTCTGCACGCGCGTGGCGGGCTGCCCCGTCCGCATGACCTCCGGGTTCAGCACCACGTCGAGCCTGCCGCGCCTGACGAACTCCATCACGGAATGCCCCAGCATCTCTTCGCGGGGGATGCCCGTGATTTCGGCATGGCGCCTGTTCAAATGCACGACGGTCCCTTCCACGTCGGAGATGCAGATCCCCTCTTTGAAGGCGTCAAAAAGCTGATCAAGATACTCTTGCAACATTACATGTCCGTTCTTAGTTTGTGAATCGTTTCTCGAAGCATCTTCTCCTTATGCCCCATCACATGCCGAAAAGCAAGAAATCATAAGTTGTTACTATAATGGAAAAGAATCCGCCCGGCGGAGAAGCCGGGCGGAACCGTAAAGAAGCGCCTCCGCCGGGGCTACTGCCCGTACCCCATAAGGCTGGGCAGCCATGTGCTGATCGCCGGGACGTAGGTGAACAGCAGGATACACAGGGTCAGCGCGATCAGGTAGGGGATGACCGCGACGGAGATGCGCTCCACCGAGATGCCCGCTATCCGCGACGCCACGAAAAGGTTGACTCCAAGCGGCGGCGTCAGCATGGCGACGTTGTTGGTCACCACAAGGACTATGCCGAAATGGATCGGGTCGATGCCGAGCTGGAGGATCATGGGCAGGAGCACCGGTACGAGGATGATGATGGTCGCCAGCGTTTCCATGAACATGCCGAGGACATACAGCACGCCGATGATCATGAGCAGCACGAGATGGGGATCGTCGGAAATGCCGAGCACGATGGACGCAAGGCGCTGCGGGGCCTCCTCAAAGGTAAGGATCTTGCCGAACAGGGTGGACGCGCCCACGATGAGCAGCACCGCGCCGCAGGTCATCGCGCCTTCCAGCAGGGCCCGGTAGATGTGCCGGGGTCTGAGCACCCGGTTGATCACGATGCCCACGAACAGCGCCCACACGATGGCGACCACGGACGCTTCCACGGGCGTCGCCCAGCCGGTATAGATCGAGCCGAGGATGATGAACGGCGTCGCCAGCGCGAACCCGGCGTTGCCGCAGCTCCTGAGGAAAAACTTCATGTTGAAGGGCGCGGCGTTCTCGTCGCCCTTGAAGCCGTTCCTCTTCGCCAGCAGGTAGGCGGTCATGATCATCGCGAAGGCCACGATGAACCCGGGGATGAACCCTGCGGTGAACATGGCGGTCACCGACAGGTTCCCGAGGATCGCATAGATGATCATCGGGTTGGACGGCGGGATCAGGATGCCGATGGTGCCTCCGGAAGAAGCCGCCGCCGAAGCGTAATCCTTGGAATAGCCGTTGCGGACCATCGCCGGGACGAGGATGGTGCCCACGGCGGCGACGGTCCCCGGCCCGGAGCCGGAAATGGCCGCGAAGAACGTGCAGGCGAGGATGGTGGTGATGCCGAGGCCGCCGTAGACGCGGCCCACAAGCTGCTTCACCACGTCGACGATCTGCTGCGTGATGTTCCCGAACTCCATGAGCGTGCCCGCGACCACAAAACAGGGGATGGCGAGCAGCGGGAACAGGTTCAGGCCGTCAAAAAGCGAGTTGTGGATGACCGACAGGGGCAGGATGTCCCCGCCCGCGAGGATCGCCACCACGGAAGAGATGATCAGGGACATGAAGATCGGCAGCCCCAGCAGGAACATGGCGACAAGGACAATGAGGGCAATGGCTAGGGGCGTCATCAGGCTGCCTCCTCGTAACGAACCAGTTCTCCGAGGGTGCCGTTCCGCCAGCGCACGACGTATTCCTCAACGATGCGCCAGCTCACCAGCACGAAGCTGAACGGGATAATGCATTCCACCCACGCCTTCACAACGCCGAGGGTAGGCGACACTTCGGGGTAATACAGGCCCTCTTCGATGCAGGCGAGCCCGATCCACGCCACATAAAGGGAGAAGCCGATCCAGATGATGTCCCCGACGGCGCGGAACACGAGCCGCCAGCGGGTCGGAAGGAACATGAACTGTGCGGTGATGCGGACATGCCCGCCGCGCTTCACGGCAAGGGCGGCCCCGACATACACGGCCCAGAGGAAACTGTAGCGGGAAAGCTCCTCCGTCCACGCCAGCGACGACCCCACGGCGATGCGCATGGCCACCTGAAGGAAGAGGCAGAGAACCATGACCGCGACGAACAGAGCACAGGCCCCCTCTTCGAAGTTGTCGTAGAGCTGCTTGAAAAAAGACATACGTCCTCCAAGGAATGAAGACGGCGCGCGGAGCCGAAACCCGCGCGCCGGGCGTCCGTTTACTGCTGCATGATGGCGAGGGCTTCATCCACCACGGCCTTGCCGCCGACCTTGTCGTAGAACTGCGGCCACACGGAGCGGGCGGCCTCCGTCCAGGCGGGTTCGTCGGACACGTCATTGATGACCATGCCGCGAGCAAGGCATTCCTTGAGGGCGATTTCATCCTGTTCCGCGGACCACTTCCATTCGTAGGCGGCGGCTTCCTTGGCGGCCTTTTCCACGAGGGCCTTGGTCTGCGGGTCGAGCTTGCGGAACCACGGGTCGCTCACGAGCATCGGGCCGACCCAGAGCATATAATGGATGTTGGTGATGTACTTCTGGACTTCCCAGAACTTCTGGTCGCGGTTGATGGCGTGGGGGTTTTCCTGCCCGTCGACCACGCCCTGCTGAAGCCCGTTGAAGGTTTCGGACCACGCCAGCGGATGGGGCTCGACGCCCCACGAGCGGAAGGCGGCAAGCTGGAGCTCCACGGCGGGAACGCGGATCTTCAGGCCCTTGAGGTCGGCCATCGTGTTGATGGGCTTCTTGGAGTTGGTGATGATGCGGTAGCCGCCCACAAGCCACGACAGGGGCCGGGTACGGCTCTGCTTGGCGATGGCGTCGGCGGTCTTGTTCATGAACGCTTCATTGCCGAACAGCTTTTCGGCGTCGGAAATCTTCGGGAACATGTACGGCAGGATAAACACCCCGGCCTGCGGCGCGAAGGGCGTCAGGTTCCCGTCCGCCAGCACCGCGAGATGGATCTCGGCGTTGCGGAGCTGTTTGACGTTGGCCTGTTCGTCGCCGAGCGAGCCGCCATAGAAGGTCTGTACGGTGATCGCGCCGTTGGATTCCTTCTCGACGATCTCCTTGAACTTGTCGATGGCGACCACATGCAGGCTGCCCTGCGGGTTCGCGGTAGCGGCACGGATGGTCATCTTCTTGTATTCCGCCGCGTTGGCGGTGCCAAGCGAAAGCATCAGGACAGCCGCGGCGAAGGCCGTAAGAAAACGTCTCATGCAATTCCTCCTCTTTTTTCCCCCGAAATGGAGATGATGCTGCAAACCGGGACAAAGCCCGTCTCCCCCTGTGGGAGATTCCTCTGTTTCGTTCCCGCGCCGGACGGCCCCCCGACCTTCCGGCACGGGGCGGCCCTGTACCGCCCCCTCTCCACAAATCAGCTTTCCAATGCGGCGTTGGCCAGCACCGTGACGGACTCTTCCCCGGCAGAACGGGAAGGCGGTTCAACGGTTCTCAAGATACGAGGGAACCTGCCCGCTGGCCACCGTCAAAGGCCAAGCAGCTTGGCGGCGTTGTTGTAAAAAATGTTTTCAAGCGCCTGCGGGCTGAAAGGCAGTTTCCTGTACAGCGCGATCTGCCCCTTGAAGTCGAGGAACGGATGGGCGCTGGCGAAGATCACCTTGTCGCCGATCATGGTGTTCGCGGCCTGAATGTAGCCTTCGGAGAACGGCGACTGCTCGTACTCGGAAAGCTCCAGATAGACGTTGCGGTTGCGCTGAACGACCATGATGATCTCGTTCACCCACGGGTAGCACCCGTGGCTCACTACGATCTTGAGCTTGGGGAAGTCCCGGGCCACCGCGTCGATATACCGGGGGTGGCAATGCTCGGGGTCGGCCCCGTCCACCAGGGTCGCCATGCCCGTACTGATCACGACGGGAATGTCGAATTCACAGCACTTGGCATAGATCGGATAATATTTTGCGTGGTTGGCCGGAATCTTGGCGAGGAACGGGTCGATGGCCGCGCCACGGAAACCGTGGGTTTCGACCATAAGCCCCAGCTCGTCGATGGCGTCCATTCCCTTGTGTGGGTCAAGCCCGGCCATGCCGATGAAACGGTCGGGATACTGTTCGAGGAAGGGGATAACCCCCTTGTTGCCGGAAGCGATGCCGTAGGTGGTTTCCGCGTCGCGGCTGGTGATGACGCCCTTGACCACGTTCTGCGCTTCCATGTCGCGCACGATGTCTTCAATGGGCTGGGAGCGGGCGCGCTCATGGAATTTGAACAGCGCGTGCATCTCGCCGAAGACGGGATGGTCGATCATCCCCTGTACGGTGGAAGGGATGTTCGGACGGAAACGAAAGTCGATGATCTTCACGATGGTCCCCTTTGCATGAATGTCTGGCGTGACGCCTTGACGACGATCTTTGCTTTCCCTAAAGCAAGAGGCGGACCATTTGTGAAATAAAAAACACTTAACAAGACTCTTTACTGCTACGAAACGGATAAAATTACCTAACAGACTCTTTTTTCATCTTTTTTGTTTTCATCTTTTCCGTAGGTTCGGCTTCCGTCTTGCTGTTTTTCAGCCTTTGCCATGCGAATAACCGTCCTTCCGTTCCCGTCCGCAGGAATATTGTCCTCCATCCATTCTTTTGAGGCTTATAATACACTTAAATAACATGTTCTTTTTTCATCACAGGAAGCGCTTCAAATCCATGATGCGAATACGCACCTTCCGCATTGCAAAAAAACACACTCCTCTTTTCCTTCCTAATACAGCCATATTACAGCAAATCAAAGGTTTGAAACCATCAATATGTGCATTTTTGCACAGTTCATCATTCCATGAATGCAAAAAAACACAGCTTCCAGCCCCTTTTTCCTTCTCTCCTGCAGTTCCCCGAGGTACAAAAAGCCCCTGAACCCAGTACAATCAGGGGTCAGGGGCAACGGTACAGACGCTTCAATACGGCCTAAAGAAAAATGAAAGTTCTTATTTCTCGTAGGATTTCAACATAATGTTCAACCGTTTCATGAAGGCTTCATCGGCCTTCACGCCCTCCAGCTCATAGCGCCGCCCAAGGTAGCCGTATTTGGGCTGCCCCATGCGGTGGTAGGTCAGCGCTTCATAGCGGATATTGGCCTTCCTGGGAATCATTTCACGAATACCGAGAATATCCTCTTCCGTATCGTTGAAACCGGGGATGACCGGCGTGCGGATCAGCACCGGAAGCTCCGGGAAGTGCTCGAATACGTGCCCGATGTTCTTGAGGATCAGTTCGCTGCCCACCCCCGTGGCCTTCTTGTGGCGGGCTGAATCGAGGCACTTGATGTCAAAAATCAGGGCATCAAGCACCCGGCAGGCCTGATCCAGAACGTCGGTCGGGTAGTGCCCACAGGTTTCGATGGTCGTATGGATATGGCGTTTCTTCGCCTCGCGCAGCAGGGCCAGCGCGAAATCCGGCTGCGCCAGCGCCTCGCCCCCGGACAGGGTGAGCCCGCCGCCCGATCGCGTATAGAACACGCCGTCCTCTTCCACGCGGCTCAGGATTTGATCCACGCTCTGCGTTTCGCCATACACCGTCTGCGCCCCGCTCGGGCAGGCGCGCACGCAAGCGTTGCAGCCCGTACACTTCGAGCGGTCAAAGCAAACCAGCCCGCCGACAATGCTCACGGCCCCGGTCGGACAAGCTTTGGCGCACCGCCCGCATACGGCGGCGGTCAGGCAGCGCGTGGGGTTGTAGGCGCGCTCCGGCTCGCGGCGCTGCGACTCCGGATTGCTGCACCACGGGCAATGCAGCGGGCATCCCTTCAAGAACACCAGCGTACGGATGCCTTCGCCGTCGTGGACGCTGAATTTCTGCACATTGAACACGATACCCGTTTGTTGCCTGTCCAGCATGGTGGCTGCTCCTGACGTAAGAAAACTGGGGGAAGGGAGGGAAAACCTTTCTGGAGAAAGGTTTTCCCTCCCTTCCCCCAGACCCCCATCCCTCCTTTTCCCAAGACTTTTGACTTTATCGAATCCCTGCTCGCGGATTTCCCGCTTTCCGTGAAGGCGTTTTTCATTTCAAGGAAAAGCAACATGTGGTGGGTCGGTTCAATACCAACCCTACTCCTTTTTCCCATTTCACCAAGGGACGAAAGCCGTGCCGAACTTGTCTTGTCTCCCCCACCCGCCATAAACCCATACGAAAGTCTTTGAAGAGGAAGGGGGGAGGTTTGGAGGGGGGAAGGAGATACTTTCTTCAGAAAGTATCTCCTTCCCCCCTCCAATTTTTTACAGATCCGCGTGTTCGGTGCGGTCGATGATGTCGTTCTGCAGGTCGGGGGACATGTCGCAGAAGTACGCGCTGTACCCGGCCACACGGACGATCAGGTTGCGATAGCTGTTCGGGTCCTTCTGGGCGGCGAGCAGGGTGTCGCGGTTGACGATGTTGAACTGGAGATGCCACAGCTTCAGGTCGCACCACGTGCGGATGATGCTCATGATTTTCTTCGCGCCCTGCTCGCCCGCCACGCACTTGGGCGACAGCTTGATGTTCAGAAGACGGGAGGCGCGGTTGATCATGCCGTAGTTTTTGGAATGGTAGTTCGACAGCAGAACGGCGGTCGGGCCGTTGTGGTCGGCGCCGTGCGACGCGGAGGAACCGTCAGCCAAGGGGAACCCTGCAACGCGGCCGTTCGGGGTAGCGGCGATGATCTTGCCGAAAGGCACGTGCGAGGTGATCGGCACATAGCGGACGTCGACGTGAATGCCGCGATCCCGGCTGCTCTTTTCGGCTTCGACCTGCGTAAACCGGTCGACGTCCTTGGCGATGCTGTCGGCATAAGGATCGTTGTTGCCGTAGCAGGGCGCGTTCTTCAGCATTTCCTGAATCGGCTCATACCCCACGAAGTTGGCGTTCATCGCGTCGAGCACTTCACGCATGGTCAGCCGCTTTTCCTCAAAGACGAGTTTCTTGATCGCGGCGAGGGAGTCCACCACGGTCGCATAGCCGAGGAATTCGAAGTACGAATAATCGACGCCGCCTTCGATCTTCTCGGAATGCAGATCCTGCATGTTCTTCATGCAGAGGTTGTGCAGCACGGAGGACAGCGGAGCCGCGAAATGCTGCGGGCGCAGACGGTCGACGATGTGCTGCTGCTGGAAAGCCTTCTGCAACAGATTGATGTGCTGCGCCTTGTAGGCCTCGTAGAATTCCTCCCACGTCTGGAAGCGGGTCGGATCGCCGGTTTCAAGGCCGATAAGCTCGTCGCCGTAGTAGTGCAGGCGGCCGTTGTTCATCAGCATTTCCAGCGCGGTAGCGAAGTTGATGTACACGCAGCCGGAGGTGTAGGTATCGCGGTTGGGCATACGGGTTTCGGTACAGCCCGAAATGGCATAGTCCAGCGCCTCGTTGATCGGGCAGCCCTTGATGGCGTTCAGGGGCACCACTTCCTCGTCGTTGATGAGCTTCGGGAACCCGGAGCCATCCTGAACGGTCAGGGCGATCTCATACAGGAAACGGTCGGGCGTGCGCGAATGGATGCGGACCGCGAGGTCGGGGTAGGTCATCGGGAATTCGCGCTTGGACTCGAGGAACAGATACGACAGCTCGTTGGTGGCGTCCTCTCCCTCGGGCGTCTGGCCGCCGACGGTGACGGCTTCCCAGTGGGCATAGCCTTCCTGGAATTCATTGCCCGTGGGGTTGATGTACAGGTCGATGAACTGGGCCATGTCGACCCACATGCATTCGAGCAGTTCCTTGGCTTCCTCGGAGGTCAGCGTGCCTTCTTCAATATCCTTCTTGTAGTAAGGATAGAGGTACTGGTCCATACGGCCGTTGGAAATGATGGCGCTGGCCTTCTGTTCGATGCGCGAGAACATCTGCACGAACCACTGGCACTGGACGGCTTCGCGGAAGTTGCGGGCCGGATAAGCGGGCACATGCTCGCAAATGTCGGCCATGCGGAGCAGTTCCTGTTTGCGGACCGGATCGGACGTCGCGGCGGCGGTGTCGCGGGCAAGCTGCGCATGGCGCTTCGCCCAGATCATGATGGCGTCGCACACGATGATCATGGCTTCGAGGAACGGTTTCTTTTCCCATATGTCCACGGAATTGGTCAGGTCGAGGCCCGCCAGCTTGGCCTTGGCTTCGTTCTGGATGTCGATGAAGCCGCGCTTCATGGCCTTTTCATAGTCCGGGACCCACTGGAGCGCGGAACGGTAGGAAGAGGTTTCGCTCACCACGAACTTGGACTTCAGGCCGCGTTCGTCGTGATAGGTCACGCCGCGGATTTCGGCGGGCAGCACCTTGTTGAGGTGCTCATGGTAGGTCTTGCCTTCCCAGTAGGGGGCGATTTCTTCCATGAGGATCTGCATGTCGGTGGGATCGATCTGGAAGGGGCTCTTTTCGCGGTTGGGAAGATCCTTCATGACTTCAATGTAGAAGTCGCCGTCGATTTCCGGATACAGGATGCCGTAGCGTCCGAGCTGCCCTACACGGCCCGCGAGAAGCTGGTCGGGCGTGATGTATACGGTAATCTTTTCAGCCACATTCTTGAGCGCCTTGGCCCAGCGCAGGGTCAGCAGCTCACCTTCGGTCTGGCGCATGGATTCCGTGAAGTACCGGGCGCGCTCGATGTCCACGTGGGGAACGGTGAACTGGATGCGGTCGAGAATCTTATAGACGCGTTCGCGGCCTTGGCGGTTGACTTTCTTGGTACCCTGAAGACGTTCTTCCTGCGGGGACAGGCAGCAGCACTGGGACATGGGGAGCCTCCTAACAAAATGTTTATCTTGACGGTTCGTTTTTTCATCAAGTGGTTGCACCGTTTAAAGCATCATGCGTGCCATCATGCATATCCTGCCTGAATAGAAAGAAAAATCAGCAAAGCACCCCATACGGTTGTACGTTGCTCCCCGGAAAGCATGGTGTGCATTTCTGCAATGGGCTCTCCGGCAACCGACCCAATTCACAGCGTTTCGACATCATGTGTGCATTTTTGCAATACGAAAAAATACACATGCAGATGACGTTTTCCGTTTCCGCTCTCCCTTCCGATATCGCCCATACCCGCTCATGCCAGATGAACATGTTGATATTACATCATAAAAAATTCCGTGTGCATCATATGTTCTGTCGCCACCCCCCTTTTTCCTTCCCTATGAGCGGCATCAATCTTGCTTTTTTGCACACATCAGGACAGTTAGACGTGGTTCCTTTCCGTTCACACACGACGCCGACACGCGGCGCCAGCATACAAGGAGTTCTTTGTCATGAAAGCCATCGATTTCCGTTTCCGCCCCAACACGCCCGACGCCGTGGACGGGCTCATCCACAGCCCCTTCTTTGGGGACATGTGCGCCTTCTTCAACTATCCGGATCGCGCGTGGTCGGCTTCGCTCGACAAAATCGTCGAGATCATGGACGAGCATGAAATCACCGGGGTCATCACCGGGCGCGACGTCGAAACGACCTATGGCTGCCCCTGTTCCAACATGGGCGTCGTGGAAATGATGAGGGCCTACCCCCACAAATTCTATGGCATGGCCGGGCTCGATCCACACAAGGGTATGCAGGCCATCGACGAGCTTTCCCGCATGGTCAACGAATTCGGCATGAAAGGCGCGTCCGTCGATCCCTACCTCGCCAAGCTCCCGGCAGATCACCGCAAGTTTTATCCTATCTATGCAAAATGCTGTGAATTGAAGGTTCCGGTGGTCATCAGCACCGGACCTGGTACCCGCGTTCCCGGCGCGATCATGGGCGACGCCTCCCCCGCCCGCGTCGACGAAGTGGCCCGCGACTTCCCGGATCTCACCATCGTCATGAGCCACGGCGGGTATCCCTACGTGCAGGAAGCCTGTATGGTCTGCCACCGCAACGCCAACGTCTATATGGAATGGTCCGAGTATGAGACGTGGCCCTTCGCGGACGGCTACGTCAAGGCGGGCAACGAGCTCATCCCCGACAAGCTCATTTTCGCCAGCGCCCACCCCTTCTATGACAGCTGGGAGCGCGCCAAGCTGTACGAGACTCTCGGCTTCAGGCCCGACGTGCTCGAGAACGTCCTTTACAACAACGCCGCCCGCATATTGGGGATTGCGTAGAATAATAAGCCGGGGCCAGAGGGCGGGTACATTCCAGATAGCGTTGCGACGGGGATTGAAAGGCG
>MJGMD1__coassemble_1844_pt1 | contig 66688 bp, 77 predicted proteins | sample MJGMD1__metabat2_low_PE_007 | metagenome-assembled genome bin MJGMD1
TCTGATTTTTTTGCCCCACACTCCCCGTTTCTACCGTGTTTTCGCTCCGGTTAGAATCCAAATTTTTTTAAAACGCTTCTAAGGCGCTTGAAGATGGCCCGAGGGGTTCACTCCCTGAAAGGCAATTCCCCCATAGAAAGCTTCTACGGGGCATACTATACGGCTCTCTCGCGTGGTTTTCTGTCAGTGCGGAGAGCGCGCTAATTCATATCCAGAAATGAGGCCGTGGATTCTTCAACATTAACCACATGGCAGCTTCTATTAGGGGAGTATTACTGAGCCAATGCGTCACGCTTCGCAACGGCCTGCGCCAGCTCCTCTTTGGCTTCGCCCAACTTGCGCTGCAACTTGGCGATTTTCTTTTCTCCCTTGCCTTCCGTGACAGCCTTGTCGAGATCCGCTTGCCGCTCCTTTACTTTATCTTGCTTTTCCAAGATATTGAGTTCTGCCTTGGAGCGCAGCGTGCCGTCCGAACACCACTGGCGGACCTGGCTGAGAGCTTCTTCCAGTCCACGGAGCTGCTCCTGATTCCCGTGTTTTCTGGCGTATTCCATCTTTGTCTCAATGGCCTGCTCCTTACGTTTGCACCCTCCGGCAAAGTCGTCGGAAGCGAGGCTCATACCGCAAAAAGCGATCAGAGCAATACCAAGTGTCGCGGATAAGACTGCTGTTTTCAAAAGGCGTTCTCCCATCTGTTAACCGTATTCAGAATGTTTCTTTATAAGTTTGAAACGTGTTTTCCGTCAATTGGAATGCTTCCGAGAATACTCCGGATTGAAACTTCATGTTTCTTCTACGCCGGTGCTTTGGGGCTTGTCCGTTGAAAGTTAGGTTTAGGATAATATGCATCCTCACCCTAGAAGGGGAAAAAGGTATAGGCAGAAAAACAAGGGCTGGCGGGTGCAACGTATCAAGTCATTGCTCGCTGAGTGAGGATTATGGAACGGCCTCCTTGGAGGAAAGGTGCGGTTGAACCCAAGAGGCCCACCCTCGCCGGCTTTTGCTCCTTATACCGCCCCTCTTTTATCCCTTTCAAATGCCTTGCACTCCGTCGCGCGATCGGCGGATTGCCCTCACTTTTATGGACAGCGACAAACCCCATTGAGCCACACTCGTTCGCGGTCTCCCAAAAGAGTTTATTTTTACCCATAGATAGACTATAATGTCTTTCTAAAAACGGGGACGGTACATTCTACTGTAAAAGACGGTTGCATGGGCATCCTCCCCCTGATATGTTGAAGGACGTGTTTGTATGAGGACTTGGCTTCCGAACGAAACGGAAGCGGCTCCTTTAGCGCTTTCATATCGACACTCTATCCCTGAAAGAGATTTTCATGGCAACGCTTCACGATAATGACAACACGCTCCTGGCTCTCGTAAGAACCACCTTCGACGCGCACAGTGCCGTCCTTTTCCTGCCGGATCAATCCGGCAACTATACGGTCGCGCTTTCCTCCACGGACAATGAGCCCAGCGTGCAGGAAGTCACCATTGCGCCGGGGAAGGGGCTTGTCGGATGGATTTTACGGCATAAGCAGCCCGTCATCGTGAACAACCTCGATATGCGGCACACCTTCCTCGGTTATTATGATGAAAACGACGAAGGCGCCATTTCCGCATTCATGGGCTGCCATATCCCCGAGGGAGGAGCCCTGTGCGTGGACAGCGTGCGCCCACGGGCCTACACCGAAGAAGACCAGCTTCTCCTCCACCGTTTCGCCCGGCACCTCGCCCGGCAAGTCCATTCCGCCGGGCTGGCTTGCGACGCCGAAGACCTGCGCCGCTATTTCACCCGGCTGGAGCAGCTTTCCGAGCTCAGTGCGCAGAACCCGCATTGGCGTGATTACCTCGGGGCCTTCCTCCGCCTGATGGCCGAGAGCACGGAGTTTGAATACGTCGCGTTCGCTACCGCGCAGGAAGGCGGCTCCACGTATACGGTGGAAGGCGAAAACACGCCTCTGCTCATTACGGAAGACGGTATGCCCGAACTGCCTCTCACGAGCGGCGGCCTCGTCAGCTGGGTTTTCCGCAACGAAGTGCCCGTACATGCGGAAGGGGCCGATGGTTCTCCCAGTACGCCGCTCTTCGGCAAGCTGCCGGGAGTGCCCAACTTCCAATCCGTCATGTGCCTCCCCGTGCATCTCAATAAAGTCACCTGCGGCGTTCTGTGTTTCGCCGGGCTGAATCCCCGTTCCCTTTCCCAGAATTTGCGGACGTTTACCAAGATCGCCGTAACCTATCTGGCGCAGTACCTTGAGATGCTGTATCTTCGCCACCGCCTCAAAAGCCTGTTGCCGCGCGCAAAAGTACACCGCGACGGCGCGATGGCCTATGATCCGGACACGGCGCCATCGGCACCCATGAGCGAGGAAGACTGATCCCATGCTCCGCAAGCACATAGCGGTCGATCTGGGAACTGCGAACACGCTGGTCTTTGTCCAGTCCCAAGGCATCGTCATCAATGAGCCTTCCGTTGTCGCAGTGGACACCATCAACGAGCGCGTCATTGCCGTGGGCAAGGAAGCCAAAGACTATATCGGGAAGACCCCGCAGCGCATTTCCACCATTCGTCCTCTCCGAGACGGTGTCATCGCTGATTTTGACGCGGCGCAGGCGCTCATCGCCACATTTCTGAAAAAAGTCATCGGCAGCTGGCCGATAAAACCGGATGTGGTCATCTGTGTGCCGACAAACATCACGGATGTGGAGCGCCGTGCCGTGGCCGAAGCGGCTACAAAGGCCGGAGCCCGCAACGTGAAGCTCATTGAAGAGCCCGTCGCCGCGGCAGTAGGAGCGGGTTTGCCCGTGCTCGACCCCGTGGGCAGCATGGTTGTGGACATCGGCGGCGGGACGACCGACATCGCGGTCATCACGCTCGGTAGTATGGCCTGCTCCACTTCGCTCAAGCTTGCGGGTGACGCCTTGACCGCGGCAGTTCAGCGTTTTGTCCAAGAAAAATACCAGATTGTCGTGGGCGAAAACATGGCTGAGCGTATCAAAATCGCCCTCGGCTCCGTCGCGCCCCTTCCCGTACCGCTGTCATTCGAAGTCTCGGGCAAGGATCTCGCAACCGCGAGCCCCCGGACTATTGCCCTTTCCGATACGGATACTCGTGAGGCATTTCAACCCATCACCGAAAAGCTTGTCAGCGCGGTCATGGGGATACTGGAAGTCACTCCGCCCGAATTGGGGGCCGACATCATGCGCCAAGGCATGTTGCTGACAGGGGGAGGAGCCTTGCTGAGAGGCTTTGCCGACCGCATCACCAGGGCTACACGCATTCCCGTGTATGTGGATTCCGATCCGCTGACCACGGTACTGCGCGGCGCGGGCATCACACTGGACGATCCCGAAAAGTACAGGGATTTATTGATCGAGTGCTGACGCGGGGTCCCCGGTGCTTCCAAAGGCAGCCTGTCTGGATTGCCCAGAGCAATGCCGGGCTGAACAAATCGGGAAACGTTTCCGTCATTCCCTCAAGCTCTTCACGGTCCAGAAAATGCCCCTCCGGCAATGAGACCGGAGGCAAGCCTCCCGGAAGTTCGGCAATGAACAGTGTGAGTGAGACAGTTTCCCCGGCAGGCTTGAAGGCCGCGGAAACCGCCACCCCCGAGGGTACATTGGACAGGCCCAACGTCTCCCGTACGGCGCGCTCTACGGCTTCTTCCCTCGCTTCGCCGGAACGGACGAATGTTTCAGCGGAAATGTCCCACGTTTCCATGCCCTCTTCGGACATCCGCCTCCGTACGAACGCCCTGCCCCGCCTGTCGCACAGGACGGCACAGACCGCCTTTTTACGCAAAGGGAAGGCGTCTGAGGAAGGGGCAATCAGCAGGGGGCGATCATGTTCGTCCACATATTCGATCAACGGTTCATCATTTTCACATGGTTCGGGAACGATCGTATGATGCATGATTCTCCTAAACGGGCCGTCCGTTGCGTCCGGCTGGCGACTGAAGATGCCCCCGCCCTCTCCTCTTTGGAGAGCCGCTGTTTCGCTCTTCCGTGGACGGAACAGGCCTTTGCCGAGGCTTTCGCGGGAAAAACCTTTCATGCATTCGGCATCCGGGAAACAGCCTCGCCGCTCTCTCCAAGGGAGCTTGCAGGGTACATTGCGGTATACCACACGCCGGACGAAGTTGAAATCCTCAATATTGCGGTACGGGAAGACAGGCGCCGCCACGGATACGGCCGCCTGCTCATGGCTACAGCCTTGCAGGATGCCAAAGAAACAGGCATACTACGAGGAGTGCTTGAAGTGCGGATCAGCAACGCGCCCGCCATCCATCTGTATGAATCTTTCGGGTTCCGGCAGGCGGGCAAGCGGCGCGGGTATTATCAAGATACCGGAGAAGACGCGCTCATTTATACTTTGGATATGGGACAGACTCGGACGAATCCATAAATTACGCTCGTGGGAGAATTCTATGCGCACCATTATCGCCGCCAACTGGAAGATGAACAAAACCCGCACGGAAGCCAAAGCCACCGCGCACGAACTCGCCTCTATCCTTGGCGGCGCGCCGGACGATAGGGATGTCGTCGTGTTTGCGCCGTTCACCGCTCTGGAAGCCACGAGGGAAGGGCTCGACGGGGCCCCCGGCATCTTCGTCGGCGCGCAAAATATGTACCCCGCCGAATCCGGGGCTTTCACCGGCGAGATTTCCCCGGCCATGCTCCGCGAAGCCGGTTGCACATGGGTGCTCACGGGCCATTCCGAACGCCGCCATGTGCTTGGGGAGAGCCCGGACTTCGTAGGCAAGAAGACGGCGTTCGCGCTGGAACAAGGCTTTTCCGTCATCCTTTGTATCGGTGAAACCCTCGCCGAACGCAAGGCCGGGAAACTCAACAGCATCCTCTGGCTCCAGCTCGAAAGAGGGCTTGCCGGGCTCGGCCCCAATGCGGACTATTCCCGCCTCGCCGTGGCTTACGAACCCGTGTGGGCCATCGGTACGGGCCAGACCGCTTCCGACGAAGATATCCGCATGGTGCACACGCTGGTACGCGAACTTTTGAGCAGCCTGCTGGGTTCCAACGGCATCGGCATCCAGATTTTATATGGCGGAAGCGTGAAGCCGGACAACGCCAAGGCCATTCTGTCTCTTGACAACGTTGATGGTCTTCTGGTAGGTGGCGCTTCTTTACAGGCGCAAAGTTTTGCCGACATCGTCCGTGCCGATCTGGCCTAGAAGAACGGCAGGCGCGCAGGATTCCGCCTTCCGATCCTCGGAACGCCAATACCAATCCTGTTCTTGAGCGGAACACCGTGTTCCCGTCCGACAGGAAGTCGGCGTATCTTCGGCCAACGCATCGGCCCATACATTTACTGGCACAGCCGGTTCAGCGCAGGCATTGTCCAGCCTGCTGAGGAGTTCCCACCGTGCAGACCCTGATTCTTTCCTTGCATGTCATCGTATGTGTAACCCTCGTTATCCTTGTCCTGCTCCAAGCGGGCAAGGAAGGAATGGGCGTCATTTTCGGCGGCGGCAACGCCTCCGTATTCGGCAGCTCCGGTGCGGGCGGTCTGTTGGCCAAGATGACCGCTTTCATGGCGGTACTGTTTATCGTCACGTCCTTGAGCTACAACTACGTGTCCAGCTCCCACAAAGCGCAGGAATCCACCATTCTTGACGTCCGTCTGGAGGACACCCCAAAACCTGCCGCTCCCGCTGCCACGGTTCCCGCAACTCCTGCTGAAAAGCCCGCTGAGGCCCCCGCTGCCGACAAGCCCGCCAACTAAGCATCATCCAAAGTGTGCTTTCGAGGCCATGAAGCAATTCATGGCCTCGTTTTTTATCCGGGCAAGGCCGCAAAATCTTCCGCCCTTCCTCCTCGAGCTCGCGAAAAGGCAGAGACCACGATACTGCCCCACCACAGTTTTGCTCCGCCCATTCATAATCATGGGAAAGCCCCCCCTGCCTTCCTCACCGCGTTTTCTGAATCCTCCACCCCGATCGTCTCTTTCCTCAAAACAAAAAAGGCCCGGAAAACGTTCCGGACCTTTTTACCTAACCAGATGAAATTTTGCGTGTATTTTGGGAATATCAATAAGCCCCTTTGCGCCCGAGGACAACGGGAAACGTCTTCGCTAAAATCAAAATATCGAGCCATGTTGACCAGTTGCAGATATAAAAACGATCAAGGTGGACGCGTTGTTTGTATGAAAGATCGTTTCGCCCGGAAACCTGCCAGAGCCCGGTCATACCGGGCCGCACACGGGTATAGGAAATAAAAGCCGAACCGTACTTCACAATCTCATCGTCTACGATGGGACGCGGCCCTACCAGGCTCATTTCTCCCCATACAACATTCCAGAGCTGAGGCAATTCATCCAGGCTTGTCTTGCGCAACCAAGCCCCGACCTTTGTAATGCGGGGATCGTTGCGCAGCTTCTGATCCGCTTCCCACTCTTCACGCAGATCAGGGTTTTCCCGCAAATACGTTTGAAGAACTTCCTCTGCATTACGCACCATCGTGCGGAACTTTAGAATATGGATGGTCTGCCCTCCTCTCCCTATGCGATTCTGCCTAAAAAAAACCGGGCCGCGCGATTCAAGTTTGATGGCAAGGGCGATAAGCACAAGAACAGGAAAAATGGCGATGCCTCCCACGACCGAGAGGAACAAATCCATAGCACGCTTCAGGGACAATCGCTTGGGATCGAGCAGGTTCTGCCGCACCTTGAAGCAAAGGACGTCCCCGATCTCCACGGGGCGTACCCAGAAAGGAATTTCCCCTTCCGAAAAATCTTCAGGGATGATAATGACCGAACTGAACAGCAGGCTTGCTAAATCAATCAGTTCTTGCCGACATGCAAGCGGAGCATCTTTTTCCATGACGACGATAGCGCACGTTCTCGGGTAAAGGCGGACAAAAGTATCCAAGTCTGAACGGCTATACAACGGTTCAAGCCCGCTATAGGTATCCTGAGGCGTATTCTTCTGTTCCTTTTCTGCTTCCGTGCATTTCTGGCTGACAAAATGGGCTTTTAAAAGCAGCCCCGCCTCAGTATGCTTATTAAGATACTCCGTTACGCGAGGAACAAGCTCTCCCGCGCCAAACACCACTGTGGGCACTCTCCACCATGCCTCCCGGGAGAAACGGGAACGCAATGCGCAACGGACCAAAGGAACCGTCCCGAGGCTCAAAAACCAAGACCAGACATAAACGGTACGCGAGGGGAGATCGCCACGGCCGAGAAAAAGAAAAATAGCAATACTGAAGTAGGCGATGGACGTCGATATCCCGAGCAGACGCATTTCTTCCGGCAATGCCGGAGGAACCCCGCTGTACAATCCTTCAAAAGCGTTAACTACGGGAACCACCAACAGAAACAATGCCAACGGAACATGCTGTGAAAGCGAGATTTCCCCACCCAAGAGAACCCGAATAACGCCTATCAAAAACATGGTCCCGAAAAGTGCCAGACAATCCGCAGCCAGCAATGCAAGAGAACGCTTGGAGCACACGAGCTGAGATCTTTGAAAAGAGGGACCAGAAGAAAATGCACAAGACATACGATACCCGAACGGTTAGAGGAGAACAGGCGGTTATGCTAGCGCACCGGTACCGCATCTGTAAACAATGATTTCCTTCCGTGAAGAAAGCACGAAAAACGGTTGCCGCACGTCACCAGTTGCGCTAGGTACAGGGCTATACACATCCGTTGCCTTACCCAGCCGAAACGTCCCGCGGACTTTTCCGGAGCCGTCATGCCGTCAGTCGCGATTCACACTATCCTTGGCCCACTCCCCCTGCTTCGCGGGCTCTTCCGATGGAGCTTGGCGGTCCTTTTCGCCGTGGGGGCATGGCATCTCTACCTCTGGTCGCCATTGCCCGGCCTCGTGGCCATCGGCATTACACCCGTTCTCGCCATCTTTTTTTTCTTCCGTGGCCTCAACCTCGTCAGCCGTACCCTCCCCTACTGGAAAACGCGCCGCCTTATCCGCAAGCTCGGTATGCGCCCCACATGGTGGAACACCGGGGCTGGTTATCTGCTCATCGACGAACGGCAAGGCTCATGGATCATCAACGGTACCGCCGGGATGATTGTCGACATCAAACGCCTTCACGGGCACAGCGACTGGCAGATGCATCGCCTTGACCTCTACACCACGGACACGCCAAAACCAACGGCGAGTTATGGCTTCGGCAGTGCCGAAGAGATCCGCGAAGCTGCGAAAATTTTCCAAAAGGCCTATGCCCCACAGGAAAAAAGAGACCTTCCCGTCACATTCGCGGACTTACGGAAAAAAGAAAACAAAGCCTCCGAAGCGCATTGAAAACGAATCCTTTCCTATGAAGACAAGAAGCTCTTTGTAGGTGTGCATCTTGATCTTCTTGCATTTTCATACTAAAGGAACGTCTGATAAAAAAAGTTTTCCCAAGGAGCTGACCCGAGATGAAACGACTGTTTGCCATGTTTATGGCGCTGGCGCTGACGGCGCTGGTACCCCTGTCTGCCCAGGCTTCCGGCGGTCACGACCTCAACGGAGCGGAATTGTCCATCCTGTGGGTTGTTCCCTTTGTTTGCATGTTGCTGTCCATCGCCATCGGCCCCCTTGCCGTGCCGCATTTCTGGCATCACCATTTCGGCAAGGTGGCCCTCTTCTGGGGCCTCGCCTTCCTCGTGCCCTGCGCCATGGTCTTCGGACTCCAACTGGCTGTCTATCAGTTTGTCCATGTCCTCTTCATGGAATACGTCCCGTTCATCATCCTGCTGTTCGCACTGTTCACAATCGCGGGTGGCGTCCGCCTCAAAGGTCAGCTCGTGGGCACGCCTGTGGTGAACGCCGGGCTGCTCGCCCTCGGGACCATCCTCGCCAGCTGGATGGGAACCACCGGCGCGGCCATGCTGCTCATCCGGCCCCTGCTCCGGGCCAATGAGCACCGCAAGTACCGTATGCACATCGTCGTCTTCTTCATTTTCCTTGTCGCCAACATCGGCGGCTCCCTGACCCCCCTCGGCGACCCGCCGCTGTTCCTCGGCTTCCTCAAGGGCGTGTCCTTCTTCTGGACGACCGTGCATCTGTTCTGCAAAACCGTGCTGCTTTCCGTCATCCTGCTCGGCATCTTCTTCCTTCTGGATACGTTCCTGTTCAGCAAGGAAGGCAAGCCCAAACCTGCCACCCAGTCCAATGAAAAGCTCGGCCTCGACGGCAAGGTCAACCTCTTGCTTCTGATCGGCGTCGTCATCTCGGTACTCATGTCCGGCATTTGGAAGCCCGAATCCGGCTTCGAAATCTACGGCACGCACATTGAGCTTCAAAACGCCGCCCGCGACGTTATCCTGCTCGCCCTCGCCGGCGCCTCCCTGGCTCTGACCACGAAGGAATGCCGCAAGCTGAACAACTTCACGTGGGAACCTATCCTTGAAGTCGCCAAGCTGTTCATCGGCATCTTCATCAGCATGATTCCGGCTATCGCCATTCTGCGCGCCGGTACCGACGGCGCCCTCGCCGGGGTCATCAACATGGTCTTCCACGAAGGCCAGCCCGTGAACGCCATGTTCTTCTGGCTGACGGGCATCCTCTCTTCGTTCCTCGACAACGCCCCGACCTATCTGGTGTTCTTCAACACCGCCGGCGGCGATGCCGTGCATCTGATGACCGACTGGACCGAAACCCTTTCCGCCATCTCCGCCGGTGCCGTGTTCATGGGTGCCGTGACCTACATCGGGAATGCCCCGAACTTCATGGTCCGCTCCATCGCCGAAGATCAGGGTGTAAAGATGCCCAGCTTCTTCGGTTACATGCTGTGGTCCGTGGGTATCCTGTTCCCCTGCTTCGCCCTCATCACCTATCTGTTCTTCATGTAAGAACGGCCTCAGCGTAACGAAAGCCCCTGAATGCAATCCCGCTTCAGGGGCTTTTCCGTTCCAAGGGAACAGGCAAAGGAAACGTACTCCGGTTCCATAAGGCGCCTCCGGTTTGCCGGAACAACGCGGAGGATCGCCCCCAAAGGGCTACCCAAGCGTGAGCCAGAGTACGATGAGCCCCGCCGCAAGGGAAAAGAGCCCCATCCGGCGCAGACCGGAAGCGCCCTCCTCACCAAGGGTTTGCAGAACCTGCCGCATTCGTTCGGGAAAGAGTGTATAAGGAAGGGCTTCCAGAATGAAGGCCAGCCCGAGTGCACTGAAAAAAAGCTTGCTGTTGAACTCCATGCGCTCCTCGCTGCAAGAGGTGGACGAAACGAAGTTCCCTTGTAGGAAAAGCCGTGGAAGCTGTAAAGCTACTTGCACATCAACCGGCTAACAGCTATGTAGAACGGATTCGTGACGGGACCGCATCCTCAGCCACTAACTTTATCCTCATCTGCCCATGACCACACTCCGTACCTTTATCGAACAGGAACAACCCCGCATCAACGCGGCGCTGGCCGAGGCGGCCGCCGAACTCCCCGTCTCCATCATGCCCATCGCCCAATACGCCATGGGGAACGGAGGGAAACGGCTGCGGCCCTTGCTGACCGTACTCGTGGCCCGTCTGCTCGGCTATGCCGATAACGACATCTATTCCCTTGCCGCGGCGATGGAGATGTTCCATGTGGCGACCCTGCTCCATGACGACGTCATGGACAATGCGGAGATGCGCCGGGGCAGCACGGCCACGCACAAGGTCTTCGGCGTCACCGAAACCATCCTTGCCGGGGACGCGCTGCTCGCAAAGGGGAATCAGATCGTGGCCGGATTCGGCGATCCGAGGCTTACCGCCGCCACGTCCGATGCCATTGCCCAGACTGCCAACGGCGAAATCCTGGAAATCGCCAACCAGGGGAAGAATGCTCCCGATCTCTTGATTTACAACCAAATCATTGCGGGCAAGACGGCGTGGATGATCCGGACGTCCTGCAACATCGGCGCGCTCAGGGCCAACGGTACGCCGGAACAGGTTGCCGGAGCGACCGACTACGGGTTCAATCTGGGCATGGCCTTCCAGATCGTCGACGACGCGCTCGATTTCGCTCCCTCCAGCCTGACCGGGAAACCCGAAGGCGGGGATGTCCGCGAAGGCAAACTGACGCCGCCCATCTTCTTCTATGCCAACTCACTGGCTCCGGCCGAGCGTGACGCCTTCTTCGCCCGTTTCGCGGAACAGTCCTTTACCGACGAAGACGTCCGGCACGTCATTGATACCGTCCGCGCTCAGGGCTTTGACGACAAGACGCGCGGCATCGCCGATACCTATCTGCGTAAGGCACAGGAAAACCTCGACGCCCTCACCGCCGGACTTCCGGCCTCGCCGTACGGGGAAATCCTCACAAGCTTTATCGGCTACGTCCGCAACCGCGACGCCTGATTTTTTCCACGCAACCTTTTTCCACGGTTACTCAAACAGCCTTTTCAGGAGACAGACATGCTCTACCGCATTGAAGCCGGCCTTTTCCCCCATCTTGACGACACGATCGGCCGTAAAACCGCAGCCAGCATCCGTGAAGCCCTCGGCATCCCCGTCAAGTCCGTGCGCACGATCAAAGTGTTCACGCTGGAGGGGCTCGACGCGCAACAGGTGAATACGCTCATGGCGAAAAGCGTGCTGCACGATCCGGTGTTGCAGGCCGTATCCCTGTCTCCCCTGCCCCTGCCCGAAGAAGGCACATCGTGGATCATTGAAGTCGGTTACCGCCCCGGCGTTACGGACAATGAAGGCCGTACCGCCCGCGATACCGCCGCGCTCGTGCTCGGCATCGAAGACCGCAGCAGCCTCGCCGTATACACCTCCATCCAGTACCGCCTCCACGGCCCGCTGACGGAAGAACAGGTCACCCGCATCGCCCGCGACCTCCTCGCCAACGAACTCATCCAGCGCTTCGAAATCAAAAGCCGCGCCCAGTGGGACGCCGACCCCGGCTTCGCCCCCAAGGCCGCCCGCGTGACCGGCGCGTCCTGCGACGAAGTGAACATCGTGCCGCTCTCCTCGATGAGCGACGCGCAGCTCATGGAAGTGAGCCAGAAGAACACGTTGGCCCTCAGCCTTGAGGAAATGACCAAGATCAAGAACTGGTTCTCCAGCCCCGAGGTCGCCGCGCAGCGCAAGGAACTCGGCCTGCCCGCCGATCCCACCGACGCCGAGCTCGAAGTGCTCGCCCAGACGTGGTCGGAACACTGCAAGCACAAGATTTTCGCGTCCAAGATTTCCTACACCGACAAGGAAGCCGGAACCAGCGAAACAATCAACAGCCTCTACAAAACCTGCATCATGAACACGACCAAGCAGATCCGCGAGAGCCTCGGCGACAGGGATTTCTGCCGTTCCGTGTTCAAGGACAACGCGGGCGTCATCGCCTTTACGCCCGAATACGACGCCTGCATCAAGGTGGAAACGCACAACAGCCCCTCGGCCCTCGACCCCTACGGCGGGGCGCTGACCGGCATCGTGGGGGTGAACCGCGACCCGATGGGCACCGGCCTCGGCGCGGAACTCATCTGCAACACCGACGTGTTCTGCTTCGCGTCCCCCTTCCATGACGAAGCCTTGCCCCCCCGCCTGCTCCATCCCCGCCGCGTCTTCGAAGGCGTGCGCGAAGGCGTGGAACACGGCGGCAACAAGTCCGGCATCCCCACCGTCAACGGCTCCATCGTGTTCGACGAGCGCTACCTCGGCAAGCCTCTGGTCTATTGCGGCACCATCGGCCTGATCCCCGCCGAAGTGCCCGCCAGCAAGTCCTCCACGGACGGCAAGCCGCGCAAGGGCTATGAGAAGAAAGCGCAGGTCGGCGACATCATCGTCATGACCGGCGGCCGTATCGGCAAGGACGGCATCCACGGCGCGACCTTCTCTTCGGAAGAGCTGCACGAAGGCTCTCCCGCCACCGCCGTACAGATCGGCGACCCGATCACCCAGCGCAAGATGTACGACTTTATCATGCGCGCCCGGGATCTCGGCCTGTACAACGCCATTACCGACAACGGCGCGGGCGGCCTGTCCTCCTCCATCGGCGAAATGGCGGAAGACACCAACGGCTGCCGCATCGATCTGGCCCGCGCGCCCCTCAAATACGACGGCCTGCGCCCGTGGGAAATCCTGCTTTCCGAAGCGCAGGAGCGCATGACCCTCGCCGTGCCTCCGGCGGCGCTCGACGAATTCCTCGCCCTTGCCAAGCGCATGGATGTGGAAGCTACCCCGCTCGGCGAATTCACCGACGACGGCGTCTTCCATGTGACCTACAACGGCAAGCTCGTGACCCATCTCGACATGGAATTCATGCACGACGGCGTGCCCCAGTACCAGCTCAACGCCGTATGGGAAGCGCCCGTGCACCCCGACTCCCGCATCGAAGACGGCGGAGTGGATCAGGCGGAACTCCTCAAGGCCATGCTCGGCCGCCTGAACATTTGCAGCAAGGAATACCTGATCCGCCAGTACGACCATGAAGTGAAGGGCGGCAGCGTGGTGAAGCCCCTCACCGGCGTGAAGCGCGACGGCCCGTCCGACGCGGGCGTCATCCGGCCCATCCTCGAATCCGAGGCCGGTCTGGTCATCAGCCACGGCATTTGCCCCAAGTACAGCGATTACGACGCCTACTGGATGATGGCGAACGCGATGGATGAAGGCATCCGCAACGCCGTGGCCGTGGGTGCCGACCCCGACCGCATGGCTGGCGTGGATAACTTCTGCTGGTGTGACCCGGTGCAGTCCGAAAAGACCCCGGACGGCGAATACAAGCTTGCCCAGCTCGTGCGCGCCTGCAAGGCCCTCTCCGAGCTTTGCGTGGCCTATGGCGTGCCCTGCATTTCCGGCAAGGACTCCATGAAGAACGACTACACCGGCGGCGGCAAGAAGATCTCCATTCCGCCGACCGTCCTCTTCTCCGTCCTCGGCATCATGGACGATGTGAAGAAGGCCGTGACCTCCGACTTCAAGAAGCCGGGCGACCGCCTCTACATCATCGGCAACACGGCCCGCGAACTGGCGGGCAGCGAAATCGCCGATCAGCTCGGCATTGCCTGCAACACCGTGCCCCGCGTGGATGCCAAGTCCGCCCTCGCCAGCTACCGGAAGCTCCATCAGGCCATCAACAGCCGCCTCATCTCGGCCTGCCATGACCTCTCCGACGGAGGCCTTGCCGTGTCGCTGGCTGAAATGTGCATCGGCGGACGCCTTGGCGCGCATCTGGCGCTGAACCGCGTTCCGGTCATCGGCGCGCTCACGCTCACGGAAGCCCTTTACAGCGAATCCGCCAGCCGCCTGCTGGTGTCCGTGGCTCCCGACAAGGCCGCCGAGTTCGAAGCGCTCTTCGGGGCCTCCGCGCCCTTCATCGGCGAAGTGACTTCCGATACCCGCCTTACCGTGGCCTCCGCCGACAGCGCGCTGTTCTCCGCCCCCGTCGAAGCGCTGGCCCATGCCTTCAAAGCGACGCTGGACTGGTAGAAATATTGGGGAGGGGAAGGGAAACTTTCTTTAGAAAGTTTCCCTTCCTCTCCCCAAACCCCACCCCTTCCCTTCAAAGACTTTCGTCTTTATTGAATCCCTCATGGCGATTTCGGGGGAAGTGGGGAACACGTCTTTGTGTTTATGAAAAGAGCCCTTCAGGATGCTTCCTGAAGGGCTCTTTTGTTTATGGCATCCGGAAGTTCTCTTCTCTCCGGTAAAGCCGACATCTGCGTCACAGCAACCATCATCTGCCATTACAAAAGGTTGAGGAGGATGGAGGTGTGGTTTGAGGAAGGGCCCCTTTTGAAAAAAGGCATCTTCCTTCCCAAGGCGGGTTCTCCTAAATAATCGACTTCCGCGGATACCGGGTACCGGAAACGTAAAAGGTATTCTCCACGATGAAGAGGGCCTTGTCGTCAATGGCGAAAACAAGGTTCTCCAGACGCCGCAACATGATATTGTTGGTTACGGTAAGGATGATCTCGCGGTCGCCGCCGCTGTACGCGCCCTTGCCCTTGAGCACGGTCGCGCCGCCGTAGCCTTCGGCGATGATCGCCTCGCACAGCGCCTCGCCCCGATCGGTGACCACGTAGACCATCTTCCTCTGGCTGCCCATACGGAGCGCGTATTCGATAGTCGCGGAAGCCACGAAAACCTGAATGAACGACACGATGACCATATCGAGGGAAATGGTCGCCATAGAAGCGAGGAACATCACCGCGTTGAAACAGAAATTAAACCGCCCGATGCCGATGTTCCAGCGCTTGTTCAGGATAACACCGATGAGATCCAGGCCGCCGCCGGACCCCAGCGTCCGCAGCATGAGCCCGGTACCCGTACCGCAAAGGACGCCCGCCGTAATCGCCGCGTAGAAGTGATCCTGAATCGGGACCTGAAACGTGATAAGTTCGCTGATGATCGTGGTCGCAAGGCTTCCGTACAGGCTGTAGAAGAAAAATTGGCGCCCGATTTGGAACCACGACACGAAGAACAACGGTATATTGATCAACAGGTACCAGATCGCGGGCGTAAACAGCCCGGTCGTATACCAGCCGAGCAGACCGGCACCGAAAATCCCCCCGGTAAGGAAGCCGTGATGCGCAGCCACAGCCTGCGCGCCGAGAGAAAAGAAAACAGCGCCGACAGTCAGCAGGAACAGGTTCCACAACATGGACTGAGCGAGCTTGTTTCTTTGAGGCAAACTGACTTTCATGAAAACTCCGTATGGATTAGGCGAGAGGGGCCGTACTGACGAGGTGGCGCCCGGCTTCGCGGACGGACGGGCAGCCTGTCAACACCATGCTGCGCACAAGCTGATTGTAAAGATGATCCGCCGTCAGCTTCACGCCTTCGGAACCGCCCCCCACGGCGGCGAGACAGAAGGGACGGCCAATCAGCACGGCGTCCGCGCCGAAGGCCAACGCCTTGAGCACGTCGAGCCCGTCACGGATGCCGCCATCCATCAAAACGGCCATGCGGCCCTTGACCTGCGCGGCGATGGCGGGAAGGACCTCGATGGTCCCCGGCGTATGATCCAGAGCCCGCCCGCCGTGGTTGGAAACCACGATGCCGTCGCATCCGGCGCGCTCGGCGGCGATGGCATCTTCGACCGTCATGATGCCCTTGAGTACGAATTTCATACCAAGCTCATGCGAACGATCCACGATGGCAGCCAATTCGGCGCACGTTTTCGGAGACACGGGGCGTCCCATGCGGGCCAGGGCAATCAGCCCGGCTGCGTCGATGTCCATACCGAGCACACGGGTTCCGGTGGCTGCGGCCCTGCACATCTTGCGCTCCAGTTCCTCGCCTTCCCACGGCTTGATGAACGGAATCCCCCAGCCGCCTTCGGCAGTGATGGCGGCATTCCCCGCTTCGTGCAGTTCATCCGGCGCGCCGTCGCCGACGCAGCCGACAATGCCCGCTTCGCGGCAGCCGGATACGATGGCCCGCGCATATTCCGCCTCGGAAAGGGCCCCGCCCATATTGAAGGAGGTCCCCCCTATGGGAGCGGCCAGCACGGGCAGGCGCAACCTGAATCCGAGCACCTCCGTTTCCGTGACGGGCTTCTTGACCTCATGAATCAGACGCATGTTCAGACGGACGCCGGCAAGCGCGGCCACATTGTTCTTGAACGCGCTCCCGGTTCCGATGCCGCCCATACCGGGCGTTTCGCCTGCGCAGGCGCGCCCATCGCACACGGGACAAACACGGCAAAAACCCTTCATGCGCTCTTTGGCGTTGGCGCGGACTTCCTTAATATCCATAATAGGGGACTCCCAAATGAAATGGTAGAGAGAGGTGGATACCCGAACGGGCTTCGCCTTGCAATATTGTGAAAGGCTTCCATATCGTAAAAGAAGGATGCGAGGAGGGGAAAAACGGACGGAACAGCCTCTTTCGTGAGTACGTGAACCGACTTATATCGTCAACAGGCTGAGAAATATTGTTCTCCGCATGAGAGATGGCCGCCCCCCGCCAGCTTGCCTGCGGACCATTCTTTTTCTATGCTTCCTGTTCGCCCTCTTTTTCTCTTGTAACGGCGGCACGCCATGCCGCTTCAAGGACGTTTTCCCATGACACAATCCGTACGTTCCCATACCGGACCCGCCGCGCTCATCAAGCTCGCGCAGGACGTTCTGAATACCGAAATCGCCGGGCTCGCCGCCGTGCGGAACCGGCTCAACGCCCGGACGCCGGAAAAAGCCCCCCTCGTCCTTGCGCTGGGGCTTCTGGCGGCGTGCACCGGGCGTGTGGTCGTGACCGGCATCGGCAAATCCGGCTTGGTCGGCCGCAAGCTTGCCGCCACCTTTTCCTCGACCGGTACACCGGCCTTCTTTCTCCATCCCGTGGAAGGAGCCCACGGAGATCTGGGGAGCCTCCGCAAGGACGACGTCATCATTGCCATCTCCAATTCCGGTGAAACGGCGGAGCTGAACGCCATCCTGCCCGCGCTGAAATCGCTCGGCACCAGCCTGATCGCCATGACGGGGCGGGAGGACTCCACCCTTGGGCGTCTTGCCGACGTGACGCTGCATTCGGGCGTCCCCCGTGAAGCCTGCCCGCACGGGCTTGCCCCCACAGCCTCGACCACTGCGGTCCTCGCCCTCGGCGATGCGCTGGCCGTTTGTCTGATGCAGCTAAAATCATTTACGGAAAAAGATTTCCTGCGCTACCATCCCGGAGGCAGCCTGGGGCAACGCCTGAAGCTCAACGTCAGCGAAGTCATGCGGACCGAGGGCCTTCCTCAGCTTTCCGAAACAAGCCTCTTGTCGGAAGCCCTGCGCCAACTGGATCAAGGCAAGCTTGGAGCCGTGCTTCTGCTCGATAACGAACACAGGATCAGCGGCATCCTGACCGACGGCGACGTCAGGCGGGCCGTCTGCCGTGGGACGCTCAATCCCGAGGCCCCGGTCAGCACCGTCATGACGCCTTCTCCCCGCTGCGGGACCCAAAGCGATACGGTCGCCACGCTTCTTGAACTCATGGAAAGCAAAGCGATCACGGTATTGCCCATCGCCGACGAAGAGCGCCGCCTGCTCGGCATGGTCCACATGCACGACCTGCTTGGTCAGGGCAGCGTTGCCTTTTCGCAGCATTGATGTCCGCAATGGCTCTTGTTTTCTAGAAAAACCGTATTCCCACAACGCATCCCCCGTACTCCCTTAGTCGCTTTTGACGCTGACCGGCTCTCTGGGGGTAGCGGCTTGCGCAAGGGCAATCCGAGCCTATTTTCCTGTTGGATGCGGCACGTGCGCTCGGCATAAAACGCTGTGATACGCCGCACCATTTGGCGAGACACCGGGGAAGGGCTTTTCACGGAAAAAGCCCTTCCCCTTCTTTTTTTGCAAGATAAGGAACGCTATGGAACCGATCACACATGCCTTGAGCGGAGCCGTCATTGGCTACGCCCTGCCGGGAAAACGCCGCTGGTGGCTTCCGGCATGGGCGGCGCTGGTAGCGGCTTCTCCCGATATGGATGTCTTTTTTACCCGCACCCCGCTGCAATACATTGAATACCACCGGGGGATCACCCATTCGTTCGTCGGCGGTTTGGGGCTCGCTTTGCTCCTTGCCCTCATCCCCTGGCTGATGAACCGCTGGCGCGTCCCAAAAGTCCCCGACGACTCTCCGCCATTCGGCTGGCCGCTGCCGCTGGCATGGCTCACGGCCTACCTGCTCATTCTGCATCACATTTTTTTGGACTGCATGAATTCCTACGGCACGCAGGTCTTTCTGCCGTTCAGCGACTACAGGGTACGTTTGAATGCGCTGTTTATCGTAGACCCGTTGCTTCTCCTGCCGTTGGCCCTTGGGCTCATATTCTGGCGGAAGCGGCGCGCCGTCATGATAGGCCTGCTGCTCTGGACCATCCTCTATCCGCTCGGCTCGCTGGCCACACGGGTGGGCCTTGAAGCGCATCTCAAGGACAGCCATTACACGCCCGACGTTTTCACCCAAGAGCTTCTCAGTGAGGATTTGGCTCCCGGGCAGCGTGGAAAGGGCCTCTGGGATGATGTGCGCGCCGTGCATCTCGTACCCGACGCCTTCACGCCTTTCCACTGGAAGCTCATTCTGGATCGCGGGAGCGTCTGGGACGTGGCGGGCTATACGGTATTCACGGAGGAGCCTCAGACGTTCATTGCCTACGCCAAGCCGCCGCAGCCGCTCTGGGCCGAGCTTGCCGCAAAGGACCGCATGTTCCGCGCGTACGAGCGCTTTGCCCTCTACCCCGCCCTTGAGGCTGAAATTCCGCTGGAGGGGCCCCTTGAGGGATATACAGAATACGTATTCAGCGATCTGCGCTTCGGCTCGACCATCGGCTGGGTTGACGATATTCAGGTACGGCGGCACGGCAAGCCCACGACCTTCCGCATCATGGCCCGCGTCGCCCCGGATGGCAGGGTCTCCGCAGTCCGCTTCATTACCACCACCGGCGCGGGCGGAGACAGCGGCTGGAATCCGCCTGTGGAGTGAAAAAAGAAAGAGGAAAATCGGGAGAGGGGAGAGGAAAGCCTCCTGGAGAAGGGTTTTCCTCCCCCCTCTTCTCTCCTTCCCAAGGCTTTTTTACAAAATGGGGAGGCAAGGCTGAAGGGAGTTCCTCCGTTTTCCAATCAGCAGCTACCCGCAAGCGAGTGGTTGCATGTTTCGGTCGTTTCGCTCCCTTAATCGACTAACGCCGTAACGCAAAAGGGCATCCAACGGGATGCCCTTGTCTTTTCAAAAAAACATTCACGAAACCCGACCCCCTCAATGAGGGATTCGATAAAGTCAAAATCCTTTGGAAAGGGGGGGAGGAAGCCGGACAAGGGAAGGGGAAGCCTTTCTTCAGAAAGACTTTCCCCTTCCCCGGCTTCCCAATACAACCTAACGCCGCTCCAGCAAAGCCAGCGTGCCGGCAATCTGACGCCCGAGGGGCGACTCGCGGCGCAGCTCGCGCTCAACCGAAGCGATGCCCTTGAGCACCGTGGAATGACGGCGGGAAAATTTGTCGCCGATGTCCTGCAAGGACAACTCGGTGTGCTTGCGGGCGAGATAGAAAATCGTGTTGCGGGCCACCACCAGATTCTGCTTGCGGCTGCGGGAGGCCAACTGCTCGGGCGAGAGCCCAAAACCTTCGCACACCTTGCGGATAATGGAATCCACATCCACAAAAGGATCGTCAAGGCTGTACTGCGCCAGAATTTCCTGCGCCATTTCCACGGAAATGGTACAGCCAAGCAGCTTGGCCTTGAGCAGCAGGTTATGCACGCAGCTTTCCAACTGCCGGATATCCCCGGTGAGGCGCTCGGTCAGCACATCCACCACCGTATCGGACAACAGCGCGTTGTTCTGGCGGGCCTTCTCCTGAAGGATGCGGCGGCGCGTGCTGGCGTCGGGCTTTTCAATACCGGCGAGGAACCCCGAACAGAAACGCGACACGAGGCTGTTGTCCACGTTCCGCAGCTCGCAGGGCGCAAAGGAACTCGTCAGGACGACGCGGCTCCCCTTTTCCTGCAGGGACTTGATGGTGGAAAGCACCTCATCCTGCATCTTTTCCTTGCCCTGAAGGAAGTGCACGTCCTCAAGGAGCAGCAAATCCACATCGCGGAAACGCCCCTTGAAGCGATCCACGGTCCTCGACTGGAGGGCCTGCACGAAACAGCTCGAAAACTCTTCGGCGGTCAGATATTCGACCTTGGGATTGGAGCGGTTGCTGGCCTCGCACAGAGCCTGCCCCACGGCCTGCGTGAGGTGCGTCTTGCCGAGCCCCGGCCCGGAGCTGAGGAACAAGGTATCCACGGCGGCACCGGAACGCGCCATGTTGCGCGCCGCGGCATAGGCCATGTCATTGGTGGGGCCGACCACAAAGCTGTCGAACGCGTACCGCCAGTTGTGCGGGACGGACTGGTTCACGGGCATGGTGATGGGCAGGGAAAGCTGCTCGGCAGCGGAAGAAAGCAAAGACGGAGCGGCCACCGGACGGGGCGCGGGAGCCGTACGGGGACGACGGGCCGGAGCGGGCTCACCCTCAACGGAGACGGCAGGACGCCCTGGAACGGAACGGCTCGGCTTGGCGGGAGGATTGCCCGCAACCACGCTGATCTCCATCGTCCGCCCGAAAATGGCGGAAGCCGCATCGGAAATGTCGTTCAGCAGGCGATCGCGTACCCACGTCGCCACAAATCCATTGGGGGCGGACAGACGGATCTTCCCCTCCCCTTCAAGGTCGGCGGTGAGAGGCGCAACCCAAACCTTGTAGGTGCCGGGATTGAGCCTGTTTTGCAGATCTTCACAGATTTTGAGCCACTGAGTTTTCATATCCGATTCTTCTAGCGTTTGACTTGTCCTGTGACAAAGCAGATTCGCGGAGTTTCTGCCCGTCGGGGCGCAAAAGGCTTCCCACAAAGGAGGATAAAAAAGTTACCCGTAATGACAGGCCTTTTTGCAATACCGCCACTTCTCCGATGTTTTCTTTACCCTTGGGAGACAAGGGTTTTCATATGAGGGGCCCTTGTTATGCACTGGCTTGTGAAAAACTTTTCCACAACCGTATTCCTACACGGCTTGAAAAAGCTCAAGATCCCTTCATTTTTCAAAAACATACTTTGATACCGACCTGTTACCCGTATGGCACACAGATGAAACCGGAACGGCCACGGAGCCGCTCCGGTTAAACGGACACACAAAAACGGGCCGCGCGAAAAGAACACGGGCAGCCTGCGTTTTTCCGGGAAGAAACAAGACGGAAGGCGATTTTTCTCAAACAAACGGAAAAAGTCAAACAGAACTTCACAAAAATCGCCTCCTCTTTCTCAAACAAGAGTGGTTCCGGAACGCAACATCCCGGAACCACCTTCAAAAACATTTTTCGGTGCGAAAAACTACTTTTTGGCGGGTGCCTTCACAGCCTTCAGATAAATGTCGGTGACGTAATGGAGGCGCTCAAGGCGGGCCAAGTCACGCCGATCCAGTTCGCCGGTCTCGTTCTGGAAGGAAACGATATCGTGCAGCCATTCACGCAGTTCGCTGGTCCCATAGCTCTGCTTGAACATATCAAGCTGCTGGTCGAGAGCGTATACCGGGTGATCCTTGATGTCGCGGATGGCTTCCTCACGGGTCATGGTCTTGCCGGTCCACGCATTGTAGAAACGCATGTAGTCGTCGGCAAGGTCCTCGGCGGGGGTCTTCTTCATCATGTCCACGCTGCGGAGATACACGCGGAGGAAGGCCACGATGTCGCCCTTGTGCTTGTTGGCATAATCCATATTGGCGACGAGCAGGATGGGCTGGCGGGCATTGCAGTCGCTGGAGTGCGCTACAGTCTTCAGGCCGAGCTTTTCGGCTTCAAAGGTCTGGGGGGCCCACAGCGCGATGGCGTCGCCCTGGCCGTCGGCAAACGCCTTCATGGCTTCGGACGGCTGCATGTCGACGATGTTGACGTCACGCTCGTTCAGGCCAAGGACGTGCAGCCAGCGGCTCAACATGTAGTGAGCGGACGTGCCCTTGGGGACGATGAAGGTCTTCCCGCGCACGGATCCGGGATTGCCGTACACTTCCGGGCAGTTAGGGTTAAAACCCTTCATTTTGAGGATGGGGCTGTCGGCACGCGTGAAAATAGCGTTGGAAGCGGATTCGTCGTTGCCGATGCCGACGATGTACAGGCGGCTGCTCAACGAAGCGGTCAGCGCGGGCATGGCGCCAACGCCGGCAATGGCCCAATTGGACGACTGCATTTCGTCAATGACGTTTTTACCGGATTCAAAGGGCAGCAATTCGAGATCCAGCCCTTCAGCCTTGTCCCATCCCTTTTCTCTGGCGTACCAGACCAAAAACGTTTCATGCTCGCCGAGCCATGCCGTGCGAAGAGGCACAAGGGGCTTGGCGAACGCTGCGGAGCCGCTCAGGCACCACGCGACCACAAAAAACAGGGCCAACAGACCAGCAAAGGGATTGCGCACTTTCATGATTTCCTCATCCACCCATGAGAACGTTCGTTTCCCCGGCTTCCGAACAGAGCCACTCCCCACAGAACAGCCAAGGACATTTGCCATGACCATACCTCAAAAAAAAGGCAGTGGCAACGCGGGGTGCTCTTCAGAGTTTTTCGGTGTCAAAAGAATCATGGAACAAGCGCCGCATCATCACGCCCGACATGGCGGCAGGAACGGCATCAGGGCCATTCCCTTGCTTCTTTTAAGGAAGCGATACTATCTAATCATTTTAATATGTAACGAACATCCTGCACCAAACAGCTTGGTGCAGACGGCAAAAAGCGTCTTCCCAACGCCTCAAAAAAGCGAGCATCGGTATGCTGTGTGAATGCGAAAAACCCCCTCTCGCTTCGCGCCGGGAGGGGGATTTTTTGTGTCTTCAATCCGGCTTTTTCGCCACGAATCGGATCTCATCCCGGTGCTCAGGCAGCCACCGGCATTTGTTCAGGCACCACCACGGCGTGATGATGAACCGACCATCGGCTTTTGCCTTTCTGTCGGGATGTGCCCCCGACACGGCACAATCCAGAGAACACAGCATCAGGGCTTGAACGCGCTCACCGTGTGGGCAACGCAAGTTTTCCTCTTCTTCGGGCATGGGTAGTGGCATGGCCTTCCTCCTTTTTTCTAAAGAGTCTAGCCATGCCTATGATTTTTGCAACGGCTATGGTTCCACAGGCCACGGGCAGGCCGGATCATCCGGCCCGTTCCACGGAAAGCCCAGTTGTTCGGGCAGATCACGCAACGCTTGGCGGTACACCTTGATCTCTTCAAGCTTTTCTTGTGAGATCGGATAGTCCGGCATGACGAGATAATCTGTTGCAGTAATACGCCTATCGCGTTCGGCGCGTATGCTCGCCGCGAGTTCTTCCTGTGTCGGCGTGGGCGCAACGTAAGGTTGCTCTTCTGTCACGCATTCGGGGTGTGCTTCGGCGTAGGCGAACACGGCGTCCCATTCTTCCGCGAACTCGGCGGCGTAGGGATAGACGTGGTAGGGCATTCCGTTCTTCGTGATGACGTATGAATCGTCAGCCACGCGATGGATTATGGTCTTATACTCAGACATATTTCTTCCTTCCCCTTAAGCTACCCTTATGGCGATGCCGCCGTCGTTGGATGGGGTAGTGGCACCGCCAGCCAAGGTAACGCTACGCAGATAATGGTTATCATAGGGCATATAGATGTAAAGCCATGTCCCTCCATTCGGAATGGCGCCGTCACGCCCAACAAAGGCAACATTGGGAACTATCGTTGTTTGCCATGCATTGCTTGAGTTCGTAGCATAGCTCACGCTAAAATTAATTGGGTTCCATGTATACATATTTCCAAATTCTGCCGCGTTTCCACCCCAAACCCACTCCGGTTGTCCTGTAGATCGTCCATCCCAGTTGAATTTCGCGGTTTGACCGTCATCTGTTACGACTAAATTTCGCGCGTTTGTCGCATTGTCAGCAAGAGCCGCACTTGGGGCTTTTGTACATCCGGCGGATGTCGTGACGACATTCCCAAGATCGAGAGTATCCGCCTGCGCCTTCAGTCCACTCTCACTGTACCCTATGTAGATCTTATCGCTTCCTTGCCCGGTTCCGCCGCCCTGCTGCACGGGCGTAAATCCAAGATTAGGCTGTTTGCTGTTCGCTAAGTCGTAAGCTGTCTTCACCGCAGTGGCGGACGCTGCCGTCGTCGAATCAGTAAGGCTCACGCTGTTGGTCAGCTTCGCTGCGAGCGTCACGTCAGATGAGAGCGGCCCGCCGCCAGTGAGCCCCGTTCCGGCGATGACCCGCCGCGAATCTGGAACAAAGTCGCCGGAGACAAAAGATGCAAGCGAAACCCAGTACGCGCGGTTTGCTTGCTGTGCAGGGTCTTTTGCTCCAGTTCCCGATACATCTGGCCCGGAAGGTTGCAACGCGATGTACTCGACATCATCACTTCCTTTGACATGAGAGCCCGCGATATAGTTCAGCGTAGCTTGCCACGGGTAGACGCATCCGGATTGTTGGAAAAAGGCGTGTTGACCAAGCAAGTTGAAAAGCGCGTTCATCCACGCTCTTTCAACCATGACGCCGCCCGCGTCCGGGTCGACCTGCGTGATGAACGGAAAGAGATCCCGGAAAGAAGGAATACCTTGACCTGTCGGGGTCGTCTCAGGGATCTGCACGGTATCCGCTGCATATCCCAAGACGTTGGGCATGATGCTAGGAGTCGAGGGAATAGGCATCTACAGGGCCTCCATACGGCTGAAAAACGCCGTTGTTGAAATTCTGACCGCCGGATCCGGCGAAACCGAAGGTGTGTTTCGGGATGACTTGATAGACGTCATAGCCGACGCCCGCAGGCTTTGGGGGAACGTCATCGCGCAGGAGAAGCGCACGCTCGTATGGCTGGAGCTTGAAGCCGATAACGTAGCGTATTTTCATCGCTCCGACATGCACGACGGCAATATGACCGCGATCCGAGAAAAGCCAATGAACGATCTTGTTCAAATCTAGGAGGCTGCCGTCGGTGATGTTCGAAGCTGCTTTCATCCAGATCAAAAGATGATATGCGTTATCTTGAAGTATGAACGTGTTCGATTTGCTCTCATATGCAAAAGGACCGTGCCCAAAGTTGCTGAGGTTTGAACCGGAGAAACCGAACGGCTTGATGTCCGTCGCCTCTACTTCAAGCGTACGCGGAATGGCGACGATGCGTCCCCACACGTCAAGCCCCCATCCGAATGCCGTTTCTGGGTCAAAGACGGACTCATAGAACGCCGCAATATCCGCCGTGGGCTCAATGACGGCATTCATCGATTCGATGAGCGCCAGCAGCCGTTCAGAGTTGTCGTACTGCGAAAGTATCGTTTCGCGCCAGTTATCCACGGCCCGACCTCGTTTCGATGATAGTTACAGTGACGTTATCGGAGACGAGCGTGGGGGCTTCATCTATATTGATGGTGATGTAGTCGCCCCATGTTGGTGGGGAGCCTTCGCCGACGGGCGCCGCGATTTCGATACTCACCAAGTCGGTGACACCCGTTCCGAGCACGGCTGAAAAAAAGCGGCTTGCATACACGGTATCCCCGATATGAACGCGCTGACCCGTATTTCCGCAGGCGTCGGCGGTTTCTCCGTAGAATTCGGCGACAACGGCAGCTTTAATGAGTTCTTCGACGTTGCTCGGCATTGAGGCCTTTTTGCGGATAGCCACCTGAATGCCCACCGGGAGCGATTCCGGGCGCTCAAAGAGTACCGTCTCGACCGCTCCGGTTACCGGATCGGTCACAGTGACGCTGGTGTTGCCGTTGTAATCACATCCGGCTGAACAACGGGCGTAAATGGCCTCAGCAATATCACTATCCGTCGCGCTGCCGACGACAGCCACATAGATTGAGTGCGGCTTGAGCGTGACGCCCTGCACTTCAAGCGGCGCGCTGGTTTTGTTCTCGCGCACACAGACATCAAGCACGCCATCCAGATCGCCGACGTTGGCATAGACGGCGGCGGCAACGCTCCGGGCGTTCTTCGCGACGCTGGCGTAGCGCCGGGACTCGAATGCGGCCCGGCTCTCGACGTTTTGCCCGGTAATCCCATCGGCGTTTGTGATCGTATCCCATCCGGGGATAGTACGCACGATCGTCGTCACGGTTCCCTGCCGGATTTCAATAGGCCCCGGAACCTGACAGGCAAAATCAAGGATAATACTGCCGGATTGGGGGATCGTCCCCCCCGTCTGACAGACCAAAATGTTCCCGTCCGCATCTTTCGCGAGCGCCGGGGCGTCGCTGCCGATGCCGGGGATGACGGTGCCGGGAAGCCCCGTACAGGTACAGGGGACGACCGTGGAGCGTGCGGGCTGCCGGGTCAGAAAGTAAATTTTGGCGAGCGCGTCTTGATAGATACCCTCCGCAGTCTCGGGGTTGAACATATTCGCGAGGAACAAAAGCTGGCTGTTCTTGTCCTGCACGATGGCCGTTTCGGATGTGATGAGCTGTCCCTGCGGCGTGGCCGGATCCGGGTTCAGCCGATTGTCGAATGCCGCCTGCCAATTCGTTTCGACAGCGTCCCGGACGGTCGCGGTATCGGGTACGACCGGGCCGTTTTCGGTAAAATCGATACTAGACTGCGACATCTGCGGTTTCCCCCGTCTCTGTAGTGATGCGGATCGTCCCGCTCAAGATGCGTTTTTCAAGCCGAGAAAGCTGCGTATCAGCCTGCGCTACGCCGGGGACTTCAAGCGCACGGGCATTCGAGCGCGCCCGCACGAGCTCGGCGGGAGGGAGGGAACCAAGCTCGCGCATGAAGTACGGGATTCCGTCTTGCTGCGCGTAGTACGGTTCTCCCTGAAATGTCCGCACGTACGATGCGACGTCTTGCACGATGCGTACAGTTCCCCCTGCCGAAGCAAGGTTACCCCCTGCGGAGAGCGTCAAATTCCACTGTTCATCAAGACGTAAGGATAGGAGCCCCGAATCTACCACTTCGGCAGATGATTGCACTTCATCACGAATATTGGACAGCGCGCGTACGTTCAAAACCGTTCGGAAATTCATGATGCTGCCTTATCTGCAAGCCGAGCCTGCGCAGCGGCGACAAGCGTTGCTATGTCCCGCCACTCTCCATCGCCACAGAGCACGTAGGTGGCTTGCCCGGCGGCTGCGGGCGGAACAAGGCCGCTTGTCCCGGAGGCAGATGCCGTCGCGCCCTGCATCTCGGGTACGGAGATGATGCCGTTGGTGACGCGAATGCCGTCACCGATTGCATTGCTCATGACGAATCGGGCGAATGGAGACGTTCCCTTTTCATTAAACTGAGCTTTCCATGCGTCATTGCCCGAAAGCGAAAAGGCCCATATCTCACCGCGTAGAGCACCACTTGAGACATCTGCGATAACAACGGCACCGTATCCAGCCTCAAAAGGACGATCCGCCACCTGCGCCCATTCGGTTCCATTAAAATATAATCTGCATGATTTGCGTATGGTTAGGATTGATGGGTATTCAGTAGCCGTTGCTACTTTTAGCTCTCCTATCTGCCCCCGCGCGCTCGCCAGATCCTCAAGGTTCCCACCAATCGCCACGTCCTTCACTGTGATCACGCCTCCCGCTTCGGTCGTCTTCCCGTCGACAAAGTTTGAGGCTTGAGCGCGCTCCAGAGCCTCGTTTGCCGTGGTTTGTGCAACTATCGCAGTAGACTGTGCTGCGTCTGCGGCTCCCTGCACTTGCTGAAAGAACCGTGTGGTTTGTCTCTCGAATTCGCTTCCGGAAAGCGGTCCTGTCGGCGGCTGGTACTGAAAATCAGGCATAACACCCTCCATTACTGTGGTTGTCCGGATATGCCGGAACCGGGCTCGACCCCGGTATGAACATGGGTTTCCAAGACCTTACCGTTACTCTCAACCGTCCCTCCCATGTTCGTGAGTCCGCCGGAGAACCGGGCCGGGCCGCCGTCGCCCTGCGCCGTGCCCGTCCACGTCAAGGATCCGTTGATGCGCACATCGGCGTTGATGGTGAGGCCGTTTTCCGCCGTCAGGACGGAAGTTTCCCCGTGCATCGTCAGTTTGGCCACTCCTTCGATGGTGACGCCCTCGTCGTCGACCAGCACATAGCGTTCCGGCGCGGCGTTCAAGAAGCCTCCGAGATAGAAGCCGTCGCCTTTGCTCATGGCACGGGCGGAACCCGGATTGACGTTCCCGTCCTTCCCCCGGCTCTCTTTGAGCGATTCAGTGTCGCGCATGGCGTAGACGGCGAGGCCGATGTCGCCCGGCTGCGGGTCGATGACGAGGGCATTTTTTCCGCCTTGAATGCGTAGGTACGGGAGCTTGAAGAGCACGCTCTGCTCCTGCGCCTTCTGTTCGCCCGTCACCAAGTTGATGAGGGGTTGCACGTCGACGAAGCCCACCGGGGAGACGCCCGAGCCGGAGACGGCGACCACGCGAACGGGTTCCGCCGTTGCGATGCGTCCGAGCATCTGGCTGATCATGAAGTCCTGCGCGTTGTACTCGCTGGAATTTGTCGAGAGGCCGCGTTGTCCCTGCATTAGTTCTTGTCCTTCTTCGGCTTCGCGCCGGGATAGCTTGCCTTGGCCTGACTCACCCACTGCGTTGCGCCGGGATAGCCTGCCTGCAATTTGTGGCTCAGGCTCACGACCTGCCAGAGGCCTGATGCGCGAGGGACGATGCTCTCGATGCGCACCGGGCCGCCAAGCTGGAGCTTCGGCTCGTAGATGCCTTTCACCGTCACGCCCTCGTTATCGAAGCTCGGATAGCCAATCATGCCGCTTTTCGCGGACCAGAGGGGCGTCGAGCCGCCGTCATCGCTGCGAAGCGTCGCAAGCGGGGAGATGACCATCTCGCCATCATCCACGATGAGGTCAATACGGGCATCGTGGGCAAGCTGCTGCGCCTGTTCCATCGGGCCCCCGACGATGGCGACATTGCGAATGGAAACGGACACGCCCCTGTTGACGAAAGCGAGCCCCATTTGCTTCGCAAGCCCCTGCATGAGCGTGGCAACGTCCTGCGCACCCTGCGCCGTCAACGGCGGCACGGGCGTAATGCTGGCGACGTATCCCGTGATGCACTCGACGTCGAAAGAAGGGTCCGGCGCCGCGTTGAAGTTCGGGACGGCGCTCACGATATCGCCGGAGAATGCCAGCGACATCCCGTGCTCTTCATCGCCCGCGTACACGGCAATGCGGTTTTTCGACGCCTGCAACGGCTTGAACGCCAGCGTCGTCAGAGTCTCCATGTCCGCCAATGGCATGTTGAAAATCTTGACCTTGGCCTTGTTCTTCTCTTTCCCACCGGGTTTCTGAATGTCCACATCCATGCCGAGCCGGATGATCTTGGTGTTCGCACCTTGCCCGGTAGCCGTGTTGAAGCCGCCCTCGGCGAGCGTGATGTGCGCTTCAAGCAGCTTTTTGGTGAAGCTCGTGTTCACAGCGTTTCCCCTTCTTCGACATAAACGAGCTGGAATCGGTCGCCGAGGCCCGACCAGTGCGGATCCTCTTCGCCTTGCATATCGACAAAGTAGAGCTGCCCCCGGAAGGCGAGATAGTCGTACAGCTTCAAGCCGACGAGGTTACGGCAGATGAACCCAGACCAGATGACCGTCTGGTCAATGGCAAGGTCGCAGTACAGGTTCACGCCTCGGGAGATAAACCGGAGGGTGCAGTTCTGTTCCCCAAGCACAATCTGGAGGCTCTGGTTCGGCTCCTGTCGGAGCGGTACGGTCATCATCCGAAAATCCCCTCGCCCAGCTTTTTCAGTGTGCTTTTTTGCGTCGTCTGCCCCTGTTGTTTCCCGGCATCCGTGGTGCTTGCGTCGGTCGGATTCTTTGCCTGCGCCTTGCTGATTGGCTTTATCGTTTCGTTGCTGTACTGTGGCTCGACCTGCCGGATCTCTTGCAGCATGAGCCCTACAAGCAGCCTGTCCACACCGTTTTCGGCCTTGCGGTCGTAGTCGTAGGAGACAAGGTTGTAGTCGAGAAATGTCTTCTCAGGGGTGACGATGCTCACGAGATCGGTACTTTCCGCCAGCTTGTCCAGCGCCGTCAGAAACGCCGCAAGCTCGTCGCTCTTCCCCGTGCGGCCCAGCACGACCGACACCGCCGTGGGAGAAGCGATTTTGTTGTAATCCGCGAAACTCCCTTTCTCGACAGGGTTGGAGCTGATTTTGTTCTCGGACTTGATCGAGCAGGAAAAGAACGTGTCGAAGTCGAGGGCCTTGGCGCCGTCTTTATCGAAAATCGACCAGTTTCCGGGCTGTCCCGGAGGAAGCGCGCCGAATGCCATGTCAGTACCCGAATGCGCTGTCTACCTGCGCGGTTTGATTACGAAGTGCCGGAACCACTCCTTGGGCCATCCCTTCCGCATCCGTAGCCTGCGTATAGACCTTGACCTCACCCACATTGGTGGTTGATGTCATCTGACGCGAATTATTGACGTTGCTCACGCTTCCCGGACGCGCATCCCCGGCGCGCACCTGCGGCGGCAGAATAGACGGGCGGACATCACCAACCCGCATCGAATCGGCGACCCCGCCGGGCTTAGCCTCGGCCTTCGTTTCTTCCGGGCGCGAAGACTCATCGCCGCCGAGCCAATCCTTGATCCAGTCGGGAAGCAAATTGTAGAGCTTCTGGGCTACCCAGTTCAGCATTTCGACAAGCACATCATTGATTTTGGAGATGCCTCCCCAGATCGTTTTGAGGGCTTCGATAACGCCTTTTCCGTCCAGCGTAAGAACGGAGTTGAAGAGCTTGGCGACCCCCGAAAGGGCATCCCAGACGCCCCCGAGAATACTTTTGATGCCTTCCCAAATAGCCTTGAAACGAGCCCCGATTTCATCGCCAGTTCCGAACATCGACCAGAGCCCGGAAAGTGCAGATTCTCCGCCTTTGATGTAGGTAATGAGATCGTCGACAACCAGCGCGATCGCGCCGATGCCCGCAATCAACGGCGTAAACGGCGCAATCGCAGCCCATGCCGCCGTCGCCATCGCGCTCAACGCCGGGAGCATGAGCGTCGTAATGACCCCGGCTAACGCCGTAAAGAAGACGATCACGAACTGCTTGTTTTCTTTCACCCACCCGAGGAGATCGCCGAGCAGGTTCGTCAAAAACGTGATCGCAGGGGAGACGGTGCTGGCGAAAAGGGCTGAGATGGCCTCCCATGCGTCATTGAGCCGCTGCTGCGCCTCCCGTTGCTTCTTCGCGTTTTCGATGTCCTGCTTGCTGTAGATGGCTTGAGCCTTCTGGACTTTCAGAAGCTCCTCAATCCCTTTGCGGCCCTTGAGGATGAGCGGGATGGTTTTTTCGTCGAAGCCGATCTGCGTGAGGATCGAGGTCGCCTTCTGGCGGTCGATTTTTGACGTGGCGTCGGAAAGCCGAAGAAGCCCTTCTTCAAAGGAAACGGCCTTCCCTTTCGCATCCGTGAAGCTCACCCCCAGGTCTTTGGTCGCGTCCTTAAGCGGCCCGGAGTCGTGCAAAATGAGATCCTGCATCCAGTCGCCCAGATCCATAAACCGAGTCGAAAGTTCCTCGGCGTCAACCCCGGCGGCGGCTGCCGTCCGTTGCCATGCCTGCCAGTCTTCAATGCTCATGCCGAGCGCGTCCGAAGTCTTCTCGATAGCCTGAGCCTGCTCGTAATACTGCGCTATGGAGCTTTTCAGGATGGAGACGCCGCCGATGACGGCGAGGGCCTGCGCTGCCACGCTCTTGAGCCGTTCAAAGCCAAACGCGCCTTTGTCCGCCGCGTCTTCCAGCGAAACGCCCAGTTTTTTCGCTGCATCATCAAGGGCCTCAAGACGTTCTTTTGCCGCTCCGGTGCGGATAAGCTCCTCGCGCATCCGCTGATACTCTTTCGTCACCTCGCTGATTTCGCGGCCTTTTTGCACGGCTTCCTCGAAGGCGGCTTGCAACGAAGAGGCGACATCGGCAGACTGGCCAAGACCTTGGGCCCCCTTGACGCCTGCGTCATATGTCGCGCGCCCCGCGTCAACGGCTGCGGCCTGCACGCCGTCCAGCCGCTCCTGTGCGGACTGCACCTGCGCTTTAAAATCCCCTGCTTTCAGCAAGAGGCTGACGACGAGTTCACCTGCGTTCATGGAATTTGCTCCAGAGGCGTTGGTTATGGCCGTCCACGGCGATGATTTCTAGCATCTCGTAGGCATCGGACAGGCCGTACACTGTCTGCATCTCGTGCAGCGTTGCGAGGTTCCGGCTTACCGGGATGCCGACGCATCCGGGGAGGTTTGCGTAGTCCCGGAGCCCGAGGGGGTGAGGATCTGCGACAGGCGGGAGGTCAAGCCCTCGCCGCCCTGCAAAAAATCCAGACAGACGGCGATGGCCTCCCAACGCAAACGATAGATCGTGCCCACGTCTTCGACATGGGCGTCGAGGTTTTGCGGAGTAAGCCTGATGGCATCATCGGGCTTGTGGGGGTTCGGGACGCGATAGATCTGCCCGAGAAGCTCGTCATAGAGCGGCTCTGCCTGTTCCCACCGGAGCCCTGAGAGCCCCCGGAGCCCGGCGGAAAGCAGCGCGGCGGTGTTCGAAGACGCTGAAAGCGTCCGGATGTCGGCGGGCATCTCGGAACCGAAGACGGCGAGCAGCGCACGGGCGGCCCATTTTTCCAGCTTGGTGACGGGCATTTCCTTGACCTTGAAGGTCTTCCCGGCGTCGCGGCCCTTGTCGATGGCAATGATCTTTTCGTTGAGCATGACGGCCTCCACGGTTTAAAGCGGACTCGCGGTCCACTGGTCAAAGGTGATGACGAAGGCGCTCGCCTGCAAGGTCTGAGCGGCGTTGGGGCTGGACTGTACGGAGGTGAGGCCGCCCCGTTTCCCGGTGATCTTCCGGTTGATGCTCGGCATGGCGAACTCGGCATTGCAGAGCATCACTTCCCGGGCGGTTTCCTGATACGTGGCCCAATCTTCCATGATCTGGCGGCTGGGCGAGTCCGCAGCGAGGGTAATCGTAACTTCTTTGTTGGTCGGGACCCAACCAAAAGAGGTATGCCCGTCAACGCCCTTTTCCGCGACGACTGGGGTATTCGTGGCGACGCTGACCATCGCGTCGGTGCTGAACCCCTCGATCTGCACGGGGCTGTCGTAGAGCCCGGGGACCGTCAGGAAAAGCGTGCAATTCGCCGCTGTAATCGTCATGTTGCCGAAGTTGTCAGCCATGTTTTACCTCATCACTGAATGGCCGTGGCGGGCATGACGATTTGCTGCACGCTGCCGCCGTCCATGTAGTAGAATTTGCATTCGGGGGACTGGCGCTGTCCGCGCACGGTCGCGCCGGGGTCCTTGACCTGCATATACCAGCCCTGCGTTTCGAGCGTCTGGGAAACGTCCAGCCCGATTTCCGCGAGGAGCTGCACCTTTTGGGTATTCGAAAGGGTCACTCCCGTGCGGATGGCCCCGAAGTCGAGAAACCGCGTGATGGTGTCGAGACAGGCGGTGCGGATCATGCCGTAGCCGCTCTCGTTATACGGGATGCAGTTTACGGCCTTGAACAGATCAAGGAGGTTAAGCTGGAGACCGTCTTTGATGGCGATGGCGTCAAGGTAGGTGTCGAGCCAGCCCCATTTGCCGGAAACCTGCCCGTTCTGGAAAAACTTGAACTGACTTGAGGCCGTGGCGAAGTCCGCATAGCAGTTGTAGCCATTGGCGATCAGCGCATCATAGTTCTCGTCGTTGTCGCAGGTTACGGTAAGCCCTTCGCCTTGCTTGAAGGCGAAGGTGAGCCGTCCGTTCGTCTCTTCAAAGTTGATAGAGGCCGCCGTGCCCATGACCCACGCGGCGAGCTCAGGCGTGTTGAACACGGGAACCGTACCGTCGAGTTCGAGCACCTTGGCGATCTGATACCCCGCCGAGGCCGTGGAACCCGCGACCTGCGCGGCGTTGTCGGTATCCCACATCACATAGGCGAAACGGGTGTCATATCCGGCGCACCACTGGGCGAGCGCGATCTTGTCGTCAAGCTCTGGCTCCCATACCGTGGAGAACGTCACCCAATCGCGGGCGTACAGGAGCACGTTGGTCATGCAGTCGGGGAGCGTCTGGCCAGCCATGCCTACGGACTGGACGGCACCGGACTGTTCGGTGAGCAGAAGCAGTGCGCCGAGGTCGGTCCCGGCTTCCGGCGGCGTCGGAAAGGCCACGGCGGAACTTGCCCCGGTCGTCGGGCTGTCGATCTGGAACGCCCCTGTCTGGCTGGAGTACGTCACCTTCGCTCCGGTAGCGCCCGCAGTCGTGAGCGCTGTCTGGATCGCCTCCGCAACCTGCGAGAAGCTGGTCGCAGCGGACAAATCCACGGAGGAAAGCGTGTGCGGCGTGTTGTCGATGGAAATGACCATCGCGCCGTTGGTGACGGCCTGCAACACGGCGATATTGCCCGTATACTTCGCGCCGCGCAGCCATGCGCCCACGGCCTCGCCGTTGTACCGGGCAAAGAAAATCTTGTCCGGGAGGCTCGTCGTGTTCACGTAGCCGGAAAAGTACATGGAAGCCATGCCCGCCTCTTCCGAGAGCGAGCCGAAATAATTGGCCACGGCCTGCGCGCTGGCGAACTGAACGACTCTACCTGCGGGCAAAAGCTCGGACTGCGAAAGCAGGAGCCCGGCGAAGGTCAGGCCCGGCGTGCCGCCTTCAATGATGCGGGGGATGATTTGAACCAGTTTGTCGGCATTGACGCTCATTGCGCCCTCCTTTTGCTATGCCAGCGGATGTACGGAAAGTTCCGCATCGGTAAAAGTATCCATCTCAACGTGTTCAACGCGGTTTGCCTGAACCAGCACGTTGAGCATGAAGCGGGGGTTGTACTGCTCGTCACCTTCCGCCTGCGTCATGTCCTGCGGGTCTTCGACGTACAGGGGGGCAATCCCGTACGTTTGCAGGAAGCGGCACCCGACGCCGTCGCGCAGGAGCGTTGCGAGCGTCTGGGCACGGTCGGCGGCGGTCGGGCCGTAGACGTCAAGCTGGACACGGCGGCGCTGCGGCTGCACGATGGCCTCCCCGCCGCACTCGGTCTGGTGCAGGTTCGTCGAGAGGCGCGTCATGGTCATCGGGGTGACGAGCACGTAGCTTTTCGTCTTCGGCTTGCTCACGCGGTTGACGTAGCCGCGTACAACAACGGCGGAATCGCCGAGGTAACGCTTACAAAAATCGCCGAGGGCCTGCACGAGGATGCCGTCACTCATCGTCTCCCCCTTTGGGCGGTTCCGTGGCCCCGACTTCCGGCGGCGCGGTTTCCCTGAGCTTCACGCACCGGATTTTCGTCCAGCCCGCCGTGGGATTCCAGCGCTCCAGAACTTGATCTACCTGCCACTCGGCGCCATCCCAGTAGAGAAGATCGCCGCCCTGCTCCGCCGGACGATCAAGGGCCGACCAGTCCCCTGAAAGATAAAAGTCGTGCCAGATCGTGTTCTGGCGCTGCTGCACGAGGAATTGCAGCGTCTTGTCGGCGACAGGCTGCGGCTGGGCCATGACTTCCACGGCAGGGGCCCATGCCGGGACCTGCTCATACTGCGCGTTTACGGTGAAGCCTGTGGAGACGAGAATCACGACCGACTGGAAAGGGTTCACGATGCTGATAAGCGGACGCACAAGTTCATGGAGATTCATCTTTTGACTACCTCGTAATCGATGGACTTGAGCAGGCTTCCGGAATCGATGAGCGTCCCCTTTCCCGCGCCCTTGGCGTTCTTGCGGCGCTTGGTGGATTCGGCGTTGTCCGGGGGCATATTGCTCTTAATCGTCGCCTGAATGTCGTCTGCCATGCGGCGTCCCACAAGCCGCATCGCCTCTTTCGGCGTCCGTCCGGCTTCCAACGCTTCCGCGAGGTTATCGCACCATGCATCCGCCTTGGCATCGAGCGTTGAGCGCAGGAAAGGCCGGGAGGGGATGGTGACGGTGTGGGCTTTGACCGTCGCATCCTGCGCAAAATCGCTTTTGCCCTTCTTCACGAACCGATTCCCGACGCTGCCGTCACGCTTCCGCTTGAAGTACAAGGTTTGCGTCCGCTCAGGGATTTCGATTGTTGCGCCGTATTCGTTGTACGCCGCATACTCCGCGACTGGGGTACCGCCTTCTGCCCGTTTCGCGTTCTCAAGGACCCCGGCCTTCACTATGATATCGGGAGTGATATACCGCTTAAGCAGCTTTTCGAGTTCTCCGGACACCATTACCCCCACGGATGCCAATACCGGGCGGCATAGTAGCGCCCGCCTACGGCATAGGGCTGGATGGACTGCCAAAAGGTCTGTCCGCACGGCGTCTGCGCGTAAAAGGCTTTCCCGGTGTTCTGGGGCACGGAGAAGCTGATGCTGACAGTTCCTTCCGTCGCCGAGGCCACTGGCCCGGCCTGCCCCATCGGCCACAAGGCCAGCGTCGCCAGATGGCAGACGAGGAGGTACAGGAGCGTCTTGCGGATCATGATGCCGTGGGCCGGATCATAAGGAACCGGGGATGAGTTTGTGTTGTCCAAGAGCAGACAGGAGACGTCGAACGCCTGCCGAAGCTGTGCATCGGTCAGGAGGGGCTGCCCGGTCTTCGGATCGACGAAGCGCGGATAGGCCTCCCGGAACTCCTGCGGGTCAAAGACAACAACAGCCATGGATTAGAACCCCGCATTGCTCTGGAGCGGTTCGGTCTGCGCCTTGGGGTCGTTCTCCACATCCACGGGCTCCAGTCCGTTGCGCAGTTCCGCCCTTTCGTCGGCCTCGTCCACGGCGTCGGCCTTGCGCGCCTGCGCGAAGATGAGCCCTGACTTGAAGATTTCCATGTGCGGACCATAGGTCTTTTCAATGTATGCCCAATCGTCGGCGTTCACCCGCGTCAGCCCAAACGCGCCCACGGGCAGCACGCCCTTTTCCTTTCCGCGCAGGCTGGCGGCGTTGCCTTCGATGAGCACCTTACGTCCGTCGGGCATGGGGAACGTGATCCCGGTCGTCCGGTTCAAGGCGACCATCACGGTATCCGTCTTCGTCGCCTGCGTTGTTTCCGGGGCGGTATTCTTTTTGGGTCTGGCCATATCTCTGTATCCCTCCGTTGTTTTGGTCATCATGGCAAAAGAGCCGGGACGAAATCACCGTGAACAAAGTTCGGCTATGCAGCACGGCGAAGGCGGTACTTGCCCAGCATGTTCAGGTCGTTTTTCAGGGCCAGCCGGAAGGCTTCGATCACGTCGACGTGGTACGCCTTCACGCTCCCGAAACGGCTGTCCTCGATTTCCCGGATTTCGTAATCCATACGGTGGGACATATCGGAAAGCTTGCGTCCCGCGACGGAGTACGCGGCTGGCGTATCTGCGAAGACGTCAAGGAACCACGGGATGCCCTTCACGGACTTGTAGTCCCTGCCCCGCCCAAGTTCGTTCTCAAGAGCCGCAGCCTTGCGCACGGCGGCGGAGGCGGTTGCCATCGCGGTAGCCTCGCGGCGTGAACCGATTTCAGCCTTGGTGCGGATAGCCTCGTCGCGCTCGGCTTCGATGCGCCTGATGGTGTCCTGCGCGACCAGCACGGCGCGGGCAAGGATGGCTTCGGGCGTATCGTCCGGCTTGGCTATCAGGTAACCGCCCACCTTACGAATGGAGGGGATGACCTCATGTGTCACCCACCGCTTGAACGCCTTGGCTTCGGGCTTGCGGGAACGCAGGATGAGGGAATACAGGCCCGGTTCGGAAATAATTGTCATTTCCTGCTTTCCACCGGGGGTGTCCATACTATGGACGCCCTTTTCATCCTCATCCAGAAGTGCAAGGCTTGAACGAGGGTTGCCCATTTCAAGAATATCGCACACGTCTTTCGCCACGAACCATGGTTGCACCTTGCGCTCAACAACGCGAAGGGAACCGAACTTTTCATGCTCGAAAAGAGCCAAGGGGGAATTTTCCATCGCTGCACCTCCATAGTGTTTTGGAGATGATGCAGCATGGCGGCGTGGGGGCACACCGTGAACAAGGTTCGCATAGGGCAAAAGAAAAGCCCCTTTCGGGGCGGAGGGCGGCGGCGGTGGATTTTTGGAACGGCCTATGCCATGATAGCCTCATCTATAATAAGGGGGATGATGTATGGCTACCTACATCAAGTTTCTGGCAGGGGACTACGGGAAAGAAGAATATATTTACATTAAGAATAAAAACAAGTTGCGTTGCTCTTCAAAAATGTTTGGAGCAAAGGAACTTTTTCTTTCCAGTATTGCCTCTTGCGAAGTAGCCAATGAAGAATCGGTCAAAAAGCTCGGCGGAACTTTGGGAGGCGCACTTGTCGGCGGCGTCTTGCTTGGAGGCATCGGAGCGGTTGCGGGTGCGGTAGCTGGAGGCAAGACGACTGAGTCTACCGTCATTATTGAGTTCAAAAATGGAAATAAGGCATTGGCAAAGGTGAACAGCCCCATGATGGAGGTTATCCGCGCACACCTTTTTGATGACCAATTGGCCCAAGAGCGTGGAGAACCAAACCCGCTTATACATCATGAACGTTCTCAGACGCCCCCTAAAAAAATTGCCCTTATCATTGGAGTGCTGATAACAGTAGTGCTAGCCGTATTGTGGCTGAGTTGTGCCCTCCAAACGCCGCCCAATACGAATGGGGCCTTGTTATGGGGAATCCTCACTATCCTTTCCGGACTGTATTCTTGGAAAACCTATAAGAAAATATATAAATCTTAATATATTAACTTGAATCCGAACAGGGAGAGAGGACCATGGATTTTTCGGAAAGAATTGCTGAATTGTCGAAAAAGGTAAAGAATCTGGGAGATAGCCTCAAGACCGAAGAGGCCACGAAAAACGCCTTGGTGATGCCTTTCATCGCGGCCCTGGGATACGACGTTTTCAACCCTGCGGAAGTCGTGCCCGAATTTTCAGCCCCCATCGGCGAATATAAGGACGCCCGCGTGGACTATGCGATTCTTGTGGACGGCAAGCCTATCCTTCTTCTGGAGTGCAAGGCTTTGGGCACGTCTCTCGACATGAAGCACTGCAACCAGCTACAGCTTTACTTCCACGGAACGGAAGCCCCCATTGCCATCCTGACGGACGGCAACCGTTATCGGTTCTATTCTGATCTTGAAACAGCCAACAAAATGGACAGCAAGCCCTATATGGAGTTCGTCCTTGACGATATGGACGAAATGTTGCTCCCGGAACTGCGCAAGCTGGCAAAAGGCAAGTTTGATCGGGATGCCTGCATGAGCGCGGCAAACGAACTCAAGTACAACCGAGAGTTCAAACGCCTCATGTCCGAACAAATGGAAAAGCCGCATGAAGATTTCGCACGCTTTTTCATCGGCCAGACGTATGATGGACGTATCACGCAAAATGTTCTGGATCGCTTCACTCCAATTCTTACCGCTGCGCTTGACCAGTTCATCAACGACCGCATCAACGACCGATTGAAAAATGCCATGACGCAGCAGAAACCGGAAATTGTAGAGATAGAGTCCGAAGATACCCCACAAGGAAAAGAGCAGGATTCGCGTATAGTCACCACCGAGGAAGAAAAAGAGGCGTATTACCTTGTCAAATCGCTTCTGATGGGCACCGTTGATCCGGGGCGCGTAGCCATGCGGGACAGTATCAGCTACTGCTCCATCCTTCTTGACGACAACAGGCTCAAGCCTCTGTGCCGCCTGTATTTCAACGGAAAACAGTGGAGGGTCGGACTGTTTGATGGGGAGAATAAGGACGCAAAGGAAGACATCGAAAAACTGGAAGATATTATCCCCTTTGCGGATCGAATCCGGGCTACGGCCTTGAAATACGATAACAAGTAAAACTTTCCAACGTGGCGTTGCCCGCCAATGATGAAGAACATCCAGATGCGGGCAATGCCACTGCTTTTCTCTTTACATTTTTCGCGTTTTGTGCTGTCTTTTTTCTACGGTGCTCATCACACCAACAGTAGGCGGACAACGCCACCCGATAGTATGGCTCTTTTTGTGCCCTTTTGCCGAAGTCAAGACTCTTTTTGACTTTGGTTTTCTGCTATACTTGCATCTTCCTGATGCCGGGTGTCCCTGATATGTCCAAGCGTAAGCTAAAGGCAGGGAGCCGCTCCTACTGGCGGTGATGAACACCCGGCATCGTCATTCATCGGCGATGCCAACTCTTAACAGTAGGAGTTGGTTATGTCTCATTCTCTTTGCTTCAACGATTTCACTTTCTCCCCCATAACTCGCGGCAATCAGCCTTGGATTCGCGCTACAGAACTCGCACGAGCTCTTGGGTATGGACGCGAAAATCAAGTTTCGCGTCTTTACCGAAATAACGCCGATGAATTCACGCCAGACATGACGCAACTAGTTGAAATTACCGCACAGCCCCAAAACGGGGCTGAGGGTCGCGCCCGCATCTTCTCACTTCGCGGCTGCCACCTCCTCGCGATGTTCGCCCGGACTCCGGTAGCAAAGGCATTCCGCAAGTGGGTGCTGGACGTCATCGAGCAGTACGGCGACAGGGTGCCCGTTGCCGAACCTGTGACGCTCAACGACGAGCTGATCAGTGCGGCGGAACGTGCCGAGCTCAAGCTCATCGTAGACGCCAAGCTCTCGACATACCCCGCCGCCGTGCAGGGCAAGGCCCGCGCCGAGATATGGGCGAAGTTCAACCGTCACTTTAGGATTGCCGAATACAAGCAGCTTCCCACTCGGCTTATGCCCGAGGCCCGCGAGTTCCTGCTTTCCGTCCGCGTCCGCGCCATCAATGCCATACCCACGGCGGAATCCGCGATTCCGTACCCGTCGCTTCCCGTCGCATCGTCACTATACCGCGACCGCGTGAGGGAGCTTGAACGGCTCGAACAGGATTGGATGGAACTTGCAGTCCTGATCCGCGACCGCGCTTATGGACTGGAACGAGACTTCCGCCGAGTGACGCAAGGAACGTATCCCGAACTGCTCCGGCATGTATCGCCATCCGGGAAGACGCCCGTTGACGCGCTTATCCAGCTCATGACAGCCCCAACCTACACCGCCCGGCAAAACCTCGAATCCGCGCTTGATGATATGCGTCTTGCCATCCGTGCCGCGAAGACGGCAAACAGGTTGATGCTAGGGTAATCCTTGGCAAGCCTGCATGAATCATATAAGACTTTACCAACGGAGGGATTCCCCCATGCTGCTGTTCGATGATGGGAAAAAGCTTGAAAAGGCCGTCGGCGAGGAAGCCGCAAAAGCCATCGTGGAAGTACTGGAACGCTTTGACGAGAGTCAAAGGAACGCCAGTGCCACCAAGGGAGATCTGCGCGAAACGGAACTGCGGTTGCAAAAAGAAATTCGGGAATTGGACCTGAAAATGCAAGCGGAGGTCGAAAAAATTCGTGCTGAAGTGTTGAAGGTCAAGTATGATCTTTTGAAATGGCAAATCGCCATAGGGTTTGCCCTTGTCGCAGTTATGGCCAAGGGCTTCGGCTGGCTCGGATTCTAATAAAGAAAGAATATCGTAGAAAAGGGGTGGCTTTAAGAGCCGCCCCTTTTTGTTTTTCTGCCTCTCCCTTCTGTTACTGACGAGTTAAAAAAGATAAAACTTTTTTTTGAAAAAATTGTTTATTTTTTCAAAAAATGGTGCTATTGTATTTTCAACGAAAGGGACAAAAGGAGAGTTCTCATGATAACCATCACCACAGCCAACAACGAAACAACTCTTGAAAACGACAAGGCTTTCTGTGCATATCGTATCGAAACAGAAATCGATTTTGATGAAGATGGTTATGAAGTGGACGGAGAGCAATATGTGCTCATCGAAAAGCTTTTTGTTCCCTCAGAGAATCGCGGAAACGGCATTGCCCGCCGCCTTCTTCGTGAAGCCGTCTCTCACGCTCGCGCTACTTACCCCGGAATGGCGATTCGGTTGGTAGCTGAACCTCTGGATGCCGATACAGATATGGATCGGCTGGTGGCCTTTTATGAAAGCGAAGGTTTTGATGTGATCGAAGCTGGCGAAATCGTAGTAATGGAACACTAAACAGAACAAAGGAGTAAGACATGACCCGCTATTCTATCCTGCTCACGACTGGCACAACGGGAACCATCGATACCGAACAGCATCTTGAAGAGGGCATGGAAGTAGTCATCACCTTGCACGATGAAAACGGAAACAGAACGCAGGAAACCGGACTCATCGCTGAAATTCTTGACGAAGAATTTTTAGGGTAATCGAATTAAAAGGAAAAACACCATGAAGCTGTACCACGGAAGCTTGATTGAACATCTGGCTATCTCTAACTCAGGAACAGGGTTAGGGTATAACTTCGGTGCGGTGTTCTTTGCCCGTACTTACGGACATGCAAAGGAATACGGAAATTACGTCTACCAGTGCGAAATAGACATCGAGGACATCTTCTTGAACGAGGATCTCCCGTATCTTGAAGATGGCGCTGCTGGAACGGCTCTACGTGAAGTTATGGCAGAGCGCGGTATAGACGAAAAGTATTTTGATCTCTGCTGGTATGCCGTGGTTGAAGAGAAAATTGGTTATCAAGATGAAGACTGGGTAAACCTCCTCAACATGGATGACGATGACGCAAGTTGGGAGGCTCAGGCCATGCGGATCGCCTTTGCCCGTAAGCTCGGCTTCAAGGCTGTTGAAATGGATGACGAATGCGGCAGCATTGCGGTTCTTCCCGAGTTCATAAAGCTGGAAGCGGCAACGGAGGAATACGATGAAGAGGAAGACTAAGATAGACATCGACGATCTTATCGATTTCAGTTCAAAGCTGGTGAACTCGAATTCCAGCGTCGGTATTCGCTTGTCGTCGGGTGCCGCGCTCGCCCTTCCGTACCTGTCCACGAGGACATGTCTTGCGGCAGGGATTTCTATGCCGCTGGATACGGCAAACGGGGCCAAGGATGTGGGAAAGGTAAGTGCTCTATACAAAAAACTCGAAGAAGGGGAGGAAGGAGAGAAAGCAGATACAGAGGCGGCATTGAAGAAAATCCGTAAAACAGGATTTGCCAGAAAAACAGAGTCTGTCGACAGACGGATTCGTCAACTGCTCATCCCTAAAGACGTACCCTCTGGGTATGTCTCTTTGTCTCCCCTCCCCTCCATTGGACTTTCCGTTTTGCTGTTAGGAGCCGTTACAAGGCATAATCAAGATGTCTTTTCAAAAAAGAAGGAAGGTATCAAAATTCGACGGGCACATCTCGCTTTGGGCGGGGCAAACCCTCAGAATCTAGGATACGCTGCGTCCAAAAAGGCGATACAATATCCTGTTTTTCTTTCTACACCCAAATCCGTGCGCGGAAATGCCAGCCGTCAGGCGTCAGGAAAGGGAACTTACCTGATCCTTTCCAATCTCTTTGTGCAAACGGCAAACATCTTGACGAATTATACTATGCTCAACGGCGCACCCCTCTTTGCAGCATGGGGGATGGGACATGCACTGGAGCGCGAGATGCATGGTCCCAAAGTTACCGGAGTATGCCTTGTTGTGCATAGCATCGAACCCCTTGGGGAGCATGAAACCGCTATTTTCGAGCCTAGCCAAAGATTAGGAGCGGCTTTTACTTTTGAAAAATCCCGTAACGGGAGCGACTACGCAAAAGGCTCCACACATCTCTCTTTGCAGCCCGGTGCAACGGGGCATATACGGGTGAGCCTTATCTTTGAACTGTCGGAAGCCCTGCATTCCGTACCGAACGCCGTGGATCTTTTCTTGAACTTCGGAAAGTTCTCCGGTGGGCTGATCACTTCATACGACGCCCCGGCTTTGCATGATGACCGCTCTACGCTTCTAGAGTGCATTCCCGCCGGGAAAGTTGTTTTGGATCGGCGCGACGTTATGAGCCCTGGAAACCCCATTGAACAGCTTGTAACCGCGATAGGAACGTACAGCGGAAAATGGCTGTCCGCAACGAATATCGGTTTTTCAGCAATCACAGACTTTCAAGTTCGCGGAGGGGCACGGAACGGGTGCCTCCATGCTTTTGCGGAGCCGCTGATCGGCATTACAGAATACGTCTCTACTGAAAAGAGGGTGAAAGGCTATTTCTGGCGCAGCCAGTGGGAAGAAGATAGCTTTTTGATGAGGGGAGATTCAACAAATGAATGATGCACAAGAAAAAAAGCAGGGTGGACGCCGTAAAGGATCTGGACGTAAAAAAAAGGTTGAAAATCGTGCAACAGTAAAGACTGTATCTATGCCGGATCATGTCTGGGAACGGCTGAACGATGTATGTACGGATAGGGGTATCCTACGCTCACAGGTAGTACGGGAAGCAGTCGAGATGTGGCTGGACGCAAATATACAGCAGCTTGGAAAATGACGCCTGACTACGTAAAGAAAGCCCCAACCGTTAAACAGGCGGTTGGGGCTTTCGCATGGGGGGAAGGCAGCAGCTTTACATGCCTGTCATCTGCGCAAAGGCAAAGGGCATGAGCACGATACCGCCGTAGGTGGTGCCGACGAACTTCTGACGGAAGCTGGACAGGTCGGGCACGACGCGTCCAGCACGCATCTTTTCTCCGAAGGCCAGCGTGCCGGATCGCTGCCCGTTCACTTCGGGGGCAATGAGGAACATGGTTTCCCCGGCGGTCATACTGTGCAGCTCGGGGACGGTCACGATGTCAATGCGGGTGAAGTACCGCTTCAACATATCCAGCACGGACACGTTGAAATCGGTAGCCGCGCCGAGGCGAACGGCCAGTTCGGGGGAGAGGCAGAGCTTGAGGGGCGTGTCCTTGTCAATGAGTCCACTGGACTGCTCGGAAAGCTGCGCGAACAGGGCGAGGACGTCATTGTAGATCTGCACCGTGGTCTTGTCGGCCCATTTCGTGGAGCCGCCCGTGCCCGTGGCCCCCGCAGTGATCGCAGCAGGGAGGTTCGGATCGTTGAGAATACCGTAGATTTCCTTCCCGGCGACGCCGAGCAGGTAGAAACGGTTCTGGTCGATGTCGATGACGTTGGCCGCCGCGCGCTGCTTGGAGGCAGCGAGGTTGACTTTCGCCGTGCTCGACATGTCCACTTCAAAGTCTCCGTAGGTGATGGACGTCTGGAAGACGTACTGCACGCGGGTTTGCCATTCGGAGTTCACGCCCGAAGTCGTGCCGTTGGCATAGTCGGAATACGGCTCGGTCTTTCCGGTCATTTCGTCCACGCGCCACTTCATGTACGGGGTCGTCCAATCGCCCTTCTTCTCTTCACCGAAGATTTCACGGGCGCGCCGGGGCGCGGTCAGGATTTCGATGACCATCGGGTCGATATACGCCAGAAGCTCGGCGGGGACGGTCGTGTTCGGAGTAGTGATGAGCGCGGCGTCCTGCGCAATGCGGGCGCGGTTCTCCGGGGTTGCCCACATGCGGGCGCCCGGGAAGATGAAGCCGTAGCGCTTGGCCTGTTCAAAAGTCGGATTCATGTAGTACCTCCTACGCTCCGGCGGCGGCTGCGCCGAGGTTGGTGCGGGCCTGTTCCGCAGTGGTTGCGCCAGTTCCGCCGTTGGCCACGCCGAGCGCTCCGGTGGCGTTGCTGAAATCTTTCTGCATCAGGTTCGAGGTGTCGCCGCCGGCTCCCGACGCTGCGGCCTGTCCCCAATTGCTGATGATGATCGGTTCCCCGATTTCGCCGGGCGTCTTGACGACCCACCCCGTATCGAGGTGCATAGCGTCGGGGGTCCCGGTGCTGATTGAACCGTCAGCGGTGGAGGCAAGGACGGCCTGCCCCACCGTGGCCTTGGTCGTGGAAACGGCCCAATAGTCGCCCTTCACGGCCACGGTGAGGTTCGAGCCTGCCGGGACGGTCAAAGTGCCGTCAGAAAGCAGTTCGTAGTTCACGTAGTTGATGACGCGCTCCACGAAGCCGAGCACGGCTGTGGCGGTGCCAGCAACGTTGGTGGCCTGCGTGTTGTCGATCACGCCGGAATCCACGACGGGGAAGACGAAGCGCCCCACAGGGAGGGCCACCGCCGCCAGAGGGTTGAGCGGGGTGTAGATGCTCTGGTCGGGCGTCGCTTTATCGCCAGCAACGCCGGGAGCGACGGAGAGATTGACTTGGGACTGCAAAGGCATGGTGTGCCTCCTATTCTGCAATGGTGATATTGGAAAGCCCGGCGAAGCTGCCGGACATGCGCCCGACAGGGGCCGCGTCACGGGCAACGGAAGGTGTCGCCTTCTGCTTGCGGAGGATATCGATCATACCGGGCCATGCCTGCCGGGGATACTTGCGGGGATTCTCCCCAAGCTGCTCCAGCGCGTAGCCGTAGACGTCGGACGCGGAGTCGAAGGACAACGGGTCAAGTTCGCCCACCAGCCCGCGCACGTCGCGCACGGCACGGGTGAGGTTCCGCATGTGCTCCTGCGCTTCGGCGACTGCGGAGGCCTTGATGCGGGCGGCGTCCATTGCGGTGAGAGGACGCGGACCACGGCGGCGGAACGCCCTGTCCTGAGCGGTTCCCTTGTCGTCCGGGGCTTCATCTCCGGTCGCGGGGGAATAGGCGAGATCGGCGAGGGAGTCGGTCAGCTTCTTTTTCTGCTCCGGTGTGAGGTCGGGGACGGAAGCGAGGATGCGCTTAATGGCCGCGTCCTTGTCCTCGTCCTTGCCGAGTTCGCGGCGTTCGCCCTCGGATTCGTGTTCCCGGTCAAGCTTGCGCCGTTCCTCGGGGTTCCGGATCAGCTCCTCACCGTACTTGACGCCCTCGGCAAAGGCTTTGCTCTCCTGCGGGTTCTCAGCGTCGAGGCCGCAGGCATCCATAGCCTTTTTCATACCCTCGGACTCATGCTCGCGGTCGAGCTTCCTGCGTTCGTCCGGATTGCGCTCCAGTTCCTCGCCGTATTTTACGCCTTCGGCAAAGGCGCGGGATTCGGCGGGGTCTTCCGCATCAAGCCCGCAGGCGTCCATAGCTTTCTTGGCTTCTTCGTCCATCGCTTCCTTTTTCTCCGGTTTCTCGTCGCCTGTTGCAGGGGAATAGGCCAGATCGGAGAGAGTATCTTCGAGCTTTTTGGCCTCTTCGGGCTCCATGCCTTCGGACAGTTCGGCGACGAGCTTGCGGATGGCTTCCGCCTTATCCTCGTCTTCCGTGATGTCCTCGATCTCCCCGGTGACGGGGTTTTTCTTGTGGAGGCTCAAAAGGATATCCGCAAAGTCCTTGATGCCCTGTGCGGATTCGACTTCCTGCTGTTCCACCGCAGGGTCGCCATCCTGAGCTCCCCACCATTTCCTGAACTTGCCCATAAGCGTTCCTTTTTTCGTTGAAGTTGGATGAGAATCCGCCACCACCACGTCCGGCCCGGCCCGCCCTTCTTCGACCAGCGCGACGTGGTTGCCTCGGATGTTCCGCATGATGAAATCGTAAGGGGAGCCCTCGTAGCTGCCCGGCGTGAAATCCGGGTCGTAGCGGTAGGCGCAGGAGAGTTCCCGGAAGGAACCGTCTTCGATGGCGTCGATGGCGGCCCGATCCCACACGGTCAGCGGCGCATCCACATACGGCGGGTTCCAGACCGCGCCCGTGCCCACCGCGCCCACGCGGGTGAGCTTCTGCGGCTCTTCCGCGCTGTCGATGTGGTGCTCGATGTGCAGCGGCAGCCCGGCCCATGTCTCAAGCGATGCTTGAAGTTCTTCCGGGTCCCGAAGCCCGTAATAGATAGCCTCGGGGTCAAGCCCGGATTCCTGCCAGCCCGGAATCTCCCGCCCGTAATAGGGGTTCACCGTCGCTTTCGTGATGTGCGACGCCCCGACGTGCAGGAACCCGTTCTCGTCGGTTTCCCGCTGTGAGGGAGCCGCGTCGAAGGTGACGCCTTTACTTTGATACATAGACTAGTCTCCAAATTCAGGAATAACGGACCGGTACGTGCATTGGCACCCCGGAAGCTCACCGCAAAGCACTTTGCGCTTCACGTCAGAGTCGTAAAGACCTTCCGTGATGACGAACTTTTTCCCATTCATGAGCTGGTGGGTATGGCGGCTCGTTTTCTTTCCCGGCACATGTACCCAGATGCCTTCGGTGATGCCGAGTTCCTTGTCCTGTACCCGCTTAAGGGCCTCGGTCGCCTTATTGGACTGGTCGCGGGCAATGAATTCTGCCCGGCGCCGGGTGATCTCGTACCTCTTGTGCAGTTCGTCGGCGAGGAACTCCACGTCCCGGCCCATGCTGGCGGAACGCTGTACTAGCCCCGTTATTTCCGTGAAATAGTGCTGCGGAATAGATTTGATGAGATTGACATTTTCCTCGAAGAGGGCCCGCGCCACGTCGCTCATGGCCCTGCTCCTATCCATCCTCACCGTGAAGCCTGCGTCTTTTAACGCCTGTCGCATCCCGGCTTCCGTGCGCCGCCTCGTACTGCCCACGAACTCCCGTGCAAAACTCTCCGCGCTTTCCCTCCACCGCTTCGTCCAGTACCGGAACAGGCTCTTGAGGCGGTCTTGCAGGTCACTCGCCGGGGACGCATCCTGTGCTATGCGGGTTTCCTGCTTCCTGTACTCGGCGCGCAGCCACCACACGACGGAACGCTGCATCTCGTCGAGAAGCGACACCAGCCGCTTCCGGTATTTCGCCTGGATGCCCGCGTTGGGCTTGATGGCGCGGATGACCTTAGCCATAGACGGCCCCTGCCTTGTCCACATCGTCGATGTCGGGCATCAAGCCCCCTTCCCCGGCTTCCGGCAGGGCGTCGGGCATTCCGTTGCCCTGCGGCACTTCCGCCGGGTCGATGTCGGAGAAGCCGCTGTCCGGGTCACTGGCAAGGGATTGCCGGGCTTCTTCCTGAGAGATGATGTCCCGATCCATGTAGACGGCGATGGTGTCGGCCTTGGTCTTCTGGAGCGTCGCAAGGGCCGCTCTGTCTTCTTCGCCAAGGGGTGCGAAGTCGAACGTCACGGACGGGTCGATGGTTCCGCGCAGGTAGAGCTGGATACAGTCGAGCGCCTTCTTGATGCCGTCGCGCAGGACTTTCTCCTGCTGGCTCCTGACATGGTCGTAATAGTTGCGGATGTCCGATTCGCCCGTGGCATTGAACCCTGACGGGCTGATGCCGAGCAGCTTGACCGCCGGGGTTCGGTTCAGGGCGGCGAGGATTTCAAGGGACTGGCGCACGATGTCGGTCACGCCTGAAAGCGGGGTTTCCAGCTTGACCACGTCTTCCGATTCCTTGTCGACGGCAAGCACGCCGTCATTGGTCATGGACTGGATCATGTACCGGATGCGGGCATCGATCTGTGCCGTGCCCCCGGACGCGTACAGGATGTCTTCCATCTTCGTCTTGAAGACGGTCAGCGAAAACTTGGTCAGCAGCCGGGCTTCGGCGGCGCGGCATTCCTGAAAATGCAGGACGTAATCCCAGAGGATCTGAGCTTGTGGGATGCCCAAAAAATTGTAGGCTGGACGGAGCAGCACCGGGCATTCGTTCGCAACCAATCGGATGAGGCGCGAGGCGTGCACCCGCTGCCCGAGCACCCACCACCAGCGGGGGCGGAAGTAGTCCGGCTCAAGCGGCGAAAGGCTGTTGTAGTCGCCGGGGAAGACGTTCACGGGGTCGATGACGACGAAACGCAGCACGCCGCCGGGCCTGAGTTCGGCGGAATACGGGCTGACGTTCAGCGGGCGTTCCAGCTCTTGGCCGACGGACCCGGTGTCGATGAAAAGGAAGGCCCCGCCCTCGTACCCCACAAGCTCGGTCGCCTCATGGAAAAGACGTTGCAGGGCGAACCTCTTGCACGCCTGCGCAAGGTCGGTGAGCAATGACTCGTCGCCGCCCTCCCCTTCGCGCTTGAACTCAATCCATGCTCGGGTCATGTCGTCGGATACCGTCTCGACGCAGGCACGGATCAGGCCGTTCTGGGCAAGGTTCTGGAGGACGCCGTAGCCCATGAATTGCGGCGCAATCCCGACCCCAAGCTCAAGCGAGTGCTGGAGCAGGGAATAGATGCCGGAATCCGCAAGCCGCGCATCCATCGCAAGCTGCACCTCTTCGGGCGCGCCGAGCGTCTTCGCCGGGCCGTACAACCGGCTGATGTCGTCGGGCGTAGGCGGCAAAGGCTGAGCAAGGCCGCCGCGCACGTCCGGGGAGAGATTCAGACGGCGCGACGGTTGCACTTGAGGTATGGAGGTGGCGTGTCGATAAGTGCGCTTCTTGCTCATGTGCCCATAATGCTACGAGCCAAAAAGAAAACACACCGTGAACAAGGTTCGCATAGGGCAAAAGAAAAGCCCCCGTTTCCGGCGGGGGCCCTGTTTGCTAGTTCGCTTCTGCGATTGTTCTGTTTGCCGCCCGTGCCGAGACGATAGCCAGCCTCATGCGCGACAGTCCGGCGTCAATCCAGTTGTAGGCATCGTATGATTGAGACGCCAGCGCGTCGATAAGCCTATCCTTGGAACCGGGCTGTATCGCAGGAATCATGCCGAGCATGGCGGCGTAAGCCCCTTGGTTCAGACGAATGTATTCGGCGTTGAGTTCGGAAAGGCGGGAGCGGGTTTCCCCGGCGAACTCCATGAACTTGGCTTCAAGGCGTTCCAGCTCCTTCACCCGATCGTGGTAGACATTGGATGCAGGGAGCGTGGGGGCAGGCGCGGGAGCAGGCACAGCGGGGAGAGCGTCAATCTTTGCCTGCACCCACTGAATGGCCTCCTTAACCTGCGCTACGGTCAGGGCGTCCACAGAAGTGACGCCGAAATGGGCGTTTACCTGCGCACGGGCCGAGGCGTAGTGAATCGGGGCCATGCCCACCCATGTGTTGATGATGGCGGTAAGCGCCTTACGTTCCGGGTCGGTACGCTTGGAAATGGGAGAAGGGGCAGGAGCGGGTTCTGGACGGGCAATCCGGAAAAACGTTTCTTCCAGAAGCTCAAACATATCCCACGCTCGATCAGAGTTGAGCATCTTGGCATGACGGGCCGCCCCGCGCTCAGTCCAGAGGGTGAGGGAACGAGAGTTCTTTCCAATCTGAACTGAGTTACTTTCGGTAACTCTGTTCTTGAACTCTCTTAAATCATTACCGGAAAGAGTATAATAATGTTTCCCTTCGGTGAATCTTGCCTTATTGCAGGAAAAGTTCTTACGAATGGAAACAGCGTCCACTTCATACGCCTGCGCAAGCGTTTCGGTGGTAACAACGGGGACGCCTCGATGGGCAATCTGGGGGAGGGAAACGGAAGAAGAAAGCTGTGACATGTGCCACTCCTGTTGATTGAAGTTGGCACCGCCTAGGAATGACGATGCCGGGTGTTCCTAACTCCCAACAGGAGGAGCTGGCCGCCTTTGGCTTGCGCTTGGACATATCGGCCACACCCGGCAACAGATGCTTTTATAGCAGGAAACAGAAGACAAAACGAATCTTGACTTCTGAAAAGGGCACAAAAAAAACGCCTGATGTCGGTGGCGGAGTCCGCCTGTTGTTGGTGTTAGGAGCACCGTGTAAAGACAACGCCACAAAACGGGGGAAATGTCAAGGGAGGGACGACGAGAAAGGTCTACCACTTAGGCGAGATACCAAGAAGAGCACACGCCTCACGGGATAAACAATCAATACTATGGCGGGTCAAACAATTCTTGATTTCATTTATTACTTGGGTAGGGATAGAAAATTGTATCACCGCTTTTCCCTGAGCAATGAGAGCCGCAAGCTGATCCTTACCTACAACATTGACATTCCGTTGTAGGTCAACCCAAGTATCCTTGACGAATCCATACTTTCCCGCACGGATAAGAAAACGCCGCGCCGCTGGCTGACAACCAGTGTTGCGAGAATCCTTTCCTTTTGACGTAACAATGAGCAAGAGGAGAGTTTCTTTTTCGGGGTCTGAAAAAACGATGAACAGTTTGTCGGCATGTCCACCGTTGGCAAATTCGTAGTCCGAAAAATAGAGAACATCGCCGAGCTTCATCCAGCCTGCCCCATAAGCGTTTCAAGAAAAAGAGCGTCATCCCGAACTTCATGGATATACTCTTTTTCTTCTTCATCGAGGCCCTCAAGAGCAAGCTCATAGTTTACGATACTTTTTTCTCCCTTGGTCTTGATTGTCACATCCCATGGATCATTAGAGGCATGGGAAGCTTTAACGACTAGATAAGCAGGCAATCCACGGAACATCTCGGAAACGGCCTGCATTTCCTTGATTTCGCGAAAAGTAAAATAGGTATCTGAAAACTTGGCTTTGGGCAGCGCGACAAGCTTGATTCCAGTAGCTTCGTCACGCGGATCTTCTTTGGTTGGAACGATCTTGACAACAGACTTCAAGCCAAGGTGACAGTCCTGCTTTTCGTGCAATTCCCGCCACACATCGGCGGGAACTGGGCCGAATTTCCACGCCTCATATGTCTGCCCTGTAAGCGATTCTCCACATGCTCGATATAGCCTAAAATCGAGATAAAACAGAAGTTTCATCAGCTTGGTGAGGCCGACTGTCTTGTCGTTTTTTACGAAGTAGAGGACGGCGTTTTTGAGCTTTTCACGCCTACGCTCTTGATTTGTCATGAAATGAGATATGGCTATGCTTAAGAGTTATGTCAAGAAGAAAACCTTACACATGACTTCAAATCCCCCCGATGCGCCTCAACCCCATGCGCGGCTGGAGCAGTATCCGGGTGTCGATGCACATGGGCCGCTTGGTATCGAAGTCGCGCAGGGCCTGTGTTGTGGCGTCCACTTGGTCGTCGTGGGGCGCGCCGGGGAACTGCGTCAGTTCCGCGACGTACTCCCGTGCCCACGGGCAATGCTCAGGGTGCGGGAGCAGGATGTTCCCGGCCTCGAAGAACGTAGTCACAGCATGGGCGCGAGCCGTCTTGCTACCGTCCGGCTCCACGGGGATGATACCGGGCACGGCGTGTTTCAGCGCGTCGATGACCGCCGGGCCGTTGGCCTTGTCTTCCACCAGCTTGCGGGCTGCGCCGGGCCATTTGGCGGCGAGCTCCCGGAACGCGGCGACCGTGTCCGTAAATCCCATGCGCCGCCGGACCTGATCGAGGAGGTAGCGGTCTGCCCCCTTGCGGCCCCACACCTGCCCCACAACAAAGTCGGTATCGTCGCCGTCCTTGAACGTCATATCCCACGAGATAAGGAGCTGGTCGAACTGCTCCGGCAGGTCTTTGGGGAGCCAGAACCGCAGCCACTCGGATTTGAAGATGGCGCCGCCGTCTGGCGTAGGCCGCTGCTGGTACAGGGCCTCCCAGTCGCGTGTGCCGAGGGCTTTCTTGATGGCAAGAAGCTGCTCCAACGGGTAGCGTTCAGGGTGTAAGGCTTCACCTGCCTTGCGGTGCGGCTCATCCTCCGTGGCGATGGCCGGGAAGTTTACCACGCGCCAGTGGTCGCCCTCCCCCCGTGCGGCGGCCTCAAGCAGCCGCCCGGAAAGGTCAGCCATGTGCCAGCGAGTGTTGATGATGAGCACCCCTCCACCGGGCGCGAGGCGCGTGTACAACGTGGACGTGTACCAGTCCCAGACGTTCTGGCGGATGGTCGGGGAATCGGCGGACGCCCGGTCCTTGAACGGGTCGTCGACGATGACGATATGCCCGCCCATGCCCGTGATGCCGCCGCCCACGCCAGCGGAACGGTAGCAGCCAGCGTGCCCCACGATTTCGAAGATATCCGAGTTGCGGAGATAAGAGCCGTTCCCGACGGTGCGGATGTTCTTGCCGTACAGCGCCGTGCCGGGAAAGAGTTCCCGGTATTCCGGGCTGTCGATGACGCGCTGAACGTCGCGGTTCATGCGCGAGGACAGGTCGGCGGCGTAGCTCGTTGAAATGACGGATAGATCGGGATAGCGGCCCAAGGCGTAAGCCGGGAAGCGGCGGGAGGCGAGCTCGCTTTTCCCGTGGCGGGGCGGCATGGTCAGCATGAGGCGCGGGGAACGCCCGGCTACGACATCTGCAAGGAAAGCGTCAAGCTCGGAACAGATTTCCTCATGCACCCATCCCATGCGGTAGCCGGGCATGGTGTAGCGCACGAAGGCCGCGAGACAGCTCCGGGCCAGCGCCTTCCGGATATCGGAAAGGATGGCTGGGCTACTCATGATCCGGCGCTTTGAAGGCTTCCTTTGTCAGGCGAAGCAACTCGTCCGGAGAGAGATGCGAGAGATCCACCGGACGCTGAGACAGCGAACCGTCGGATGAAGTGTGATCCAAGGCGGTTTTGTCAACGATGCCCCACGCCTTGCGCTCGCCCTCCTGCCGGATCTTGATCGTCTCGGCTGTGATTTTGGCGAGCTTGGCCTTGTCGAAGCTGCCCAGGGACAACGCCTCATCAATGAGGGCCTGATGTCGATCCCACTCCCGTTGGTGGCGGGTGATGACGGCGGCCTTGGCTTCGGCGGCGCGGTCCAAGGCTTCGGCCTTTTTTTGAGGGTTGCAGCCTGCAACTACGCCCGCAACCTTGGCCTCTGCCATGCGGTTCACGGTGCCGGAAATATCCTGCACCCATCCTTCGGCCCGGATGCGCTTTTGGATGGCCGTCCGGCTCACACCGTACCGCTTGGACAGATCGGACTGGCTCGCCCCTACTTCGTACTCGGCCCGGATGGATTCCCAATCAAATCGTGCCGCCATCGTCGCACCCCCCGTTTGGCCTGCGTTCTTCCTGTTCTCTCAAAAAACTTTCATGCCCTCGTTTCTCCTCTTCCTCGGGCCTCGTACTGTGCGCCAAATCATACTCCCAAGGGGCCCTTTTCCGCTTCAATTGCGGACACCCGTGACCGGTCTGATAGGACACCGGTGGCCGGTCCACTCTTCCAGTACTCTTTCCAGAACCAGCAACCAAAACCGAGGAGCGTCCGGTTGCCACGGAGACGAACACCCCGGAGGATACGAGCGCAGCAACGGCCCTGCGCACTGTTCGCGCAGACACGCCACACTCCTGCGCGACGGTTTCCTGCCGCACGCGGATTTTTCCGGTCCGCTTGTCCATGTGTAGGGCGAGCACCATACCTACAAGCTTTTCCGTTGGAAGAAGTTCCGCCTGAAGAAGCTGACGCTGGAGCGCGTAGGTGTCCATTCATGCACAGGGCATTCTCAAAACATCCGGCCCACAATGGCACCGATGCAACCGCCAACTCCCGAGAGGGCGGTTATAATGGCGATGGCCGTTGTCCTGCTGCCCTGCCGCTCCCCGCGTTCCCGCGCGCACGTCTCGGCCATAACCGAGATATGATCCTCAAGATCCCGAATGCGTTTTCCATGATCGCGGAGTTGCGTGAGTATCGCGTCGTCAAGCCGCTGGTTGAGCGCTTCGAGCAATGCCTCAATGCGGGAAAGCCGGGATTCGTGGTCCAGTGTATGCTCCATCAGCTTCCAGCCTCAACGCCCTTGATCCACAGGAGCAAGTTCCCGGCCTCCCCAGCGGGCAGATGCACCCACTCGCCGGGCTCGGTAAACGTCTCGCCGCCGTAGCGATATGACCAGCCGTCAGTCACGACGGCCCCCGGCGTCAGCGGAGCCGGGCTTGTCGCGGCGGTCGGTTCCACCCATCGAGTGCACCCACTCGCCGCCAGCGTCATCACGCACAGCAGCGCGATCAGCCTCGCGGCGTTCGCCGTACCGTTGACGCAGCCACAGCTTGAGGAGCCCGGCGAGCGATGAAAGGAACTCAAGGACGGCCCGCACATCACTTTCCCGTCACGGCCTTGACTTCGGCCTTCACGGTTTCGGACTTGCCGTCAGCCACGGCCCCCCTGTTCTGCCCGAAGTGCGCGGCAAGGGCGTGCGTCCAACGGTAGAAGGCGGCATAAAGCCCGGTCTGTTCCTTGGGGACGGGCATCCAGACGGTGGCCACGGCGCACAGGCCGCACACGGTCATGACCACGCCGAGGGAGGTCACGAGCCACGCCGCATCGGGATACTGCGCGGAAAGGCTCATCAAGGTCGAAAGGATGAAATCAATCACGGTCGCTTCCATCAGTACTTGCCTCCATGCTGGTAGAACGCCACGTCACGCGGCTTGTCCGGGTCGTTGTCCACATGAATCCACGTCGGGGCCAGCTCGATGCGCCGGAATCCGACTTCAAGCAGGGCTTGCAGCATGACGAAACGGGAATGGGAATCCACACAGCGGATATCCACGGCATAGCCGCGAGTGTGCGCTGAGGTGGGCACACCGCCGACCGCCTTGTTGTGCTTCGGGCAGCGGTAGGCGGAAGAAAGGGGGAACGGGATGCCCGCCAGATCGCGGGCCTCGTCGAGCATCTGGAGCAGGTCGGCGTCCATCTTCTCCATGCCCGCGCCGCACCCGCACTTGCAGCGGAACTCGACCGGGGAGAAGTGACGCAAGGGAAGAACAGCCATAAAGAAAATCCTCCTACGTCCAATCTCTCACAGGAGAACAAGAGAGGATCACCGTGAACAAGATTCTACAACAGCCGATATTGCTGCTGTGGTTCCGGGTTCCCGCAAAGCTGCTTTTTGAGCCGACGGACGTACCTGGTGGTCACGCCAAGGGCTTCGGCGATGGCGTCCGGCTTCTCCCCTGCTTCCAGACGGGACAGGATACGTCCTTTGAACGGTTCACCACGGCGCAGGTTGGGCACGACGATCTGCATCCCCCCAAATTCTGTACAGAGGGCCGCCATACGCTGCCGACCAAGCAACTCCAGAAGAAAACCTGTGGGCTTCCGGGGGATAAAGTATGAACGTCCACCGCACTGTGCGCAGAGGATGACCGCCCCCACGTCACCGATGGCCTCTGACAGTTCGAACTGGCTCACCCACACGTCACTCATGAGCACCAACCTTGTGTTCCCCAAGCCATAGCCGCAGTGCGGTCACAGCTACATCGAGGGCTTCGTCGCGGATACGCTCCGGAGTTTCGTGCTCAACGGCGTATACAAGCTCACGGTACTCCTCCCCGATAACGCCGAGCGCATGGTATTTGCCCTCCGCGAAAATAGGGTGCTTCCCGCGTGCTTCCGACAGCCGCTGCATGAGTGCCGCAAGAGCCTGTTCACCAAGTATCGTGATGTCGATGTTATGCACTGGTAGCCTCCTTGTGGGCGTCAAGCTCGTCGGTATAGGCACAGACGCCGTACCCGTGATGAGTTGCCCTGTCGCAGTCGTGGACGGGGTAGGCGTAGCGGATCATGAGGAGGCGGCTAACTCCGGTGTAGGCTGTGATGGCCTTCCAGCCGAGCAGCAATTTCCGTTCATTTATTGCGCTTCCTCCTGTGTGTACACGGCTACCTCCCAATGCGGGACTGCTGCGTAGCATTTCGAGCAACGCAGGGACACCACCTGCCTGTCGTCGCCCCAGAACCCGGTGCGCGACATGGCGTCTTTGAGCTGCTTTGCCATGTTGTCTAAGTCCGGTTTCTTCGTGTGGGCGATTTCGCCGCGCAACATGGCCTCTCGTTGTTTTTTCGAGAACGATGCGGGAATCGGCATCCCCGCGACAAATTCGAGCACGAGAGGTCCTTCTAGAGGCTTTTTCGGGGCGCGCGCAGAAAGGAGATCGTCAAGCACGGCTTCCGCGCTCTTCTGCCCGGCAGACTTGTAAGCCACGCTGTGCCCACAACGGACGGTGTGCCGGACTCGGGCCTGTGCCGTGGGCGTGCAGGACAAGGTGAAGCGTAAGACCGTCATAACGCCGCCTTCCTGTTGTCCGAGGTTCTCGGCTGTTTTAAAATGCGCCACACCTGCCGTTCGGAAAGCCCGTGCAGCGTGGCGAGCCTGGCGACAAGCGCTCTTTCACTCAGCCCCTTGCGAGCCAACTCTTCCCGCTCGGCGTTGATGTCCATGTCCCGTGCGCGGATCTTCGCCCGGCGCAAAGTGGGGATATAGATTCTCGTACCGCCATAGGTGTGCAGAAAGTCGGAAAGAGCATCCTGCCCCAAGAAGGTGCACAATTCCCGAGCTAGCCGCGTCTTCCGGCTTTTGGCGGGAATAATAAGAGTTATACCCGCGAAGCGTTCAATCATGTGCCGGACAAAGGGCTTTCCGAAACGGTCGGACATGTCTTGCAGTGTTTCCGGCAACGATTCTTCCCTGTACGTGCTCATCACACACTCCTTTTCGTCAAATACCCCTGCACACGCGCCGGGGCCGAAGATTTCACAGTACCGTGGGCACATCACAAATCGTTTTCCTGTACCGCAGGACGCCCGGCCCATGCTTCACCCTCGGTAAACTCAGAAAAAGCTTTTTCGAAACGCAAGAACGATGCACCTGTTCCCGTACTGCGGGATTTCCCGACTATGCATTTCACGTCAGGTCTGGCATTAGCCCTGTCCAGATCGCGGGTGTGCAGCAAAATGATGATGTCGGCGTCCTGCTCAATCGCTCCAGATTCTCGGAGATCGGAAACACGGGGTTCCCGCTTGCCTTCTTCGCTTGAGCGGTTAAGCTGAGAAAGCAGGAGTACAGGGACTTGCAGATCAAGGGCCATTTGCTTAAAGGCGCGTGACATCTCCGCAACTTCTCGTTCTCTGCTGGTGCTTTTCTCGTCTGGATGCAAAAGCTGGAGATAGTCCACCACGATAAGCCCCAAGTCTTTAATGCCCCGCGCCAACCTGCGGACTTCGCGGGGGCACATGGGCACAGTTGACTTTTCCACGATGGACAAGGGAAGGGCTTCAAGCTGCCCTATGGCGGCGTCAATGGCTCCACGGATCTGCGGCGTGACGCCCATCCCTTCACGGAAAAACCGCCCATCGATACGCCCTACACGGGAGATGAGACGATGCCCAAGGCTTTCGTCGCTCATCTCGCATGAGACAAAGAGCACACCCATTCCGCGCCATGCGGCACTCAACGCCACATTTGCGGCTAAAGCCGTCTTTCCAAGTCCGGGACGGGCGGCAAGGACGATCAATTCCCCCGGCATGAATCCCCCACGCAAAACGCTGTTCAAGCTTTTCCACGGAGTCTGAACCTTGCGCAGCGATTGCGGATTATCGAGCTTTGCCCGAATGCGGCCCATGAGGTTCGACATAGTTACGGCTTCCTGAATCCCTCCCGAAGCTTCAACAAGCTTTCGGGCACGGTCAGCGATGTATTCGGAGTCCACGCCGTAAACCGATGCTTCCGCAGCAATTTCGAGCAATCCGGCATGGAGTTCCGCCCGGCGATGTTCATCGGCAAGCTTTCGGGCCAAACTCTCGGCATGGCCTTTCAGCCCCCACGCGGACGTAGAAAGTTCAGCCATGCGCGCCATATCCGGGGCGGGCCAACGTTCAGGATCTTTCGCCCAACGCGATTGCATCTGCGTTGCCAACGCGGTGAGGTTGGGACGTTGACCGGACTGCCGGAGCAAATCGAGAGCCACGGCAAGCGGCGCAGCTTCCGGCGTCACAAAACAACCTGCGGGGCAGATATCGAGTACATCTCCAAGCAAATGGGCATCTCGGTTCATGCCCGAGAGAGTCGCGGCAATGACGCTGGACTCAAGCTGTGCACGGGCTTCCGAGGCCATGACGGGCTTTGGCGCGGGAGCATTCTGCCTGCGGGCCATGATGCCACGTTCAAGCGTCTGAACTGCCATTTCAAGCCACCTCCCGATTGTCGTACTTGCCTTCAATCACGCCCATAAACCCGCTTGGGGACATGAGCTTGTCGAAATCCACCCGGTACACTGTCCCATCTCGAAAAGCCTTTTTGCCAGTGAGAAAATCAGACCGGGAAGCCCTCGCAAACAGCCGCCGAAAGTAATCCAGCCTTTCGGCGGCGGAGGTGTCCCTGTTCAGCATTCGCAGCCTCTCTCCGGCCTCTGTCCATCTGGCCTTCATTGCCCCCTTGCGCTTTGCGTTCACGATTGCAACTCGGGGATGCTCCGGGAAAGCCTCGTGATACAGGCCGACAATGGCGTCATAGGGGCAGGCTGGCGAGGCATGGGCCTGCCGTTTTTCGCCGGGCTGGGAGGCGTCGGCGGCTTCGGCGTCGACAACTACCCCGTCAGGGGTAGTATCTTCTTCTAGGCTTGGTTTGGTTTGGTTTGGGGCATTGCTTAACGATGCGTCCAGTATGCTATTAGCATAGTGTAAGCATAGCCCACTTGAATCATTAGCATTGCTATTTTCATTTTTTGGCATACCGGAGGCATTCTTATTGCCCCAACGAGCATCGGCAGCCCTGCGCGCACGATCCTTTCGTTCTTCTTCCTTGCTGGCATATTCTTGATGCTCACACCAATCATGCAGCGCATAAACTCCATCCGTCTCGTCTATAAACCGCAGATCCACGAGCGTCTGGCAAAATTCTCCGGGTTCCCCATCCCACTTCGCGGCAATTTCCACATCCTCGCAGTCTATTCCGCTCAACACGCCGTTTGAACGATTTTGAGCCGTCCAAATCCAAAGCCGTTGCAGGCAGATAACAGCACCAACACCAAGACGTCTCTGGAGCTTGACCGTCTTCGGGTGATCGAAAAACTCCACGGAAAGGCGGATGTCATTGTTCATGCCTTCTCCACCTTTTCGAGGCTCGCTATCTTATCGCGCTCGACTTGAATCTTTGCATTGATAGCATCGACAATACGCGCCTTGATTCGGAATAGGCGTTCGACCTTCTTGAGCGATTCAATAATTATCGGATTGACTTTACTCTGCGATTCCATCATAATTACTCCGTCAGTTTAGTTGTTTTGATTTGGCCCGGTGTTCCCGCATCGGGCCTTTTCTTTTGCCTATGCCGATTCCTGAAACCGCTTTTGTCTGGCCTTTTCCAGATTACCCCGCATTCTCTCGCGTTGCTCTTCTGTCATCACGCGGGGTTTCCGGTTCGGATTTTTCCCGTGGCGGTACGCGTACAGCGGGCAGTCTTTGATCTGGCATCTATCGGCCTCGCTTCTATTCCCACCCGAGCACTCAATGCACTTGGCACGGATTGCCTTAACTGGCGTAAGCGTTTTCTGTTCTTCCATTTTCCTTCCCCCCTTCAAGTTTCACTTCAACAATGTCCGGCCTCTTCTCGCAGTACAGGCGGCAAAAGTTCACGTCTTTGATGAACCCATTTCGAGCCGTCCACGTTGGGACTCCGTATTCTTGCGACCAATCTGCGAAGCACAGGACGCGGCGCCCATCACGGTGAAGCCGACCGTGAAGGCAGGGGCCCGGCCCTACCAGTCCCATTCCATCCCCCCGGATCTTCTTCCGTGAAATTCGTATGAGGGAAGCCCCTCAGCGTCGGATCCTTTACGCAGCTTTTCCCAGCATTGAGGGCATCTGTAGTCAGTGATCCACCGCCCACAGCTCTTGCCGGCAACCCCCGCGCACAGATGCTTTCCCTTGCGGGGGTCTGCCTTGGCTGCGCTTTTTTTTGCGAGATACGCTTCCCGGCTCAAGCCGCTTTGCGCTGCGCTGGCACAGATGCGGGAGCAAAAACGCGGGTTCTTGCGGTTGAGGGGATTGAACTCCTTTCCGCAGCATTCGCACTTGGCCTCTTTTTTCTGGGTGGCGGCAATCTGGCACTCCTTCGAGCAGTACCTTGCCGAATGCTCGCGGCTGGGAGTCACCTCAAACATCCGGTCGCACTGTTGGTAAATCAGGATCGGCATTCTCCCTTCCTCCCTTCATGCTGCACAGCCGTCTCCGTTTCCAGCAGGTCGATGATCAGGGCCCCCAACAGCTTTGCCCGCACCTTCTGCGGCGCATTCCTACGTATGGCCCTTTGCAGGTCTGCAAGACGCTCCACATCATCGAGCTGTTCGCCTTCCACGCCCTTGTCAGGTTCCGCACACATCGGAAGAAGCGAAAATCCGAGATCCGCCGCAAGAAGCTGGAGGGCCGACACGTCGCCCGTCTGATGCATGATGAACGCGGCCTGTTCCAGCCCGAGCTTGACGGAAGTGCGGTCGGCGTAGGGATTGAGGACATTGCCGAGACTCGACGGAGCCATATCCATTTCCGCCGCCATTGCCCGGACGCCGCCGGGATACTTCTTCACCGCCGTCTGTACGGCTTCGATAACGTGTTCAAGTGTGGGGATTGTCATCATTTCACCGTTCATCCTGTTTGTGTTCCGCCCTATTCTGGAGGGCATGGAACTTGTTCACCTGCTCATCACCCGACGCGGCCCCGTGTGGCGCGTCCGCATCCTGTCCGGCGGCACCATCCGCTGGAAGTGCTACCGCGCCGAGGACTACCCCACGCCAGAAGCCGTGGCCCGGCGGTGCGCGGAGGGGCTAGTCTCTGGGCATGAAAACGACAAGCATGACGAGCCCCACGGCAACGGCGAGGAAAAAGTTATTCAGCATGGCTCACCTCTTCGAGTTCGGTGGGAGTGCTGGGGGCGGCTGGAGGCCATAGGTCGGGCCTGAGCTCGGAACGGGGGATACCGAGAAGCCGTTCATAGAGCAGTACAGACCGCACCCCAATATTTCTATCCCCGTTATATTGTTTATAAATAGTTTGATACGGTGCGCCAAGCCGTGCGGCTGAGGCACACGTTAGGCCGCGCCTTTCAAATGCTTTTCTCAGATTGTTCATTTGTTTCTTTTATACAATAGTAAACAGTTTTGCAAGAAATTTATACTTATGCAGATTTGACAAATGTATAAAAAACATGTTTGAGATAACACTATGAAATCTCTACTCGATTCTGCTCTGGCTACGATTCAGGGCTACATTGAAAAAAACCACGATGGAAACGTGGCTTCAGCAGCAAGAGCGCTTGACGTCAGCGTTCCGACTCTCCACACATGGCTAAAAGGAACTAGGATACCTAGCTTCAGTAAAATGGCTCCTTTGCTCGAAAAAATTGGAGCGTACATTGTCAGTCCAGAGGAGACGGACATGTCAAGGGACGTATGCTTCGTTGATGCAAAGATAGCCCCAGCAGGAGAAGACCTTCCCCCTCCCCCGGATGAAGACTATCTCGCCGTTCCGCTGGTTGAAGAAGTCGGCGCGGGGCCCGGCATCATTCCGCAAAATGAACTCATCTCGTGGTTCCTCGTCTGGCGCCACCAGAGGGCCATCCAACACAAGCGCGATCTCATTGCCGTCATGCTGGGCAAACACTCAACATCCATGGTCCCGACTCTCAAGCCTCAGGACATTGTGCTTGTAGACCGACAAGACAAAGACGTGATGAACTTCAAGGGAAGGATCATGCTTGTCCTCGATCCTTTCGACGGTAGCGGAAAAATCAAGCGTGTGGCAGCGGAAAACCAGCCGAAAAAAAAGGATTATCGCATCACATACTATTCGGATAACGCCGCCGAGAATCCTCCAGAGGTCTACAGCCTTATGGAAGACTTCGAGGGGGACTGGGCAAAGGCCATCGTTGGGCGGGTTGTATGGGCGTGGAGTGACGTGAGCTGCAAATGAAAATCTCCGCCGGAGCGGGGGGGGAGAAAAGGAGAAATTTATGTCTATTGAAGAAAAAATTGCTACTCTTTCAGAAACAGAAAAGGTTAAAATCGCAGCAATGCTTACACAGGCTGCAATGGCACATTGTCAAAAAGAATATAAGCATGGCGTAGCATTAGGAGAACTATCAGAAATTACAGATAAAACATATCTTACCTTTAAAATCCTTCTGGAAAAAATTTGTAATGAATAACTGAAATGGTAGGGATATTTTTCATCCCTACCATTTTTATTTAAAATGTACTGTTTTCCTTTATTTCTCTTTGGATAAGACTGAAAGCATCCAAAATAACTTTTACCTTCTTCCCCTTACATATTTCAAAGAGTTCTTCTGCAAAAACGTAAGCTTCTTTTGTATCTCCAGAGCATACAACTCCAACAAATGGGTTTTCCTTTTTTTCCATTTTACTTCCTCCTTTAAAGGAAAGAGTTCGATTCAAAGATTCAAGGCCTCGCTCTAGCTGCACTGTCAGCCCTAGGAGCTTTTCTTCTGTCGCGGCTCTGACAGAGCTTCCTAGAAGCATCTCCTTTGCCGGTTTCGCTCTGCGTGCCTGTTCTTGGGGCGTGATCCCTTCCATGACGTAGACATGGCCGAGGGTAAAAACCCGGCATTCGTCTAAAGAGAATCCTGTCAAGTTCACGTTCGTTTTAGGCTTGACGAAACGGGCGGCCCCAGCCTTTCCCATATCCATATAAAAGGCTGGCCCGCAGTCGGCGGAAGTGAGGACATAGAAACCGCCCTCACCGTATTTAGCTGTCCACATCGCTATAATAGGCAAGCCGTTAGCTAAGATATCTTCCATCATTCCTCCGGCCCCTCCCATGAGGGGCTTTTTTTGTGCCCGCCAAGCGTGACCGCCGAGCCTTCGTGGTGTCGGCGGTTATTGTTTTATCTCGTATTTATGCTTTTGTAAATTTTTATTGACACGATGTTCTACATTTGTATACAGTCTCTTCACGACGCCCGGGGAAGGCGAACACGCCCGGCACACCAGCCGGAAAGTAGCCACAAGCCCCGGGCGGAGGAAGCCAGCCGCTCAGTATGGAGCAACCGAACGATGCCGACCCCCAGTGCTAAGGCTCCCCAGTAGGACGCGAGAAAGAAGGGCAACAGGCTGGCGAGGTGAAGACAGGCCGCGCAGGGACGGCGGGACGGAAAAACGGCTGAAAAGAAGGCCGAAGCGCAAAGCGCACCGAAGCGACGGGGGCCGAGCCGACCAACAGGGCCCACGGTTACGACATGAGGATCGGGCCGTGAAACGTGATGAAATACGAATTTCTACATCCGGGCGGTCAGTTGACTTTCTGACAATTCACCGCCCCGCATGGGAGCGCGCCCCGGCGGGGATTGGCCCCGTCGGGTGCTTGCCTTGAATCATCGAAGCCCGGACACGCGCCGGGCTTCTTCATTGGTTCTGGGACCCCGGAACGAATCATCAACATAAGGAGAACGCCATGTCACTGCACTCGCAATCTATCGGTAACGGTCAGGAACAGTATGAATTTTTCGAGGTCGGGCATCTTGCCCGTAGGGGGAAGGACGCTACCCGCGTCCAGTACGACTACCGGCACACGGACGGAAAGCTTTTCTCCTGCGTCGCCAAGACGCTTGAAGATGCCCGCGCCAAGCGCGATCAGTGGCTCATGAAGAAAGCCGCCTAGCCCCATCGAAAAGCCCGGAACCAACCGGGCTTTTTCATTGGGTTTGGGACGCCAAGCCAAACATCAAAACGAGGGTATTTCTATGTGTTACGGCACGAACTGCGGACGTGAAGGGGCTTTTGGAACCTGCTATCACCCGGAAGACTGCATCATGCGCGCCATTGAGCGCGACGCGGAAGAGAACCTTGCCGCGCGGCTGGCACGCGACACGGCCCTGAGCCGGGAGCATTTCCCCTGCCCCAACTGCCTTGAGCAAGGGGAACGGCATAGCCTCACCTATGAAAACGGCCTGTTCACCTGCCCGGAATGCGGCGGGGAATGCGACGCGGCGGAACTCATCGCGCTCTATGATGATATACGCGCCGGGCATGTTTCCGATGCCGAAGTCGTCGGCCTGTGGATTGAAAAGCTCGACGCAAGGAGGGTCGCATGAGCGCCGCCATCTTCTGCCCACACTGCAAGCTCAAGTACGACAAGGCCGTGAGGCTCAGAAGGCACCGCGACTTCTGGATCTGCTCGTCCTGCGCGGAACACTACACCGCCGAAACGCTGGCCACGGCGTGCGAGAACGCCGCACGGTCGTTTCTGGCAAAGGCCAACTACCTCAAGATCATGGCACGGAGGGCCGTAGCATGAAGCCTTGGCGCAGCCTCATTGACTGGAGCCGCTTTGAAGGAGCTATCATGGCGGTATTCCTCGGTGCCCTTCTTCTTTTGCCGTTTGCGGCAACACTTTATTCCGATGAACTGCTGGCAATTCTGGGGAGGTGAGTATGCCGTACAACTGGGAAAGAGACGCTTACCCCGAACTTGATGGGGACTGGACGGACGAGGAACTCATGATCGCGGCGGGCAATGCCGCCTTTGCGCGGAACCGGCGCAAGCACACGGAAACGGAAGAAGGCGGGGAGTAAGTATATGTGCGATACCCATAGCGAACAGATCAACGAACTGGCAAAGGCCCTTGCCGCCGCGCAGGGAGAGCTTGAGCCCGCAGAAAAGAACGCTACGGCAGCCATCGGGGAAAAGGGGAAACTCTCGCGTAAATACGCTGACTTGACGGCGATGATCGATGCCGTCCGCAAGGTGCTCCCGAAGCACGGCCTTTCCATCGCGCAGATTGTCCTCCCTACTGAGGGAGTCGCGCACGTCAGGACCATGTTGATGCACGAGTCGGGGCAATGGCTGGCATCGGAATGCAGGATGCCATACGACAATACAGGCTCCAAGAACACTGTGCAGTCAATGGGCAGCGCCATCACCTACGCCCGGCGCTATTCCCTTTCGGCGTTGGTCGGCGTGGTGGCCGACGATGATGACGACGGGGAAGGTGCATGGAGGCGGGACGCCGACCGCGAACAGCCCCGGCGTAACGCCCCCGAGCCCGCCCCGCAGCCCAAGCCCGAGCGTGTGAACCTTGCCGCCCTCGCCAAGGATTTGAGCGAAGTACGGGACTGTGCGGGGTTCGTCGCCTGTTACAACCGCCATCGGA
>MJGMD1__coassemble_1864_pt1 | contig 54509 bp, 53 predicted proteins | sample MJGMD1__metabat2_low_PE_007 | metagenome-assembled genome bin MJGMD1
TCTCTCTCTCTCTCTCTCTCATGGGGGTATTTCCTTTTACAGTTTCATGATGAAGCACAGGGCGTAGTAGGGAGGCAGGGTGCTGAGGGCTTGCGCCGTGAGTGTGTGGGTGTGCCCGCCGTCGGTGACGGTGTGCCCGTGCGCGGCGGTCGTGACCGCGTGCGTATGGCCGTTGTCGGTGATGCCGTGACTGTGTTCGGATGAGCCGACCGCGTGGGCATGGCCGGGGTCGTAAACGCCGTGGGCGTGTGCCCACGAGTTGCCCGTATATTCAGAGTAGGTCCACCCATCGGGCGCGTCATTGCAGACTCCGCCAATGCCTCCGCTACTATGGGCATGTACTTGATATCTGACGGCATGGTTGTGCCATGCCAAGGTATTTCCATCCAGCGTCGAACCCTGAATACCGATCCCGGTCCCGGCTGCTCCGGTCCAGATGTTCAGTGCGCAGTTCCAGATGGCTATGCCCACTTTGGCGTTCCCGGCAGTCCCGCCGGGTGCGGCGGTGCCGAGGCTGATCCCCGTTTGGGCGTTTCCGGCGGCGACGCTGGGGGTAGCCGTTGCCGCGCCGCCGTTTGCGCCGGGCTGGTAGGTTTTTCCCGCCCCGAGGATGAAGCGGTCGGTCAGGTCGGGCGTGCCGCCGGTGCCGTCGCACAGCGCCCAGCCCGCGGGGATGTCCGCAGCCGTTCCCGACCACATGATGATGCCCCGGCTGGGCATCAGGAAGCGGCGCACTTCGTCGAGCGCGCGCATGAGCATGGGGTTGGCCATCAGATCACCTCCACAAGGATGTCGTAGTCCACGGGGATCGCGTCGTGCCAGCGGATGACGGTCGAGACTGCCCCGGCAGTCCCCACTTCCTGATACTGGTGCACGGCCTCGTCGGTCCCGGCCTCGCAGCGCAGGCCGCACAGGTAGACCCGCAGCCGCTTGTTCCCCACGGTATAGGCGGGCACCGTGTAGTTCGTGCCCTTGGCGATGGCGCTTGTGCGCGAGCCCGCGGGGGAGAAGGCCGAAGTGACGGCCGCCGCGAGCAGGTCCCGCAGGTCTTGTTTCTGTTGCTGCAGTTCCTCTTCCACGCCCTGCAAGCCGTCGGACTGCGCCTTGAGGGCGTCGTCCTGCGTCTTGGCTTCGGCGTCGAGGCCCTGCAAGGTCTCGCGTAGCCGCAGCACGTCGTCCTCGAGGAGGTTGTCCGGGTGCGGCAGCGGGAGTTTCAGGTACGTTGTTTTTTCATCAATCATGGCGGCTCCTAGATCACGGCCATGAGCCGGATGTTGCTGACGCGGGGGCGGGCCGTGCTCGTGCCGGTCAGGGTCAGCCTGACCTTGACTTCGCTGACGTTGGAGAGCGCCGCCTTGAAGCGGTACTCAACGAGCCCGTCGCCCTGATTGGTGGTACCGTCGGCGGTGAGCGGCTCCCATTCGCCGGAGTCCTTGCGGAACTGCGGGGTGACGGTCGCCCCGGAGGGGATGACGGCGTCGTAGACGAGCACGGCCTTGGTCGCGCCCCGGGCGGGGATGGAGCGCGTCGCGTAATCGGCGGCCGCGCCCACGGCCCCGCTGATGAGCTGGGTGCCGGGCCACAGCACGGGGCTGGCCTTCGGCGTCCCCGCAAGCCGGGCCTTGACGCGGATCTGCCCGGTCGCGGGCGCGGCGAGGCGCAGGGGCTGGCCGTCGGCCACGGTCAGGGTTTCCCCGCCGGGCAGGGCCATGTCGTACTCGACGCGGGTGTCGGCGTTCGGGGTTTCGGAGAGGGAGAGGAGCAGCAGGTCGGTGGCCCCGGCAACGGATACCGCGCCGAGTTCCTGCTGGCTCGACGCGCCGCTGAAGGACGCCTCCAGCAGCCGGAAGGTGAGGTCGCGGTCCTGATGGGCCGTCCATGTGCTGGCGTTGCTGGAGGAAAGCAGCACGCCGACCTGATAGGGCTGGCTGACGACCCACTGCTGCGCGGTGGCGTCGAACTTGCCGAGTTCGGCGACGGAAAGGGCGGTCTCCGCGTCGTCGCAGAGCACCACAAAGGCGTATTCGGTGCCCGCCGCCAGCGAGAGCGGCGAGGGCAGGAGCACGCGGGTGTGGCCGCCGCCGGAGACGACGATGGAAGAGGCCGGGATAGGGGCTTCGGTGAGCACTGTGCGGGTGGGCACGCCGTTGGCCACGTCGCGGATCTGCAGGCGGGCGTCGCCGCCTTTCGCCGTGAACCACAGATCGACCCCGGCAAGCTGGGTGGCCTTGTCCAGCACAAAGGTCTGGGCCAGCGGGTCCACCCAGATGGTGGTGATGGTGTTCACCTGCCGCAGGGTGTTGACCGTAAGCTGCCCCTGCCCGACGAAGACCGCCGAGGCCCGCGAGCCGCCCTTGCCCGTAAAGGTTACGGCCTTGGCCCCGGAGGGGACGTTGGCCGGGATGCGGAACGAACCGTCCAGCGTGCCGTTGCCGTCCGCGGTGCCGGAAACGGCCAGCGCGATGCCGTCGAACGTGGCCGAGGCAAGCTGTTCGCCCGAGCCGAACCCTTCAATGTGGTAGGCTACGTCGATTTCCCGCAGGTATTCCAGCTGGGAGGTCGTGGAGCCCACCGTTTCGGTCGCCGTCGAGGTCTGGCGGTCCACCACGATGTGGAAATAGCCGTCGCGGGAGACGTCGAACCGTTGGGTGATGGCGCTGGTCCAGTTGGTCTGGGTTTCGGTCCAGCGGTCCAAGGCGGGGTTCAGGCTCGCGCTCCCGGGGAGCGGGTCAAAGGCCATGTACGGGTTGACCTTCATGGAGCCGGTGCGCAGGGGCTGGGCCAGCAGGGGGGACGGCGTCCAAGGGTTGGCCGTGGGCGCGGCCACGTCGTTGGGCAGGGCCGTTGCCGTGGCTTCGATGGGCAGGGTCAGGACGCCATTGACCACGGCGGCGGTCTGGGAAAGCCCCTGATCGCGCATGTCGTCGTTCAGCAGCGGGTCGACGAAGATGCCCGCCCGTGCCCCGGACTCGCGGGTGAACACGTCGGCCTCGAGGCGCTGCCGGGCGACTTCCTGCTGCACCGCGTCGATGCGGCGGTTGATGGTTTCGATTTCCGAGAAGGGGACCACGCGCACGCCGTCGGAGCGCACGCTGCGGGTGTCGCGCCATGTCTGGGCGACGGTGGCGATGGGCAGGAGCGACGCGGGCAGGCTGGGGCTGCGCGGGTTGCTTTCCGAGGCCACGCCCTGCAGCCAGACGAACTGCCCTTCCTGATTCAGCGCCAGCCGGTCGAGGCGGGGCAGGGCCTGCCGGTAGGTGATAAGGATGGAGGTGCCGCTGGCCGCGCCTTCAATGCGGAAGCCGTCGGCGTCCAGCCCCTTGGGTTCGGCGCTGGTCACGCACTCGTAGGTGCAGGAATAGGTCGAGCCGGTGGCGGGCTCGTTGCCCGTGGGGGACCAGTCCACGGTGTCGCCGTTCTTTTTGTAGTCCGTCCCCGCCGTGTAGACGGTATCACCCTGACGGCACTCGACGATGGAGACGACGGCGGTGTCCGGCAGGGCGTCGGCGGCCCCGGAGTAGCTGCCGTGGACCATGCTGACGGTCTTGCGCGTGGTGATGCGCACGGCCTCGACGTCGTGCAGCGGGGGGTGGGCCACCGTGATACGCTGCCCGCCGGACTGCGTGGACGCGGCGTCGGCGGTGTGCACTTCCGTGTCGATGCGGCGCAGGTCGGGCACGGCGGCATAGGTCAGGCGGCGGGAGGTGGGCATGTCCACGCCGTAGCCGTTGACGCGGGCGCGGCCTTCCGAAACCGTGTACACCTGATGCCCGTCGGCGTCGTCCCCGGCCATGAGCACGGTCAGGCCGTCCACAATGTATGAGCCGCCCGCCGTTGAATCGCGGTCGTATCGGGCGATGCTCTGGGTGAACGTGTCCAGCGTGGGCGGGGCTTCCTTGGCCCGCAGCTCGCCGTCGTCAACAGTATAGACGACGTAGAATTCCCCGTCGCCGTTATCGCCGTCAAAGCCCCACGCCGCGTTGACCTGCAGCCGCCACGCGCCCGGTTCGCCCTCTCCGCGACTGCCGATGGCGGGGTTGTAGAGCGCGGGGTCCTCCAGCTCGGACACCACGCGCTGCGTGAGCCGGATGCCCACGGCCACGGTGCCGACCACGGGGATGGTGAAGGTGGCCTCGGGCACGCCGCGCACCGCGCCCCGGAGGTAGACGGCCCCGGACTGGGCCCGGACCTCGCCGGTCTCCTTGTTCACGATGATCCCGGCGTCGCGGATGATGTCGCCGTCTTTGAACAGCGCGTCGGCCACACCCTGCAGACGGTGCATGGCGGCGGACTGCGCCTCGTTCAGTTCCGCGCCTTGCAGCGTGTAGCCGTCGCGGTAGAGGATTTTCTCGTAATTTTTCGATGCGTTGAAGTTGTCGTAATAACTGTCGGGCATGTTGGGCATGAAAGCCTCCTAGAAGTTGCCGGGTACGGTGCCGAGAGCCGAGTCCCTCGAGGGACTTAGAACGCGACGTGGGCAGTGGCCGGATGATGGCGTAAAGGGGACCGAAATGGCTTTGCGGAAGCCAGACGGGCCTAGATCGGCAGGACGAACTCGACGGTCTGGCGGACGGAGGGGCTGCGGTTGATGCGCGGCAGGATGATCTGCGCCGCCAACAGCAGGCCGGGATTTTTGAGGTCGTCGGGGACGAAGTAGCGTTGTCCCTCGGGCAGGCCCTCGACGAATTCGGTGTCCATGAACAGCCCCATTTCCCTGATGATTGCGTTGGAGGCGTCGCTGTAGGCATAAGCCGTCTGCACATAGAGGTAGGGAGTCGGTTCCGTGGCCAGCCGGTAGCGGGCTTCCTGCACAGCGCCCTCGGATCCGGTGGCTAGCCTTCGCGGATGAGCGCGTCGGCTTTCCTCGCGTCCAGCGTGACCGCTTCTCCGGGAAGGAAGAGATGCTCGCCGTCATCAAGGGTGACGTGCAGGCGCACGTCCTTGTTCGTTTCGTCCATCACGACACCGCCTTGATGAGCACGGTCGCGCCGGGCTGTTTGGGCCACGGCAGGGGGCGGGACTCGGCGATGGTGAAGATGCCGGAGGGGTCGTCCTGCTTGAACTGCTTGGAGAAGATTTCCACGGGGCCGGAGCAGTCCACGTCCATCGGCTGGCCGAACTCCATGACGTTCTCGGCGTCGGATGCGGCAAGCAGGGCATATTCGGGCGCGAGGTAGTATTGGACCTTGCCTTCGATGTCCTTGTAGGTGCCGGTCACCAGCCAGATGCGCAGGCCGTTCCAGATGCCCTTGAACTTGCTCTGGATGCTCGGGGAGAGCTGGCCGATGTTGATGTTGTTGCGGTCAAGGTCGTCGCGGACGTCGGGGTGCTTCCTGAAGGCGGCCCACGCCTTGCGGCCAAGGTAGAGGTCGGTCGCGCCGAGGTTGGCCTCCTCCTGAATCATTTCGTCGTAGGTCTGGAGGGAGTCCTGCAGGTCGGAGGTATCGCCGGTCCATTGGGCCGCGCCTTCGAGCACGACGGTGTGGGCCTGCGGACGCCGGAAGTCGACGGTGAACGTCTTGACCACCTTGCCTTCCACGGCGTCGAAAAGGTCGATCTTGCCGTGGACGATGGCCTGCGCGCACATGATCTCGACCATAGTGTCGATGTCGGCGCGGTGATCGTCCATGTCCTCGGCGATGGCGCGTTCCACGGGGTTCACGTTGAGGCCGTAGGGCGTCTGGCCTCCGGCGTGCTTGAGCAGGTCGGCGGCTTTGAACAGGCGTTTCGGGCGGAAGCGCGGGGCCTTGACCGCGAACGCGGCACCCTCGCGCCCGCTGCGCATGGTGCCCCCGGCGGCGTTGGTGATGGAGGGGAGCATGGAGACGCCGCGGGAAACGACGTGCAGCTCGAACAGCTCGGTGGCCTTCGGAGCCTGACGGCGGAACATGTTGCCGAAAATATCGTATTTGACCGGACGCCTGTTGATGACGCCGGTGAGGACGCGGGAATCGAAGTAGTCGATGTCGGCCATTGGTTTCTCCTTATGCATCTCCGGCGAAGACGCCGACCTTGCGAAGTTCGGTGAGGGCCGCCTGCTGATCGGCGGCGGAAACGCCGTCGTCCCAGATAAGCTCGGAGGCGATGACGGCGGCGTGGACATAGACGAGCGCGTAGGCGTCGCCCTCGGCGGGGATGGCGACGTCTTCGGCCAGCACGCCGAGCAGGGCGGCGGTTTCGCCGTCCCCGGGTTTGGCGTAGGCCCCCACGGTCGTGGCGGAGGTGGCTGTCACGGTCTTTGCGGCGATGACGGTCCCGGCGAGCAGGGTCTGGGCGGTTCCGGCGCTCGAAAGCACGATGCGCTGCGTGACCACGGGGTGGTCTTTCAGGAAGACCCGGCGCTTGTACGATGCGATTTCCTGCATGGTCGGCTCCTTACAGGGACGCGATGCGGTCGATGGTTGAGGCCATGCCGTCGCTCTTGAGCCCGGCGCTGGTGTCGAGGGGGCCGGGCGTCTGGGCGGTCAGGTGGGCGAGGATGGCTTGTTGCGCCGGGGTCCCGGCGGCCTGCCCCGAAGCGGGCGCGGGGGAGGGGAGCAACGCCCCGAGCGCCTGAAGCTGCCCGGAGGTGATGCCGGCGGCGGCCAGCGTTTCCACGCGCTGGGCGGCTTCGGCTCCGGCAACCGCCGCGAACAGGGCCATGCGGTTGTCGAGGGCGGCCTGCACAGCCTGCTGCTGTTGCGTTTCCATTGCGGCGTTGGCTTCGGCGGCCCCCTGTTTCTTGGCGTCCGCTTCGATCTGCGCCAGCAGTTCGGGATGGCTGGACGCGAGTTCTATGCGATCCATAGGTTTCTCCTTGGTGGTGTTGATGAGCGCGATGAGCGCGTCCATGCCGGGCACGATGCCCGTGACGAGGCCCAGCTCGTGGGCGCGGGATGCCAGAAAGACCTGCCCGTCGCCCCATGTTTCCGGGGCGGCCGCGTCGACCGGCATGTGCGCGGCGACGTCGGCCCGGAACATCGTGTGCAGTTCGTTGATGGGCTGCTGCAGGTAGGCTTTGACCTCATCGGTCAGCGGTTCGGCGTCGTTGCCCGCGGCCTTCCATGCGCCGCCGGTAAGGTGGGTGACGCGGACGCCGCATTTCTCGAGGAAGCCGGACCAGTCCATATGCCGACAGATGACGCCGATGCTGCCGACGGTAGCCGTGGCCGGGGCATAGACGCGCCCGGTGGCCGCTGCGAGGTAGTAGGCGGCGGAGGCGCACAGGCCGTCGGCGTAGGCGTACACGGGCTTCGCGGTTTGCGCCGCCAGCCACGCGGCCAGCTCAGGGACGCCGGGGGCCACGCCGCCCGGCGAGTTGAAGCGGAGCAGCAGCGCGGAGGCGGACCTGTCCCGCATGGCCAGCGAGACGGCGGCCTTGATGGTGTCGTGGCCGACGGCGTCCCATTCGGGATCGCCGTAACGGTGGATGGTGCCGGAAATGTCGATGACGGCCACGCCTTCCCGCACGGCGTAGAGGAGGGGGCCGCCGCCATGAGAGGCGGTGGCGGCGGCCCGGGGCGCGGGTGCGGTGTCCTTGCCGTTGGAGGAGGCAAGCATGGCGTCGAGGGACGACAGGGCGTCGGGCGTGATGGCCCAGAGGCGTTCCGTCGTCAGCTCGGCAAAAAGGGGATGGGATTCATGCATGTCACTGCACCTTTTCCGTGGCGGGGTCCGCGAACAGCGAGCTTTCGCGCCTGCGCTGCTTCACGACGCTGTCCAGATCGCGCCCGCGTTCGGCGAGGGCTTCCCGGCGGGTCTTGAGGCCGTAGTCGATTTCCTTGCACACGGCGTTGACTTCTTTGACGGGGTCGACATAGCCGCGGGCGGGGCCGATCCACAGCGCGGAGGAATAGAGGCGCGGGGCGTCGTAAAAGTCCGGGGCCTTGGCCGGGAATTGCAGCTTGCCGCGCAGCCACGCTTCCTCGATGACCATCTGGAAAATGGGCTGGCAGTAGTGCGACACGAGCCACTGGCGGTAGAGCGTGAAGACCTTCCACGCCTCGAGCATGGCGGCGCGGGCGGAAGAGTAGTTGGTCTGGGAGAAGTCCTTGGCGATGACCTCGTAGGGCATGTCCACGGAGGCGGCCATGCTGCGCAGGACGAAGCGGCAGAACTGCTCGAAGTTTGGGGACGGGCTTGAGGTTTCGAGCATGTGCGGCCTTTCGTTGGGGTTACCGTACATGATGGTGCCGGACTCGACGCTCTGGTAGTAGCGGGGCGGCTCGGAGGCGCTTTTCCTGCGGGCGTGGACGTAGTCGGGGAGGATGTTGTTGCCTTCGTCCAGCTCGATGAACATGGTGAGGCTCGAGGTGATGACCTGCGAGAGCAGCTCGTTGTCGAGGGAGTCGGAGAGGTGCCGGAACAGGTTCATGCCCGGGGAGAGCACCGGCACGCCGCGTTCCTGTTCCTCATCAAGGTGGCGGAACAGGTGGAACACGCCGGGCCGGTGCCCGAGCCTCGCGGGGATGCGGGTGAAGTCCCGCGAGGTCAGGCTGGAAGGGGAGACGAAGCTCCCCAGCGAAGCCGGGGGCGGGGTGGCGAGCCAGTAGGCCGAGGGGGAGCCTGCTGCATCGTATTCGATCCCGTCCCGGATGGAGGGGGAAAAGCGTTTGTCAGAGGGCGTCATGAGCCGTGTCGGGTGGACGGCCTGGATGGCGAGGGAGAGTGGGCGCAACGGGTCACAGGCCATGACCGGGACATGCAGCAGCTCGCCCTGCCGGAGCATGGACCGGAGGCCGAGGTATTGCAGATCGCCGAAGTGCATCATGCCGCGCACGTCAGCCGTCGGCACCCAGTCTTCCCAGACGCGTTCGATGGCGTCTTGCAGCTCCAAGGCTTCCTGTTCGGAGATGCCGAGGCGTTCCCAGTCGAGATCGGATTGCGGCTGCAACCCTTGCCCCACGGCGTTGGTCGTGATGGCGTTGACGGCGCTGGAGGCCGCCCAGTCGTTCGCCGTGAGGTCGGCGGAACGGCTCTGGATGAGCGCACGCTCCTGCGCGGCGTTCTCCGTGGTGGCGACGCCGGGCACGCGGTAGCCGGACATGCCGCCCCGGAACGACCCGGCGTTCCGGGAAGGGCGGGGCATCGGGCTGGCGGTGCCCAAGGGGGAAGCCATCCGCGCCTCGGCCTGTCCCGTGGGCGCGGAGCGGGCAAACTTGCGGGGGGTGCGTATCGTCCTCATCGGATGACCACCCCCTGCACACGGACCGGGCCACGCGAGGCCCCGCCCAGCGTATCGACGATGTCCGAGAAAAACGCGATCTCGCGGTTGATCTCGCCAAGGTCATAGCGGGTGAGGCTTCGCGTGCCGACGGTATAGCTCTTGCCGACCGCGGCGTAACGCTTGGCGGCCTTCCAGACTTGCAGCTCGGACTGCGCTTCGGAGAGGGTGTACCCCCGGTAGGTGCGGGCATTCATAGCCTCGCAATCTAGCCGTTTCCAATTGCGGTGTCGTGCCGAATATGGGGAATATGGGGAATGTGGGGAATATGGGGAATAAAATGAGAAAAAAGATTGACTCAAGCGGTAACGTGTACCCAATATAGGACACAAAGAGGGCGCCATGAAACGGATTCACGCGATTTGCTGCCCAAATCGTTCATGGGGCCTCTATGCGTTCAGAACAAATCTGTCGAGCGTTCGGGGCACCCCGGCCTCGGTAAGAGGGAGGAGACATGGTTCTTGAAGGATTAACCCCCGGTGATGAGCTTGATAACGACCAATTGTGTGCGAAGTTCATGTGCTCGCCGCAAGGGGGAATGCGATACTCAAAGAGGACAGAATCCCTTGTATTGGTCTCCAACCATGTAAAATCCCTCTATGACGATAGATGGATTGAAAACGTATTGCATTATACAGGCATGGGAACCATAGGGGACCAAAGCCTAGCGTTTATGCAAAACAAAACATTGTATCTGTCCAACGAAAACGGCGTTGCCGTTTACCTTTTCGAAGTATTCCAAGAAAAGCGCTACACCTACACAGGAAGAGTGCACCTCAGCGCGCAGCCTTACCAAGAAATCCAAGAAGATGTTGAGGGAAGAGAACGTAAGGTCTGGATTTTTCCTCTCAAGCTCCTGAATGCAGCACCACCGGTCAAGGCAACTATTTTAGAGCAGCTTGCCCAGCATAAAGCGAAGCAGGCGAAAAAGTTGTCTGTTGCGGAGCTGCGCAAACGTGTGCAGTCGGCCCCTAAGATACCGGGTTCTCAAAGAACAAAGACGGTTGCCTTTCAGCGGAACCCGTATGTTTGTGAGCTCGCCCAGCGTAGAGCCAACGGCGTGTGCCAACTGTGTCAGCAGCCGGCGCCGTTTTCACGAAAAGATCACTCCCCGTATTTGGAAGTACACCACGTGATATGGCTCTCCGCAGGGGGAGAGGATAGTTTGTCCAATACCGTTGCCCTCTGTCCGAATTGTCATCGAAAGATGCATGTCCTTGCCCGGAAAGAGGATGTTGAACAGCTTCAACAAAAAGCTCAAGAGCCTTACACAGAGTAATCGCTACGGCACGCTGACACACTCTCAGCGTGCCGTTTTTTCTAGGCATGGAAACGCATCAGGTGAGGGCCTCTTGCTGCTTTCCCCAATATTTGGCCATCACCGCCAGCCCGCGGAGGCGGTTTTCCTCAAGCTCGGCTTCCGTGGGCACCTTGAAAGCCGTATCGGACACGCAGGAGCGCTGCGCCGGGAGCGCCGGTTTCGGGGCGCTCGTTTGGGGCCTGTCGTTTTTTTGGGGCTTGGCGGCGTTGGCGAACCACTTTCGGAGAAAGAGCAGGACGTTTCGGATGGCCTGCCCGCGCAGTACGCACCAGTTCCGGGCTCTGGCGATCTGCTTGCCATAGTCCACTTCCGGGAAATCCCGCTGGAGGATGCGGGCCACCTCGTCAGAGACAACCAGCGGGGCGGGGCTGCTCTCCGGGGCCTTCGCGGGCGCGCCTTCCACAGGCGCAGCGCCCGCTGATATCTTTTCTTTCTCTTCTTTCTTATATCGGGAGAGTACCGATACCGTATCCAACAGGCAGCGCTGGACGGGCGGCCGGGGGCCGGGGGCCTCCATGATGTGCGGGTAGCGGCCGATGATGGCTTTGCGGATGGCGTCGGATTCGACCTTGGCGAGCTGACCGCGCATGGCCGCCACCATCTTCGGGGAGGACGTGCACTGGTGCCGGATGTAGCTGGCCAGCCACACCTCGCCGCCGTCGATGACGGCCTTGCCGTCCCGCTGGAAGCGTTCCAGCGCGGCGTCCACGTCCGGGCCGGGGCAGGCGGTCTGGAAGGCAATCATGCGTCGGGACGCCTGAAACACGCCCACGAGGTTGGTGTGGGCGCTGGAAAACAGGTGGATGCAGACGAGCTTCTCGGTCGCGCTCAGGGACTCGACATACGGGTCCGTCCAGTACCGCTGGTCAATCGAGCGGAGGGCCATCACTCCACCTCCTTGGGGCAGAGGGTGGAGCGGACGTTGTCCAGATTGGCGGCAAGTTCGTCGAGGGCGACGATCATGCCTTCGCAGCCGACGAAATCCTTGCGCGCGTCATTCAACAGGCGCAGATGCTCGGAAACCATTATGGCGAGAAAATAGGCGTCGTCGAGATCGAGGCGGATCAGCCGAAACGTTTCTTGAGACTTGAGGACAGGGGGAGTGAAGGGGAGTTCCTTGCGCATTACGCCACCTCCACGGTCAGGGAAGTGCCGTAGAGCGTCCAGCGGACGCGGCATTCGGGGAGGGATTGCAGGGCGCGGGCGGCGAGGTGTTCGCCGGAACGGAGGAGCTTGGAAATAAGCAGGTGCAACGGGACGCACCCGGCACAACGACCGGGACGGGAAAGGCTCACGATAGCCGACATGGTGTACCTCTGGCGAAGGTTTTTGTTCGGAGTCTGTAAAATGCAAAAACTCCGGGTGCCAAAAACCGTCGCCAGACGGCGGGCGTATTCCCTCTTGCGAGGTGTTTTATTAGCCCACACCCGGAGTTGAATCTCCGATAGACCCTTTTCATCCACCGCTATCGTAGTTCAGATGGATGTCGGGCACAAAAATACCACGTTATGAACGGAACGCGGCCACCGCTGGCGATTAGGCGTTTTTGGCACCTGTGAGAAGCTTGCCAAAAGGTGGCAGGAGTGTCAAGAGGGTAAGAAAAACGGGGTAGAGTATGAGTACTGAAGAGATGATAGTTGAATGGATCAAAAACAATTGGCTATCGATATTAAACAGTGTTATTATGATTGGCATTCCATTTTACTTAAAGAAAAATATTGAGTGCGCTTTTGCCCGTAAAGCTGAAGAACACAAAGCCAATCTTGATATTATCAAAAATAAAAGTAACGAGTTTTCAAAATTAGAAATAGAAGTCATTAAAAATTCATGGGATAAATTTATAGATGTATATTACGCATTTAATGAATTGGCGGCAGCTTTGAAGAGATATCCTGATGTAAAGACAATGACTGACCGAGAAATAGAGTTGTATCTTGTTGAATTGAATGTAAATAATGAAAATATAGAAACTGTTTTATCTTCATATGATAAACAGAATACGCTTCAAGATGTTATTGAGTTTACAAAAGCAAATAATGTATTAAATTTATTGTTTGAATTTACAAAATATATAGATAAGAACTCTATATTTATGAGAAAAGATATAAGAGATGGATTTGATGTGATGTACAAAGAAATGAAAATGGTTTCATATAAATATAGGGAATATATCAGAACAAAAATAGAAAAAGCATCTGACATATATATTGAATTGCATAATTTATTGAAGAAAATAACAGAGTTGAAAGAAGAAGCTGAACTAGAGATTCAGAAAATTGTTTTTCCAGAAAAAATATCAAGATAGCTTTATTTAAAAAAATATTGCCCCGATAGAGAGGCGAAAACCTACCGGGGCGCAAGTTATGTTGCTGAATGATGGGGAACGTACCCCACACGGGGCGGTGAGTGTTCGAGTGCTTGTCAACAGAACAGGGGAAGTTGAAGCTAGTTTTGCAGAACTGAAATAGCAAAAAGTTATGGAACTATCGAAAAAAAGTGCGATTAATGCATTTATTTTTTAATGGTTATTGACATATTGTGCATGTTGTGGTAGCATATATTCGAATAACCTATAAATAATTTAGGAGCAATTATGTATGAGGTCAAACGTTCTGAACAGACAATTGGGGATATCAAAGTGGATACATGGTGTGCCACTATTGAATCAAGTAACGTTATAGGTGTTGAAGTTGGAACAACTGGACATAAAGGTGGAGACGCTGGACATGGAGCTAGAACATATCTCAAAATAGAAGATTATGGTGGGACAGATATACACGTAACATCTCTTGGGAATTCGTTTTCTGATAATGGATTTTCAGTTGTACTAGGCGGTGACTCAGAGATAGATACACTGATTAGTGCATTGGAGTTTGCAGTTCGTGTATTAAAAGAACAGCGCGGTTCAAAGTAAATAGTGCCTTTATCTGTAGTTGTATAATATTTAAATACAGTTGAAATTACGTGGTTATTGTCTTTTTGCAGTACGAGGAGCGACGTCTTGGCATTGTTTCCCTTTCTGCCACAGATGTCGTCCATTAAGGATAGCTTTTTTCCAACTCAGTTCAGGCAAGTTTGGAAAAGGAGATGTGCTCATGAGGAGGTTCTGGCACGTGCTCAATTCGTTGGAATCCATGCCTCAAGCGTCTGATTGATTGGTTCTTCACCACGAAGAACTAAAAAAGCGGCCCCGGCAGTGCTGGTACACTGCCGGGGCTGAATTTGGTTAAGACCTAACCTGAAAGAAGGCCCCGGCAAACTCTCCGAGTCTGCCGGGGCGGTAGGTGTTTGCGCACTTGCCGCCCCTCTTGTTTCCCAAGAGCCATTCGTCGGGAGGTAGCAGCTTTTTATGGAGGAGATAGCTTTTTTAAGGGGACGGCTGCACGCTTCGGTTGCCCCACGATGATCGGGCAGCACCCTCTGTAGGAACATTTGCCAAAAGAGGAATCCAAAAAAATTGATTGTAGGTCGCCTGTTATTCCAGTCTATTACCGAAATACCTTTTGGGGTTACCTTGAACTAGGCAAAAGTATAATCTATATCTAATGGTAATTATCATTTGTTTCTTGAGAGGTGAGAATGGCTAGGAGTGCACTGAAAAGTTTTGTTCGGGCGATGAATCAAATGGAACGGGCTTCTCGGCAGGCCGCACGCAGGGAAGAGAGGGAGCTTAGGGAGTGGGAGCGGGAACAACGTCGCCAAGAACGAGAATGGGAGCGAGAAGAACGGCTGAGGGAGAAAGAGCTTGCTGCGGAACGGAAAGAACTTGCTGCGCGGCATAAACAAAATGAACAAGCTTTTTTACAGGCAGGACAGAATGCTTACATATTGCGTTGCCAGCGCCGTGCTAAGCTCAAGGAAACCGTTTTAGAATCACTGTTCAAGTAAGGTGGGGGGAATATGTCAGAGAATATTATCATTCTTCTTAGTTTCATTGCCATCATTGTTGGTGCGACGCTTCTTTTTCAAAAGATCATTAATTCTATTCGATCGAAACCCCTTCTTAAATCAAAAGCATTATTATCTTTAGAAGTTGATGGGTTACAGAAAAAAATTGAGCAATTAACCAACCAACATGATGCGCTTGACGCCGAGACGAAAGACCTACAACAGCTTCGAGATAATGGAGAACAGCTTGCCCGTGACGTCGATGAAAAACGTATTCTCCTTGAAGGAATCAATAAAAAGATCGATTCATTAAGCGATAAAGAAGCTGAGGCGGACAAGGTCATTCATGACATCCGTTCCAAGATAGACTTATATTCGCGTCTGGACGATTTTGTTGATTATGGCATGTACGAAATGCCACAGTATCTTTATGAAACATCAGAGAGATATGCTCTTGAAATAAAGAAAATAAGAGAAGAGCAGAAAGAACTTATCCGTAGCCAGAATGTTATTATTTCATATGATAACGATGATTACGATCTGGATCTTTCTTTTATCAAAAAAATAGTTGTTGCCCAGAAAAAGCTTGTCATTCGGTCTTTCAATATCGAATGCGATCTCCTCATAGGAAAACTGAATCCGGCCAATGTCGAACGGACATTAGAGCGCATTGAAGCTATTGCCAATGATTTAGAGAAAGATTTCGCTGATATGCGCTATGGTTTCAACGAACAATATATTTCCCTGAAGTTTGAAGAATGCCGTTTGCAGTATGAATTTTTGATGAAGAAAAAAGAAGAACAAGAAGAGCAGCGCGCAATCAGAGAACAGATGAAGGAAGAGGAGCGGGCGCGCCGCGAGTATGAGGCGGCTATAGCCAAGGCTCAAAAGGAAGAGGATCTGTATCAGAAGATGTTGGATAAGGCGCGGCAGGCTCTTGCCCAGACAAGCGATGCAGACAGACAGGCCGCAGAGTTGCGTATCCAGCAGCTTGAGGAAGAACTCGCGGAAGCCAAAGCCAAGGCTGAACGAGCGATGAGCATGGCTCAACAGACGAAGAAAGGCCATGTCTATGTTATCAGTAACATAGGTTCATTTGGGGAAAATGTTTACAAAATCGGTTTGACTCGTCGTCTTGATCCTACAGAACGGGTTAGGGAACTGGGGGATGCTTCCGTTCCTTTCAGCTTTGATATTCATGCCATGATTTCTTCAGAAGACGCACCAAGTCTGGAAACGGCATTGCACAGGGCCTTTGACGATAAACGGGTTAACGCCGTGAATATGCGAAAAGAATTCTTCAAGGTCGGGTTGGAGGACATCAGGAAAAAGGTTGAAGAGATTACAGGAAATGAGGCGGATTTTGTAACGACTATCCTTGCGGAAGAGTACTTCCAAACCAAACGCCTTCGGCATGTGGCTGCATAGCTACGATTGCGAGTAGTTGCAGGTGTACTGCGTTTTGTATAACGCTGAACTGTCCGTAATAAGGACGGCCTTCTTTCCGGCTCGATTCAGGCAGGCCCGGAAAAGGAGGTGTGCTCATGAGGAGACTCTGGCACGTGCTCGAAGTCGTTGCAATCTACGCCCTCAAGCGTCTGATTGATTGGTTCTTCACCACGAAGAACTAAAAAAGCGGCCCCGGCAGTGCTGGTACACTGCCGGGGCTGAATCTGGTTAAGACCTAACCGGAAAGAAGGCTTCGACAAACTCTCCGAGTCTGCCGGGGCGGTGAGTGTTGACGCACTTGCCGCCCTTCTTGTTTGGTAAGATAGCAAGCGTTTTGTCATATGGCAATATTCTTTGCCATATGACATTTTTTATCTCTGACATTTAGGCGTTGGCCTGATTGCGGACGTACGCCTTGGCTGCCGCCGCGAGGAACCCGGAGCGGGTCATGCCTTCCTCTTCCGCCGCCCTGTCGATGAGCCGGAGCACGCGGGGCGCGAAGGTCATATTCACGCGCACGGGCTTTTCCGGCTGGGGGTCGACGGGGACGAGCTGGTACAAGGTGCCTTCCGGGACGTCGATTTCAAGTTCGCGGCAGTGCGCTTCGGCCTTGGCCTTGGCCGCAGCCAGACTGGAAGGGGCCGGAAGGGGCGTGCCGCGATCCGCCTCGACCTCGAGCCAGCCGGTGGCCGCGTCCTGTGCCGCTTCAAAGGCTTCCTGCAGCGTGTCGCCGAAGGTGTTGCAACCTTCCAGATCCGGGAAGAATACGCAGAACGTGCCGTCTTCCTGCGGCAAAAACTGTGCGATGTAGTGGTGAGCCATACACACCTCGAATATATGGGGTTGGCGGGGGGGACCCCCTGCCGTGGATCAACGAAGTTTCAGGCCGCTTTGCTTTTCGATGCTCTTGAGGGTGGGGAGCGGGATTTCCTTTTTCGGGTCGGGAACCGTGGTCTTTCCGGGCTTTGTGGGGTGCCGGAAGTGCCTGTGGCTTCCGGGCGTCCGGGGGATAACCTCAATCCAACCATCCTCTTTCAGCCGCTTGATGACCTCTTTGCTCGTCATCCGGTGCCTCCTTGGTTCCGATGTGTATTGAATACACATCTAGGCCGGATGCGTCAAGCCTTTGATGTGTATTTTGTATGCATTTAGCTCTCGGGATGCTGCCCCGAAAGCGTATCGCCAAACCCTTCCGGCTCACGCCAGCCGGTCAGGTAACGCAGGCAGTCCTCGCGCCGGACCCGGAAGCCTTTCCGTCTGCCGTTGCGCACGGCGGGAATACCCCCGGCATTCACGAGGTTGTAGAAATGGGACTGGCTGCATCCGAGCAGGGCGCAGGCTTCGCGCCAGTCCAGATCAAAGCCTTCTTGCGGGTCTTCCATCGTTCACCTCCTCAATCTGGCCAGCCTGTCCGCGAGGCTCCGGGGGGCGGGGCGCTGCATGGGCATGGGGACGGCTGGGGCCGCCATCGGCGCGGGCTCCGTGCGCGCGGGTTCCGGCTCCGGGGTTTCCCAGTTGCGGATGCCGAGTTCCCACGCACAGACGAGCGCCATCACTTCACAGTCCCAGAAATGGTTGGGGCGCTGGTGGGGGTTCTCCCAGATCAGCTTTTCGGGGTTGAACACCTCGGCGCACATTTCCTTGGCGTAGTCGGCGAGGATGCCCCCCATTTCGCCGATGCCCTGTTGAACCGTGTTCGCGTGCAGCCAGAAGGTGCCGGGGTCGCCGGGCGTGACGGAGAGCTTTTCCGCGAGGTCGCCCTTGAAGAACGTGGTGTCCACGCGCCGGAGCAGCACGCCGCCGGGGATTTTGATTTTGGAGCCCTTCGCGTCGGGGAAGAACTCGATGGGCGAGTAGCTTACTGGCGTGGCCATCTTCTGTTCGCCCTTGAAGGGCATGGCCCGGCCTCCCTGCTGCGCGCACCATGCGTAGACCTGTTTCGTGCGTCCCGGCGCGCCCATCGCGTCGATGACGCAGGCGCTGACGCGGTATTCGTTGCCCTCGGCGTCGCGGTAGACGTTGCGCCAGAGGGTCTGGGAGAGGGACTCGAACGTCGGCGCGGTGCCGCACTGGATGAGCCAGCTTTCCTCGGTGTCGCCGGGGGCGAAGGCCCGGATGACGTACCGGAAATACTTGGCCTGCGTGTCCACGCCCGCCACCAGCGCGGCCACGCGGGGTACGCCGTTGAGGGGGGCGGGCACGACACCGCGGGGGCGCATGTCGCACAGGGCGAGGAGGCCGTCTTCCTGCCGCTCGGCGCGGACTTCCTTCCACGGTTCGGCCTTGTACTGGTTCATGAAGTTCTTGAGGTCTTCGAGCCTGTTCGTCTTTTTCCACTTGAGGAAGGCGTGCGCCACTTCGGAGAGGGACACGAAATAGCTGTTCCACGCGGGCAGGTGGAAGCCGATCTTGACCGGCCTGTGCTGGTGCAGGTGGGCGAACAGCTCCAGCCCGGACGCTTTCTCCACCCAGAAGCCTTTGCGCACGGCCCGGTCGCGGTCGGCGTCCGACCACTGGCCGTCGCAGTGCTCGCACTGGTACACGGCCAGCCGCCCGGCGAGTACCTTCTCGGGGTCCCGTTCGCCTTCTGGCCAGCGGATCTGGTCGAACCTCATGAGCTGCGCGGCCCCGCAACAGGGGCAGATGACGTGGTACTCGAAGCGGGCATGGGCTTCCTCGGTATAGGCCGTCCAGACGGGGCCGTCTTCCGTGGTCGGCGTCGAGAGCTTGAAGATGAACTTGCGCTCCTTCCAAGAGATGGTGCGCTTTTCGGCAAGGCTTTCCGACGTCGCCTCCTTGCGCGGGTTCTGGTACTTGTCCAGCTCGTCCAGCACGAGGATGCGGATGGGCTTGTTGCCGAGCCGGGAGACGGAGCCGGACCAGCCCAGATAGATGGGCATGTGTTTCAAGTTGATGCGGATGCTTGAGGCGTCGTCGACGGCTCCGGAGAGATAGCCGCGGAGGTGCCGCGAGTCTTGCAGCATGGGCAGGATGCGGTCCTTGGCGTTTTCCTTGGCCGTGATTTCGTCCGGGAAGACGACCATAGCCGGGCCGGGCGAGAGGTCGATCATCTGGGCGAGCACGTTGAGCGCGGCCTCCGAGCCGCCTGTCTGCGGCGTCTTGCACAGGATGACCACCTCCACGCCCGGGAAGCGGGCTGCGTCCATGACGCCGACAAGGTAGGGGGTGAAGACGTTCTGCCAGAGGCCGGGCAGGGACGACATGCGCACCATGCGGTAGCGCTCCGCCCATTGGCTGGGCGGCAGCCATTTCTGGCGGCGCATGACTATCCGTTCGGCCTTGGAGAAGGCAAAGCGGTAAGGGGACTCGCCCGCAAGAGCGCGGGCGAGTCCTTTGGGAAGCCATGAAGGGGCCTCCGCCAGCCGGACGCTGACGTCAGCTTTCTTCCTGTTCGGGGTTGAGGGACGGATCGTCAAGGTTGACCTCTATCTCCATCGGCTGGGCGTATTTGTTGCTCAGGCCGTCGATGACGGCCTCCATCTTGGCAAGGAAGCGGTGCGCCTGTTTAGGGTTGCCGTCCACCGTCTCGATGAGGTCCAGCGCCTGCGCTTCGACGGCGGACTTGAGCCCCGAGTTCAGCGTGACCGCCCGGGCGGCGAGTTCCTGCTCAACCATGTCCCGGGGGATGTACTTGCCCTCGGCGACGTCGGCGGCCAGTTCCTTGCGCCGGGCCTCGGCTTCCTTGATGCGGATGTCCGCGTTGTCCTTGCGGCGGACCCGTTCCTCGGCTTCCTGAGCCACCATTTCCGGCGTCTCGGCCATCGGCAGCGTGGTCCCGTACTTGTTGACGTTGCCCACGCTGAACGACAGGTCCGCGTTGCGCCGCAGAATACCCTTCCGTATATCTTGATACAGTTTGCTTTTTTTGATTTTCCTGCCGTTCTTGAGCAGGTGTTCGAGTACGTCCGTTGCCGTTTTCAGCGTTTCGCGCTTTTCCGTCGTGCCCACTTGTGCGTCCTCCAGCATTCGGGTAGCACGCTGGAGCGCCGCGAGATTGGCATTGCTTGGGTCGTCTTTGACCGCTTTTTTGGCGGCCTCTTTCGCTTGCAGGAGGACGGGGATGTCCGTACCCCTGCTTTGATCCAGCAGGGATTCAATCAGCGCGGCGCGGTCACCAGCGGCTGTAGTTTGATTTTCGGACATTGCCTAGCTCCTTGGTGGATTGAAGGGTTTGGGCTTCGGAATGTTGCCTAGTTGTGCAGTTGCACGTGCTTCACGCGGTCCTTCACTTCGGCGCGCTTGGCGTCGTTGAAGCGGTCCACGGTGCCGACGAGATAACCCGTGATGCGCCGGATGCGCTCAAAACGGATGCCTTTTCCGGCGATGCCGTTTACAACGGGCAGGCCGTTCCACAATTCATTTTTCATTGTTGTTCCTCATAGTTACTGGTTCGACATCGTCACACTGTAAAAAGACGGGGCCTGAGCGGTAAGAATTTACAGCGATGTGCCAGCGCCCATCCGCGCCGAGGATCGGCGGCGTGAGCGTCCATGTCAGCTCGTATTTCCGGGTTCCGTCCTCGGCTATTCCAGAAAAGGCCCGCACGCGTTGCCGTGCCGTCAGCTCCGGCCGCGGTGACGGCTCGGCAAAGGTGCCCATAGCGATAGTTGTGATGAGCGTTCCGAGGTCTTGCCGGTTGATGAACCACGGCGCGCCGTCGGCGGCATCGCACCAGCGCCGGTCGACGCGCATGCGGTATGTTCCGGTGGGGCCGCCGAATGGGGTGGCGTCGGCCAGCTCGATGCGCGTTGTCGTCGTGTTGAAACGTACACGAATTTGGGCGGAAAATTTCCGTTTTTGTTCGTATGCCGTTTTGGACATCATGCCGCTCCCAGTGTTGCGCCGTCAGCTTCGCGCAGGGCTTGTCCGCCGGTGTAGTCCTGCCAGCGCCGGATGATGACTTCGGCGAAGCGCGGGTCCAGTTCCATCGTGCGGCAGCTGCGGCCCAACAGCTCACAGGCCATCAGCGTCGAGCCGGAGCCGCCGAACGGGTCCAGCACCAGCCCTTTGGCCGGAGACGAGTTGGCCACCATACGCTCGATGAGCGCCACCGGCTTTGTCGTGGGGTGCAGATCGGACTTGGCGGGCTTGGGGACGGAGATGATTGAGCTGGCCAGTTCTTCGATGGACAAGGCTTCCCCACGCAGCCGGTAGAGCTTTCCGTCAACCATGAGCTGCCAGCTGCCGTCGGTCATCGGCGTTAGCGCGTCGAGGCAGGATTCGTAGATCGTCTTCTGCTTGCGGTTGCCGTACCAGCGAGGGGGAGCGTAGCGGAGACGGCTGCCGCGCAGCCTTCAGAAAAAGGAAGCGCCCGCAAGTTCCCTAGGCCGTGGGGTGCGGAGGCTGCATGAGCCTCGCCCTGAGCAAGGGAACGTGCGGGCGCACATTCGGGATGGCAAACCAGAGTGGCGGCAGGGCCATTCTGTGCCGAAGAAGGGCCTCGGGACGCCATCATATGGATAAGACTGGCCGCAAAACGGGCAACCAGTAGGCAACCAAGGCCGGAAACGACAAAGAGGATACATACGCTATGGCATGTATCCTCTTGAAATCTATTGGTGCGCCAGGGAGGAATCGAACCCACGGCCCGCAGCTTAGAAGGACTTGGTTTTTATATGTAATATACTGATAATATTGTAGTGTATTTGATATGCTATGTGCCAAATGTGTCTAAATAGTCCCACGAAACAAGTCCCCCATGTGTCCATTGCCACATGGGGGACTCCCTCACCGAATCATGGACGGTCGGATTTCAACCTCCCCGGTTGCGACCGTCCACCTGTCCGCTCCTTTGGCAACCTGCACTTCATAGAAGCGCCTGCCAATGTCCCCCTGTGTGTGCTCGGGTTTGAGCCGCACGTCAAAGATGCCCTTTGCGGCGTCGACCATCACAATATCCCCCTCCGAAGAAAGCAGCGTCCTGTAGGCCTCGCCTTCCGGCCTTTTGGCAAGAGAGAAGGTAAGCGCCGTATTCTCGATGGAGAAAGGTTTGCCTTCCGCCGTGTGGACAGTCACGCGCAGCGCCCGGCTCTCCCCCTCGTACATGGTGAAATCATTGCTCACAGGATACTCCGTGTCGTCCCCGCGATGGGGATGATGATGTTCAGAATCCCCTCGATCCACGTCGTGGGTATGATGATGCCCTGAACAGGGGTCGCCGTTGCCGTGTACACCGCAATGCCGCACAGTTCCTCATGGATGTTCGCCACGCCCGCGATGGGGGTGATGAGGAATGTCTCGGTGCGAACCTCAAAAAGGGGCGGTACGGCGGATGCCATGAGGATGCCGACGGGCAGCGACAGCGCGGTGCTTTCCACCCGGACGCCAGCGCTTGCGGCAATCCGCGATGCTATGCCTGAAGGAAGGGCTTCAACAAGTGATTGGACGCCGGGGGAACCCGGTAGCGTCCACTCTTCTGGGCCAAGTGTTTCAACCCGTGCCGTTGTTTCAAACAGGACAGGGGCGACGGCGGCCTGCCTTGCCGTCCCCGCCGGATGGACGTCGACATGGTTCGATAATCCGGGAACCCCCACCCCCCGCGTCGTGGGGATGCCTTCAGAGGCCACGTCCCAGCCGAACGACACGAGGGGGTTGCCCCACGAACTCTGATGGGGCAAGGCATGGGCCGAGACGTCTGCCGCCAATTTGAGGGAAGGCAGGCCGAGGGCTGTGTCCCGTGTGTATCCGCCCGGCGTCACGGTGGCGATGGAGACGAGAGCCGGTTCTCCGGCCAGTGCCGGAAGCTGCACCACACTGGGAATGCCGACATCCCGGAGGGTTGCCAGTTCAGCGGTTCCGAATGCGGAGCGGGGCGGGCACGAGTCCGCTTCAACCGTAAATGAAAAGGAGAGCGTTGCCGTTCCCCATTGCGGAGTCCGAATAATGGCTGGGGGACTCAGTTTGCTGGTGAAGGATATGGAGACGCCACCTGTGGCGGCGTGGCGTACCGCCCCCACGGTGATGGCTGTGGCTTGCGTTCTTGCGGACGGCGTGCCCATGGGGGAAGTAGTTGTGCACGGAGCCCATGCTGGAACGGTACGTGTCGATGACGTTCTTCGGAAGCTTGCTTTCCCGCAGGTGGTTGTACAGGCCGAGCTGGTTGTTATCCAGCATGCGGCGGATTGTAATGAACACGTCAACGGTTTTCCCGTCGAGGCTGACGTTCTCTCCATTGACCCCCTTGAATGTATTGTGTTGCGTGAAGAAGTCCCGGAGCTGTTCGTAGTGCGCATCGTTCAGGCCGGAATATTCCCAATCGCCGTTGGGCAGGGTGCGTTTCACGAACCTCTCTTCCGTTATGGCATTGAGTTTCTTCCCGTCGAGCTTGTGGAGCAGGGCCGTCAGGTTTCTGTGCTGCGCTTTGGAAAGGTTCTTCAGGCCGTCGTACACGCCCTTCATGGCTTCCTCGACCTTTTGGGAGCGCGTTTCTTCGCGGTCGAGCTGGATGTCCAAGAGTTGCTGAACTTCGGGGTGATCCTTGGCGAGGAACTGCGTGGGGCGAGAGGTCTTCTGAAGCAGGGAGATGTCCTCGTCGTTGGCGAGGCGCAGCTTCCGCATTTGCTTTATAGCCGAGAGCAGTCCCTTCCCGGAGCGGAGTTCCTCCCGCACGTGTTCCTCAGCGAGGGAGGCCCGGACTTGTGGGCTTGTCCGTTGCCGTGTTCACGTCAGCGGGCTTGCCCGTCCCATTGAAGACATGCTGCCCAAGTCGGGAGAGGAGGGCGTCCACGCGTTCGTCGCCAAGGTTCAGCTCACGGCCCGTGATGCGCCGCATGGCGCGGGCAAGCATCCGGCGCATGGCGGAGACGATGCGTTTCCACAGCGGCGCGTCGGCCTTGGAAAGCTCACCGGCCCGTTTCTTTTCGGCCCGCTTGCTGACGTATTCCTCAATGACGGTTTCCCGGTCGGCGGCGTTGAGGCGGGGATCGAGGCCGTAGCGTTCGGCGATGTCCCTGATGCCCTCGTTGCCCATGCCGCCAAGCTGTGCCCAGAGCTGGTTGGTAAGCTGTTTCCGTTCCTGCGGAGTGAGCAGGGAATGCATACCGTGGTGCCCGATCTGCTCGTGCATCCAGATTTCGGACACGCGGTCGAGGCTGTTGATGTTGGCCGCGACGAACCATATCTTGCCCGTACCCGTATCGTAGCCGCCTTCGAAGACGGATTCCCTGCCCTTATACTGCTGCCGGATATGTTCCGGCAGGTCTTCAAACCGCTGCACCACCTCCGTTTGCGTGGCGTTTTTCGCGGCATCATTGAGGGCGGAGACGATGCGTTCCACGGCCTGCGACCGTACCCGGGCACGATGCGGAGGACGTTTCCCGGCGAGATCCATGAAGGAATCGTTGACGCTGGCACGGGAAGAGTCTATATTTTCTCTATCAGATGCGTTCGCATCTTGAGAGACACTGCTCTGGCCGGTAAATGCGCGGGGAGTTCCCATGGGTTCCGAGTTCTCGGAATGGAAGGACGGCGCCCTTTCCCAGAGCGGTGTTTTATTTTGGTAGTATGTATCTCTGATTGGGCCAGCCGTAACAACGGTATAGTAATCTTTCGCGGAGTCGAATTCCAAACGAACGATAACGCGTTGCCAAGGGGTACCTTGTTTTGCAACCAGATCGTATTTGCGATTGCTCCCAGCTTGGTAGACTGCTTCGATATTTTTCAGCGCATGGTTTACAAATGCTTCAGCATTTTTAAACCCGGCTGCTCGAATTTGCTCACCGTGCCCCTCTTCAATATGCTGGATTCCCTTTTCATTCAGGATAATCTCACCGGGCTTGTTCAGCCTGAGCGTTGAGGCGATCTCGGGCGAGACATATCCCACGACATCCTTGCCGCCGTCTTTCAGGGAGGCCCGCGTGAGGTCTACTTTCTGGACTTCGATGGCCGTCCCCGTGACGTCGCGGGCTTCCGTGCGGAAGTTGTCGGCGACCAAAGAATAGCCCTGCTTCTGGAGCGCGTTCATGGCGGCCCGGAGCTGTGCTTCATCAATATGGCGGGCAACCATATCCCGCCCCGCCTTCACGAAGTCCTGCCCGATGGCGCTCAGAAGTCCCGTGTTCAGATAGTATTTTCCGCCCGTGGCCTTGGCTGCGGGCACGGCGATACGGTACGTGTCGCCATACGGGGACATCCTGCTGATGCGCAGCAGCTTGTCCGACGTCTTCACCATCCCGTTGCCGCCCGTCCGCTCGAAGAAGCGAAAGGCATCGTCGGCGGCGGGGAACTTCACATCCAGTTCGGAAACCAGTTCCTTCGCGTCGACGCCCTTGTTCAGCAGGATGCCAATGCGTCGGCTGCCCTGCGTGTCGTCGAACGTGATGATTTTTCCGGTCTTCAGTTTCTCGGCGGCGGCCAAGAGGTTCCCGGTGGCAATCCAGCGCTTTTCCCGAACTTCGTTCTGAGCGGAGTCGAACGCCGTTTCCATCTGTTTTTCGGTCAGGCCGGACGGCGCGACGACAACCTTCCCGGATTCCAGCTCGCTGACATTGCGGGCCAGCTTGGAGAAAGGAATGGTGATCTGGCGTTGTGCGTTGGTCACGGCGACGGTCATCTGCCAGTTGCTCAATGCCGTGGGGTTGTCGCCCTTCTTGCGGCTGATGCGCGTGACAACGCCGTCCATCGGGCCGTCCCTGCCGAGGAGGGAAACCTGCGTGCCCGGCTCGAAACGGAAGAGGGCGTCGTCAATGGCATGGAGGTTCTCTTCGGCGCGGGCTATGAAATCTCCGCGGCGTTCCTCATCCTCCATCTTGGCGGCCCGTTTTTCGACGAAGGATTCCGCATCGGCGTGCAGTGCGTCACTCAGCCCCTCATGGCCGGCCACGCCCTGTGCGACAAGTTCGTGAACCTTTTTGGCCGTGTACGGCTTGCCGAGCACCTTCACATCGAATTCCTGAAGGTTCGAGGCTTCCGTGAAGGCGGACTCCGCGTCCACGCCGTCCTTCTTCGGCGTCAGCTCGATGCTGCTTACCAGCTTGGCGTCGAGGGGCAATGCCTGCGCTTCCAGCCCCGTGCCGCCCATGGCTTCCGCCATGGCGATGGTGTCGGCGTATTCCTGCTCCAGAAGAGCGTAGAGCTGTTCCTGTTCCTTGACGGACAGGACGGGGATGCGCCCCGTGACCTTCTGCATGGCGTTTTCGATGTCGCTGGCTTCCTTGATGGGGTTGCCCAGCTTCTTGTTGAACTCGGGGTTGTCCCGCAGGACTTGAACTGCGGCCATATCGCCGTACTCGTTCAGGAAGTCCGGGATGTTCTCGAACGTCTGCGCGCTCTTTCGGTTTGCCGTGGTGTTCGCGTTGAGCGAGGCCATCTTTTTGCCGAGCACGGCGGCCGGGCGCTTCTCGCTCGGCATGTCCGAGATGAGGAACTGGTAGGCCGGGGGTGTTACCTGTCCGGTGCGGAACACGCGGCCAAGCGTCTGCATGAACACGTCGATGTTCAGTTCCGGCTGGACGATGATCATGTTCCGCTTTTTCTGGTCGGCGAAGTTCTCCGAGGCGTGCAGCGAGATGCCGGTCGAACCGGACTGGTTGATGATGAGCGCGTCCAGCTCGCCGCAGTTGAACCTGTTTACGACGTCGACATTGTTGCTCGAAGTGGCTTCGCGCTTGCGGTACTTCTGTTGCCCGTCGCTGTAGTCGATGGCGTCCGTGCGCCCCGTGATTTCGTCGGCCCGGATGCCGCGCTCGCGCAACCCGTTGAGAACCCGGTCGATGGGAGAAACGGGCAGGTTGGAGAAGTCGGCCTTCTCGATGGCGTCCTTCGCCTCGTTGTAGGCGCGGAGCGCTTCCGGGGAAAGCTGGTCGTCAGAGAGGTAGATGGAATCCTTTTCCTTCGATCCGGGCTTGTCCACGGTGATGGTGCGGGTCTTGTCCAGATACCGCAGAAACATGTCTTTCCAAGACAGGTCGACGGCATCCCCGTCCTTCAGCCCGTCGGCGCTGGCGCGTTCGCCGATGAAAGACCCCATCGTATTCGCCACGGTGATGACGGGCTTCTCGCCGCGCTCCACGGCTCTGGCCGCCGCCTCGACAGCGGCGTCGGCCTTCATCGACAGGGTGTACTGGCCGATGAGGTTGTGCATGATGGAAGAAAAGCCCGTGCTGTGCATCCCCTGCTTGCCGATGCTTCCATCAGCGAGCACGGCTTCGCCGGAACCGGCGAGCTCCTTCTCGATGTTTTTGATGTCCCCTTTGGGGTACGCTGATAGCTCCTTGGAAACGATTGGTCGTCTTTTCCAAAACGTCCCTGCGGAGTGGAAGGGCCGGAAACGGATTCCGGTCCCGGAAGAGTGGAAGATGGTCAGATCCGTTCTGACCACCCCCGGCGGGACACAAAGCATGCTTACCCTCACCGAGCAGGGCCTCTACTTCTTCCTTGGCCGTTCGGACAAGCCCGCGGCGTTGCCGTTCCAGAAATGGCTGGCGGGGGAGGTGTTGCCGTCCATCCGCAAGACGGGCGGCTATCAGGCAAAGACGGCGCAGGGGTTCCCCGATGCCGCAAAGAGCCTCTTTTCCTTCATCAACGGCATAAGGTAGTCCCTCCGTCATACGGCTGTATGACACTGCTCCCGTAGCCAGTTTTCCAAAGGCTGGCAGGGGGGAGTAGGCTATGTTTTCGTTGCCAAATCAGGACATTTTGGTAGGGTGGCGACAGGCAGGGAGCAGAGTATGCAAAGGAGGTGTGCCGTGGAGAAGAATCAACTTTCATCTGACAAGCAGCCGGATTTTCTCCTGACCATCAACTTTCCACCACATGTAAAAAATCCTCAGCGAATATTTTCGACGGCTTCAGAGTGTATAGGGGCATTGCAGGCATGTGACCGCATGTTACTGAAAAGTTTCCCTACTGAGATTCACCCCGTTTTTGTTTTAGAGCAGGTCGAGACCGGTTCTTTAAAAATGTGGTTGAAGCAGTTTCTGGAAGCCGTGGATGACGATGCGCTGAAAAACGTGGACTGGAAACCAGCAGTCGGAAAGTATTTGGTTAAGGGGAAGTATTATCTTCTGAAAGAGCTTGAGGGTAAAAAAGGACTTCCCAGCAAAAAGGAATTACAGGAAATATCTAATGGTCTCCATGAATTAGCAAAAGAAACCGATGCGCTTAGACTCCCGGCCTACTCAAGAGTGACAGAGGTAGATATAGCGGAGCATGCTAGGATTATCAGTGCTGTTTTGAAAACGCTGGATCCTGGCGAATCTATATCTTTTGATGGCGATGATGGAGAAGCCGTCATTGACGCGGAATTTTCTGTTACGGATGAAGATATCAACAATCTTCTTGTCGACCAAACGTTGGAAAACACAAGCGAACTTATTATAATGGTTCGTAAACCAGACTTTCTGGGTGAAACAAAATGGGATTTCCGCTTTAATCGCAGGAATCTGTCAGTTTCAATTATTGATAAAGATTGGCTGTCACAATTTCAGGCCGGGGAAATAGATATCAGGCCCGGAGATGCACTTCGGGTTCGTATGAAAGAAACCGTATCCTATGACTCCACCGGAGAAGTCGTTGATGAACAACGTGAAATAATTCAAGTCATCGACGTGATACGTAAGAAGGAACAAGGGACATTGACGTAGGCGTTTCGGTCTACATGTTCTCTTTGATACCCCGCAATCAATCATAACGCGTTTACATTTGCGCTTCTCCAAGGCTCTCGGATTTTTCCGGGAGCCTTTTCTTTTTCCTCCACAAAGGAGCATTGATATGACGATGCAGGTACTTCCCTATGTGTTTCAGGAACAGCTTGTCCGGGCGCGTCTGGATGAACAGGGCAATCCGTGGTTTGTGGCAAAGGACGTTTGTGCTGTGCTGGACATTCAAGACCACCATCAGGCTATTGAGCAACTGGATGACGACGAAAGGGGTAGGTGTACTGTACCCACCCCCGGTGGAATGCAGGAACTCAAGGTTATCTCCGAGTCCGGCCTCTACGCGTTGATTTTCCGTTCCCGCAAGCCGGAAGCCAAGGCGTTCTCCAAGTGGATGCGCAGTGAGGTCTTGCCGAACCTCCGCAAAACGGGCGGCTACGGCGCTCCCGCACAGGCCGCGCTGGGAGTCAGCAGGGAAGAGCTTGAGGAGCTGATAGCGGGTAAGGTTGTCGACGCCGTATTCCGTTATCGCCATGTGTTGGCTGACTCGGTGGAAGGCGTGAAGGCGCTTGAGGCAACACGTCCGGTTCCCCCGGCGGAGCCCACGGAACGGGAGATCTTGGAGCAATGCATCCGTGACTATGTTGCTGAAGTCGGCGCCGCGCATGACGTGGCGACGGCGCGTGATGAGCGCAAGCCGATTGTGAACCCGAACATGGCGCGGGGCAACGTGCTCCTGAACATCACGCATTTTTCCGAATGGTTTGGAGCGCACAAGGCCGCTTCCCGCCTCCGCATCTTTACAACGCAAGCCCTGTCCGGGGCTTTGCGGCGGATGCACTGCCGCAAGGTCAACCTCGCCTACCTGCGCCCGGATGGTGGAAAATCCTCCTTCAGCCTGTATGTGACCAACATCCATAGCTAAGTCCGAATATGCCCCGTCCCGGCGGGGCCAAAACGAAAGGCCGCAATCCTTCTTTGGGTTGTGGCCTTTCGTTTTGGCAAAAACACACAGATCCACAGCGACACAGGAGCAAGAACATGGCGGCGAAGAACATGCCTATCACGGCGCGTCAGGCAATGGCGATAGTGGGTTTCACGGGGCTCACGGAAGAACGGGTAAGGTCAACATGGCGGACGAGCGGCGACGCATCCCCGCTGATTGGCCTTGCGGCGGAAGGCGACGCTGTTGCCGTCATGAATGCGCTTGAAGCGAGAGGCTTTTTCCGGGACGAGACGGAGCTGATGGGGCGGATTGAAGCCTACGCCGCGAAGAAGCGCGCCAGGGCGGAAGAGACGCCTTCCACTCCCGGGCCTTCCCCGGCGACGCCTCGCGTCGTTGCGACGGAAGGTGCCCCTGCGGAAGCGAACGCGATACGGGACGCCATTCAGCGTTCCTTGTCGATGTTCAACGAGTCCTTCCAATATGACATTTTGAGCAAGGTCGACACGCTGAACGCAATGGTCGCGGAACTGGCGGCGAAGCAGAGCACCCCGACGCTCCCCGGCGTCCCGGAAGGCGGCGCGCCGGATTACTTCCGGCCTCGCTGGTTCAACGAACTCTACCAGTTGGTTGAAGCTGGTTTTGACGTCCTCATTCACGGCCCCGCCGGATGCGGCAAGAGCCGGGCGGGGCTGGAAGTCGGCAAGGTCATGCAGCGGGAAGGCGGCGTGTACGCATTCCGGGCGGGCATGCGCAAGGCCGATTTGCTGTACAGCAAGGAACTGCGCGACGGCTCCAGCGTGGTCGAGCTTTCCCCGCTCATGCGGGAGGTGCGGACAGGCGTAGTCACGGTCATAGATGAGGTTTTCAGCGTAGACCCCGAAGTGCTGATCGGCATGAACGGGCTTCTCGAATCCGGTCAGCGCTGCATCGACACGCCGCTCGGCGTCGTGAACCGTGATGCCGACCACCGTTTCATCCTCACCTCAAACACGGATGGGCGCTCCGAGTCGCGCATCTACCGTGCGCCGCAAACGCATGACGCCAGCACGCTCTCCCGCGTGATCAGCGTCCACGTCGACTATGACGAGGATGTCGAACTCCAGATAGCGGCGGCGTCATTGGCCCCGGAATGGCAATGGCTGACGGAACAAGCCCACAAGCTGCGCCGGGCTGTCCGCGACAACGCGATAGCTTTGGACGTGAGCACCCGCTGGATTGTTCAGGCATGCCAGTTGAACAAGCGCGGCTTCACCAAGGAACGCTCTTTCGGGCTGACCATGCTGGAACGCCTCTCGGACTCGGAGCGCAAACGCGTCGGCGCGGCCGTGTGCCAGCACGCGGCCTGTTTCGAGGCGGCATAAACCCCATTGTCGTGTACACATCAATGAAAGGCTATCACAGGAACCGGGGCTTGTTTCCCGGTTCCGAATGGTGGCTTTAGAGCACAGGGCGGTTCCCTTCCGGGGAATCGCCTATTTTTTGGAAAGGAGAGGACACCATGCAGACAGTGCAGTCATGGATAGATAATCCGCATGCCGGGGACGTCTGGTTCCACGGTGCGGATTTGCTTGAGCACTTGGAACGGTATGACGTTGAGCATGCGGCGTTCAACCATAAGTCCGATTTCGACAGGTTCCGCCAGCGCAGGTTTGTTGAGCAGGTAACGGCGTATCAGCCGGAAGCGATAGCGGATTTCGAGGCCATCCTCGAACAGGTTGCGGAACGTCCGCGCCGCCGGAGCCGTTCCCGCATCAGCGAGGACGGTGACGACTTGGACGTGGACGCCTACATTGACGCGCTCGATTCGGGACGCCGCGACGTATGGATTGAGGATGTTGTGTTGGTTGAGCGCCGCGCCGATGCCGTGGAGATCGTTTTCGATGCGACCGTGCCGTGGTCAAGCAGGCGTGCGGACTGGATGCGGCGCAGACAGGCGGAAGCCTACAAGCTGGCGCTGCAATGCGAGCAGAACGGCACGCCGTGCCGTGTGGTGGCCGTTTATGCGAACAAGTTCAGACGCGACGAGCTGGACGGAAAGGCCGTCGTTTTCCATATCGTCGTCAAAGACTATGCCGAGCCGATTTTCCCCACGCTCTGGGGAGCGTTCACGGACAACGCGACGTGCAACGACATGCTCAACCTCGTCGCTGAGACAGTCGTGGGAACAGGCCTTGGCGGAAACGGGAACTGTGTCAGGTTCAAGGCCGACATAGCCAACCCGACCTATATTCTTCCTGACCTCAATACTTTTATGGAGATGCCGCGATGACCCCGATGGATACCCCGACCCCGCAACAGGCCGCTTGCCTCCAGTCCATGTTCGACCATTTCAACGGCGAATTGTTCAACGGCACGCTCGACCGGCATAGCGTCATCCTGTGCTGGACGCACGCGCATCAGGTCAAGGCGGGATACTACTACCCGAACCGCTGGACGGACGACGGAGGCAATGCTCTGGCCGAACTGTCCATCAACGCGCGCTGCATGCGCGAACGGACGGTAACGGAGCTGTCGAGCTACATGGTTCATGAGATGATCCATATGGAACAGCACACGGCAGGCACGACCGGGCGTCCGGGGTATCACAATGCGGGTTTTATCGAACGCGCCCAGCGGCTCGGCTTCAAGGCCGTGAACGAGCGCGGCGAGGAAGTGGGCGTAGGGCAGGGCGCGCATGCCTGTGACCTGCACCCCGCCGAGGGCGGGGCGTTCCTGCGGGCGCTGGCCTCCCTGCCGGAAGAAGCCATTCCCGCGTATGAGGCCGAGGGCGGCGTCCCGGCTGAAGAGTCCGAGGAAGGCCGGGAACAGCGTCAGGAAGACGGCGGCACGCCTCCCTCTGTTCCGCCGAAGCCCCGCGCCAAGGGCGGCAAGCGTTCAAAATACGTCTGCCCGGTGTGCGGACAGGCCGCGTGGTCAAAGCCCGGCGCGAACCTCTTGTGTGGGAACGAAGAATGTGGTGCGGCGCGGATGGAAGAGTATATCTAATTATGTAAATAATAAGATAATATAAAAGCAATTGGCGGTAGGGTAATAAGGAAAAAATCTAAAAGTATATTTAACATATTTTTTATATTTAACATGACAGGGTCTATTTCACTTAAATGATCTTTTAATCTTTCGTCTGTAATTTTATTGCACGAATATACATGGTGCCATGGTATGTTTCGTTTTTTACACGATGCTTTAATTGTACAAAAGAAATCACAATCGCTACGCATTTCTATTCCATCTGTGATTTTATAATACTTTTTCTTAAACTCTTTAATATTTTCATTTGTAATCTCTCTTTTTATTGTTTTTAATTTGTTTATTGCTTTGATTATATCATCTATTCTTTTTGAATATCTGGCATTTGAGTTTATAAGTGAGTAGGCTAGTAATACAATTGAAATTATAACACCTAAGTATTCTGATATGGCATTGTCAAATAACGTAGGAAAATACTTAACGCTAAGTGTGTTAATTATCAAAAATATACTATAATAAACTAGTATAAAATCTGAAAATTTTTGTTTGTATGATAATCTTTTTTCCATATTAACATAGTTACTAAGTGTTATACTGCATATTTTTTCCCACTTTTCTGGAACGGTATAAATACACCCTATTACTTGTGTGCCTTGGGTTGTTGCAGTAGTTTTTTTTGGGCAAGAATATGTTGAATTATCTTCTAAATTCATATCTATAGCCTCTTTTTTATATAAACTTGCTAACTTTATACTACATAATTATTTTGTGTCAATAAATATAAAATTATATATATTTAATAGTTACGCGCTTAACAAAAAAGGGGGGGATGTCCCCCCCCTTTTTTTATTTGTTTTTCAGATTCCGGCATTGTCCGGCATCGACTGGAACAGCAACTTTTTTCACGGAGGAGTTCACATGCTCAGACGAGTAGGCGAATGCATCCTGTTTGCGGCGAGCATGGCAGTCTTCATGGTGGTCTTTTACCTGTGGGCCGCCTGATTGACGTGTACACATCACTGAAAAGAACGACGAGGTGACATCATGAATCCTACACCCGAGGCCGTGCAGCTTATCCGCAAGATGTTGAAGGCTGGCATAGGCCATACCAAGATCGCCGCGACGGCTGGCGTTTCCACCTATATCATCATCAGGATAGATGAGCACGGGGTGCGGACGGAATTGCGGCGTCCGGCATGGGAAAGAATACAAAAGACGTTTGCGCCGGGCTTGAAGCTGTCCAGTCTGACCACTGAGGAGCCTGAAAATGCTGTTGCGTGAGCGGAACCCCGAACAAGAGGGCGATGCCATGGGAGGCAAAAAGGATATTCCGAGAACGGTAAGGCTGGATGAGGATCTGGACGCATGGGCGCAGTCCTCGGCAGCCGAGTGCGAGTGTTCGTTTTCGGACTTGGTTCGCACGGCGCTGTTGCTGGCCGTGCCTCAAATACTGGCTTGTCCGTCGATGCTGCGGCGGCTGGATCTTGACGATTTTGACGGCGCGCCGTCCCGCTACAGGAGGAGGTTCCCATGAATGAGGCCGTTACCATCCGCATGACGGACACCCATGTCTGCCTGCGGGTTCCTTTTGACCTGACGCAGGTATGCCAATCCCTGCGCGGACGCTGGAATCCCGGCTGGAAATGCTGGCTGTGGCCGAAGGACAAACAGGCCGCACGGCGGATACTGGATGCATTCGGGCCGCGCGCGGCGCAGGCTGACGGCGGGGAAGCCCTCCTTGCCTTGGCCGGGCCTGATGAAATCCTCCGTCCGCAGGACAAAGTGGGGATACCGGACGTTCTTCCCGGCTTGAAGACGAAACCGTGGCGGCACCAGCGTGCCGCCTTTTCTTTTGCCCAGAGCAAGCGCGGCGCCATGCTCGCCATGGGCATGGGAACCGGCAAGAGCCTCGTCACCGTGGCCTTGCTGCACGACAAACGGCATTCGCTGATTCTCTGCCCGAAAGCCGTCATGTCCGTGTGGCCCCGCGAGTTCGAGCGGCACGCCGGTTATCTCGCCGATGTCGTCGTCCTGTCAGGCAGGTCGACCAAGGCCAAGGCGGGGGCGCTGAAACTGTCAATGGACAGGGCGATGGTTTCCGGCCGCCAGCTTGTCGTTGTCTGCAACTACGACGCCGCATGGCGCGAAGCGCTGGCCGACGCCATGCTCGCCGTCCCGTGGGATGCCGTGGTGCTCGACGAGAGCCACAAGATCAAGGCCCCGGGCGGGCGCATGTCCCGCTTCTGCGGGGAACTGCGCAAGGTGGCGAAGCAGGTGTTCGGGCTGACCGGCACGCCGATGCCGCACAGCCCGCTCGACATCTATGCGCAGTACAGGGCGATAGACGACAGGGTGTTCGGGCGCAACTTCTCGCGGTTCCGCCAGTCCTACGCCATCATGGGCGGCTTCGGCGGCAAACAGGTGGTCGGCTACAAGGATGCGGACGCGCTGCGCGCCAAGTTCCTGAGCATTGCGTTTCAGGCCGGGCGCGACGTGATCGAACTGCCGGAAGCCGTGCATCAGGTCGTCCCGGTCGAGATCGGCCCCAAGGCCCGGCGCGTCTACACCGGGCTGGCCACGGCATTCTATGCCGAACTGGACGCCGGGGAAGTCACCGCGGCGAACGCGCTGGTGAAGCTGCTCCGGTTGCAGCAGGTCACGGGAGGCCACCTCAAGCTGGACTCCGGCGCGGTTGAACAGGTGGACGGCGCAAAGCAGGAAGCCCTTGAAGACCTGCTGGAAGGCATGGGCCCGGAACCTTGCGTCGTGTTCTGCCGCTTCACGTCCGACATCGGGGCCGTCAAGCTCGCCTGTGCGAGCCTGTCCCTGTCCTGTTGCGAACTGTCCGGCGCGGCGAACCAGCTTGCCGAATGGCAGGCGGGGCATCATCAGGTGATCGCCGTGCAGATCCAGTCCGGCGGGGCTGGCGTGGATTTCACCCGGTCGCGCTACTGCATCTACTACTCGCTGGGCTTCTCGCTCGGCGACTATGACCAGTCTCTGGCCCGCATTCACCGCCCCGGCCAGCAGCGCGAGGTCACCTACTACCATCTCATCGCCAAAGATACCGTCGACGAGCAGGTCTACGCCGCGCTGGATGCCCGGCGGGATGTCGTCACGTCAATTATGGAAGGGCGCAAGCCGAAAAAGGCCGTCAGGGCCGCATAGGGAGAGGACATGAACGAGCAATGGAAGCGTTACGCCGAACTGGAATTGCGGGAACGGGAGTTCGAGATCGCCCTGAAGTCCATCCAGCAGGAGAAGGCCGCTCTTGAACCCGAGCTTCTGGACAGCATGGCCGAGGAAGGGCTCGACCGGCTCACCCTTTCGGGCATCACGTTCTTCCCCAAGCGGCGCGTCTTCGCCGGGCCGCGAGAGGGATTCGCCAAGCAGGACGTGGCCCGTGCGCTCATCGAATCCGGCCTCAGCGAGTACGTCAAGGAAGACTACAACGCCAACTCGCTGTCGTCGTATGTACGCGGCCTCGCCGCCGAGGATGACCCGGACATGGCTCCTGTGGACATTGAGGCCCGCATGCCGGAACCGCTGCGGGCCGTCTGTTCCGTAGGCGAAGTCTGGCAAATCGGAGCCCGCAAGGGGTAGCCCCATTGTCGTGTACACATCAATCGGAAATCTTTGAATAAAACGTTCAGATGATCTACAGTGGACGATACCTGAACGCACACAGCCGCAACCCATAACAAGAAGGAAACACACCATGTCACAGATGCCCGCTACTCAGAATGCCGCCGCGCAGCTTGCCATCTTCGCCAATCCCGACGCCCTCGAAACCGTCCGCGAGATCATGTCCTCCGAGGACTTCTCCGCTTCCGACCTTGACCGCATCAAGGTGCCCGGAGCCGGCGGCCTCATGTGGGAAATCCCCACCGCCGAGGGGTCCCGCGACAGCCGCGAGATCCGGGGCATCATCCTGCTTTCCAAGACAGGGCGCGCCTACTGGCAGAGCAAGTACAGCGGCGAAAACTCGAAGCCGGATTGCGTCAGCCTTGACGGCCAGTGCGGCACCGGGAACCCCGGCGGCCAGTGCGCCGCCTGCCCCTTCAACCAGTATGAGTCCGCCGCCGAGGGTTCCGGCAAGGCGTGCAAGGAAACCCGCACGCTGCTTGTGTTGCAGGAAGACGAACTGATCCCCACCGTGCTGCGCGTCCCGCCGTCCTCCATCAAGGAGTTGAAGCAGTTCCTGCTGCGTCTTGCCAAGAAGGGGCTGCGCCTTTCCCATGTCGCCAGCGTCCTGACGCTGGAGCGGGACAAGTCCGCCGGGGGCATCACATACTCGAAGATCAAGTTCGCCGCCGCCGATGCGCTGACGCCCGAACAGCGCAAGGCCATCGACCCGTTCACCGCAGCCTTCGCCATGGCGTTTGACCGTGCCCATGCCTCGACCGTGACGGAGCGTTCCGGCGGTGCGGAGCAGGGCGGGAACATGCCGACGGGCGAGGAACAGAACCCCTTCGGCGCGTAACCGTCCCACGGGGGAGGTTTCGCCTCCCCCATTTCTTTCATGGAGACCGACATGGCATCGACACGTGACGAGATATTCAGGTTCCTGCAACGCATCGTCGGGGACACGCTGACGCCGGAGGGCTCGAAGCTGCTTGTCTGGACCGCACCCGCCAAGGAATCCCGCTGGTATGCGGATCTGTGGCAGGCGGCGGACGAAGCTTCCCGGCTTTCCGGCAACGTGTATTTCGGCGTGTGCCTCGCCCCTGACGATGTATGCGGGGGCAAGACCCGGGCCACGGCGCAGCAGGTTTCATACGCCACCTGCCTGTGGGCGGACATCGACTATGTGTCCCCGCATCACGCCAAGGGCAACCTGCCCCCGTCCGAAGCCGATGCCATGAACTGCCTTCGTGAAGCCTTCCCGCCCCACCTCCAGCCGCCCGTCGTCATTAATTCGGGCGGCGGGCTGCAAGCCTTCTGGCCCTTGGCCGAACCGCTGGACATCACATCCGACATCGACCGGGCCGAGTTCGCCGTCATCGTGCGCGGCTGGCAGGGGCTCCTTCGCGCAACGATGGGGCGCCACGGCTGGACGCTGGACTCCACCCACGACCTCGCCCGCGTGATGCGGCTGGCCGGGACGGAGAACGCCAACGCCGGGGGGAAGCCTGTTTCCCTGTTGAACGATGCGGAGAGCCGGTTCGAGCTGGATCAGTTCCGTGAGCTGGTGGACGTTGTGGTGGATGCCGAAACCGTCAGTGCCGTATGCGTCCCGGCACAGGAACGGTATGCGTCGAGCGTGCCGGGGCTTGCCGGGGTCATCCCCCGCGAAGGCCATACGGCACGCGAGCCGCTGGCCTCGAAGATCGCGGCATTGTGCGATCTGTCCGAAGCGTTCGCCGCGTCATGGCACAATCTCAATCCGTCCCTGAAAGACGACAGCCGCTCAAGCTATGACGCTTCTCTGGTCACGGCGATGGCGCACTGGATGGACGATACGGACGATGGGCTGGCGTTTACGGCGCAGGACATGGCAGACGTCATCGTCGACCACAGGATGAAGCACGGCACCAAGGCCAAGGACTTCAAGAAGGCCGGGCGGCTGGACTATATCCAGACGACCATTGCCCGTTGCGTGCGGCTTGCGCTGGAGTCGAAGCGGGGGGCAGCACCGGAAGGAAACGAGGTGCCCGCCCCGGAGCATAGTGATTCTCCCTTGCCTCCGGCTCCATTCGGAGAAGACGGAGTGCCGGAGCCCGCCTTTGATGGCCCCTCCGAGCCGCAAGAGCCACACCCCATCCCGCCGCCCGCTGGGGACATGGCCATCCCCGAGTTTTCCGAGGCGCAGCGGAATGCCTTGAAGCCCATTGAGGAACGGTTGGGCATGCGTATCCTGCACGGCTGCGTGTATGAAAATACGGAGCCGTGCCCGGAGGTATGGCTTGCCGTGGTTCCTTTCGCCCCGGGCGGCAAACAGGGCACGGTCGTCCTCAGCACGACGGACATGCTGTCCATTTCCAAGGTGACGGAAGCCTTTTTCGGCGCAACCTATGATTATCCCGTCTGCTTCGGCGGGGCTGAACCGTTGAAAAAAGAAGGCTGGAAACTGTACGCCCGGGATATGGTGCGGGTTCTTCCCAAGCTGATGAAGCCGGAAGAGACGACAGAGACGGGTGCGTTGCGCATCTACCTGCGGAAGTATCTGGCATCCACGCCCATCACCAAATCGCTTGAGGACGCCCGGATGCAGGACGCGCCATTCACGGTGAACGGCAGGGTCTACGTCAACATCACCGCGTTCTCGAATTTCGTGCGGATCAGCTCCGGCGGCGAACTCGGCGGGGTAATCAAGCTGGCGAAGCTCATGTGCCGGGCCGGATTCAGGAAGGTCGTCATGCCGTTTAAGAAGGAGGATGGGAAGATGTCTTCCCTCAATGGCTACCTTATGCCCCCGGAGCTTGTCTCGGCGGCACAGGACGAACCGCAGCTTGACGCCTTCAACGTACCGGGAGGGATGGAGGATTCCGTTGGCGCAGAAGTCATTCACTAATCCGTGCGTGCTGTTCGATTTGCCGTGCCGCCTGCCGAGCGGGCTGTGCGTCGGAAAACCGTACTGGGAAGGCAAGCTGTTCGAGGCGCGGGATCGCCACCATGCCGACGCCTTCCCGTGCGCGTATCTGGAATACGTCAACAAGCGGCTGCCCCGGCAGGTGGCGGAGGAGCCTGAAGAAGCGCCTCCCGAACAAACGGGTACGGAACAGGCCACCGCGCCGGAACAGGCCGCTCCATCGGCGTTGCTGGCGGCAAGGCGAAAAAGGAGAGGATGATGGAAGACATTCATGGCGGAGGCTGCAAGGAGTTCCGGGTATTCGGCCCTCCGGGAACCGGCAAGACGACATGGCTGGTCAAGCAGGTGCGGCGGGCTGCGGAGAAATACGGCGGCGAGAAGGTGCTGTGCTGCTCGTTCACCAAAACGGCGGCGACGGAAATGGTCAACCGCATCACGCCGCCGGATGAGGAGCCCCTGATACCGGACAGTTCCGTCGGCACGCTGCACGCCATCTGCTACCGGGCGCTCGGTTCCCCTACGCTGGCCGAGACGAAAATCAGCCAGTGGAATGCCGAGCATCCTGACCTTGGGCTCTCCAAAAAGAGCGCGGCGCGGGTGATGGAAGACGGGCTTGACGAAAGCGATACGCCGGAAGAGGGCAGCGCCGACGCATTGCTCGCCATGTATTCGGCGTTCAGGAACAGGCTGATCCCGTATGAGGAAATGCCCGCGCAGGTACAGCACTTCGCCAAGCTGTGGGAAGGCTGGAAACAGGACTGCGATTTCATGGACTTCACGGACTTGCTGGTGAGCGGAAGCAAGGAGCTGTACTACCCGCCAAACGGTGCCAGCGTCGCGTTCGTTGACGAGGCGCAGGACATGACGCCCCTCCAGCTCAAAGTCGTCCGTAACTGGGAAAAGTCGCTCCGGTTCTATATCCTCGTGGGTGACGATGATCAGTGCATTTTCCGCTTCTCCGGCGCGTCGCCGGATGCCCTGATTGCAGGGGACATCCCGCAGGAAAACAAGATTATCCTGAAGCAAAGCTGGCGCGTGCCCGCCTCCGTCCATCGGCTTGCCGAGAAGTGGATCAAAAAGGTGAGCGTCAGGGAGCCGAAGGAGTACCTGCCGACCGACCGCGAAGGCGCGGTGTGGCGTCTTCCGGGCGCCACGGTCAAGGATGCGAGGCCAGCCGTAGTCGATGCGGCCAAGCAGATCGCCGCGGGCAGGGCGGTCATGTTCCTGACAGCGTGCTCATATCACCTGCGGACATCCATCATTCCGTTGCTCAAGGAACACGGCATTCCCTTCTGGAACCCTCACCGGGTGACGCAGGGGGAATGGAATCCGTTACGGGGCAGCAAGCGCGATATGCTGGCCGCCTATCTGGAGCCCGACGGCCCCGAGCTTGGCGGCATGCGGTTCTGGAGCGCGCAGCAGCTTGCCCGCTGGTCGGCCTCGTGCGCGTTCGAGGGATTGCTCCGGCGTGGGGCCCGGACGCGGATTGAGGAACTGGCGAAACATAAGGACGCCGATGGGGATGAACTGCTCGATTTCTACACGGACTGGTTCGAACCGCAGGGGCTGGACGCGGCCATGTCCCTTTCGACGGAATGGCTGGAGCGCCAGCTCAAGCCGGACAAAGCGAAGGGCTTGGCTTTTCCCCTTTCCGTATTCCGGCGCGGAGGATGGGATGCCCTTGAAGCAAAGCCGCGCTGCATCGTCGGCACAATCCACAGCGTCAAAGGCGGGGAGGCCGACGTGGTGTACCTGTTCCCCGACATCTCCCCGCAGTCCTATGAAGGAGTTCAGCGCGGGGCGGAGGGGCGCGACGCCGTTATCCGGCAGTTCTATGTCGGCATGACGCGGGCACGGGAAGAGCTGGTCGTGTGCAACGCGGCCACGCTGTATAATACGATGGCCATCCGGTAATCACTAGTTCCGCTTGAATATAAAATTTATACTCAAGCGGAACTGCGAGAGTAATGAATCACAGTTTTGTATATTTATAAGCCTTGAGTTTTTCTTTTTAGAACGTATTGATAGTCACCATCTAGATTATGCTTTTCCCATATTAGCAAACCTCCAGATATTTTTTTAACATTTTCAAAAGGATATATGTCGTAAATTTTATATGGTAATTTTTTTATATGGCATTTTCTGATGCTATAAAAATCAAATAGTTCAGAAAAATATTTTGTATCTATAGCAAAATTATATCCATAGTTATATGTATTGCTAGGATATCCGATGATTGCTATTTCATGATCATAGCTATTAATCAGTTTTTCAATGGTGTACTGGCTTATATATCTGTCACTGGATGATAATATCCCAAATATAAATGATTCTTGCATTGTTATACATATGATATTTGTTCTGTTTTCTTCCTCTATATGCCTTATATAGTTTAATATGTCTTCAAGTGGTTCATGTCCTTCATTTAGGATGTATCCAGTTCCAAAACGTATTATTTTATTTAATTCACCTATAGGTAACATTGGAGCTTTAAATTCATCACGCATTGAAAATGCTGTTAATACAACATCATTTTCAATGCATTCTTCTTTTTCAGATAATGCTGTGAACTCTGAGTTTGATAAATAGCAATAATTACCAAATCTATTATGATTTAAACCTTTATGATTGGGCCATAACAGATCATCAACTGTTTTAATACAATCGATATTATTTTTATTTATACTTCGCACTCTAAATAGGTTGTATTCAGGGTGAACATAAATACCAAAAATAGGGTGATTTTCTATGACTTCGTTAATAAAATTAATTTTATCGTTATCTGTTTTGTTTTTAAATTGTTGAATATTTTCTATAAGGTAATCAAGTTTTAAAGGTTTTGGATTGTATTTGTAATTAGGCATAGAAAATCCTTTTGCTATAAGTTAGGGTCAATTAAACTATATTTTTAATTATACAATATAATTAAAAACTATGAAAGTCTTTTCAAGATAAGAAAATAAGGTTTTAATTAAAATTAAGTAACGATAAAGTGGTTAACTATTGAGATGTAAACGCCAATGAAAAAACAGGTTCCCCTCGAATCAAGCGTCGTTGCGACCATCATCAAGAAGCTGAATGCCGTGCCGGGGTGCCGGGTCAAGAAGTTCCACGGTTCGGCGTTCGGGATGATGGAGCTGGACATATATGGTTGCTTCAACGGCCGGGCTGTCTTCATCGAAGTGAAGCGTCCCGGCGGCAAGGCAACTGAGCGGCAGGAACGGGAGATTGAAAGGTGGCGCGCCGTGGGCGCGCTTACCGGCTGTGCCACGACTCCCCAAGAAGCGTTGAGCATTATCAACCAAAGGAATTGTGATGAAGACATCTGAATTGGTGAAGGCTGTTGCCATGGAAACGGGGCTTACCGCCAGCGCGACGGAGAAGGTGGTGAGTGCCGTTTTCTCAGCCATCAAGAAAGAGGTAGGGGCCGGCGGCAAGGTCAAGATTTTCAAGTTCGGCACGTTCTCCACTGCGGAGCTTGACGAGAGGGAAGGCCGCGATCCGCGAACCGGAGTGAGCGTCGTCATTCCGGCGCGGCGGCGGTGTCTGTACCACCAGAGCATTACGTTCAAGAGAGAACTCAATGTATAACCTTGTGGAGATACGATGATTACCGATGCGGAACTTCTCAAACTGGTGATGGACAGATTCCCCGAAGCGGATACGGACGGCATTGTCGAGCAGTTTTCTCTGCTCAAGGTGGGGCTCCTTCAGGCAAACGCAAAGCTGGCTGTCGGCGACGCCGGGCAGCAGGGTGTGGAGGAGCAGAGCATTTCTGCCACTGATGAGGCTCCGGCACCGAAGAAGCGCTATACGCGGCGCAGTCTGGTGGTAAAGTCGGAAGAGGCTATCGGGGATAATGCTGTCCAGTGCTGCATCTGCGGTAACGCCTTTCAGAACCTAACCATCAAGCATATTCAGCTTCATGGGCTGACGGTGGAGGAATATAAAAAGCTGTGCGGCTATGGCCCGGGACAGAAATTGATTTCCCGAAACCTGCTGGCAAAGTTGCAGGAGAATGTGCAGAAGGCACAGAACGCACGCCACCGTAGCCAGCAGGAACCTGACGAAGAACAGCCCGCGTAACAGCGGGTTTTTCATTGGGAAAGGTGAAGGAGGAACGGGAGTTAATATTCCCGTTCCTTCCATTTGTTAGATGAGAGTAAACAGTCCCTCGTAGTTGGATTGCAGTATAGACGTTTCTACCTACTTGTACTTTTTTGAGATATGGGGAGAGAGGATTTAGCCTTGTTATTTTACTTGGGGTGATTTACCATGAATATGATATAGTTGCTAAAAATATATATGGAATAGGGGTGTGAGACATGGAAAAATTTTCAAAGGATAAAGTGAATTTAAAATGCGGGTGGGACGAATATTTTTATCAATTGAAACTGTGCGATCAATATTGGAAGGAATATACTAAAGATGCTGAAGTTCCATATTCAGTTTTAGGTAGAACTTCCAGTTGGTTGAGTTCAATTCCAGATGGGAATGCAATTATTCGTTATAAAACATGGAATAATCTTTCTTATAAAGAAAGAGATATTTTACTCGGGTTGACTGATGAATACGGTATGCATGGTCTCCTTGGCTCTATGACAAGTGCTGGAACTGTTAAAGGAATATTTACTACTGCAAATGATAGAAATTTACAGTTTCGTAGATATATACTTTGTGCTCTTCAAGAGACATTATATGCAAAAAATCCGAATGAATATATAAAAATAGTACGAACATCTTTAGAAAAAATTAGATCAATAAAAGGGCTTGGCATTGGGGTAGCTTCCCGCCTTTTGGCTTTAGCTCGTCCTGATATGGCAATATCAGTGAATGGAAAGTCGAAAGAGGGATTAAGTCGCTTTTCTGGATTAGCTAAGACAACGTTATATAGGATTCCTAATTATATAAAATTATTAGAATGGTTGTATGGTTTTGACTGGTATTGCTCACCAGTTCCTAGCGATCCATGGGAAAGAAGTATTTGGGAAAAACGTGCAGCCCTGATAGATGCTTTTGTTTATAGTAGCGAATAATTTTAGTTCAATGAGATAAAAAGGCGATTCACGATAATGTGACTCGCCTTTATTTTTGGGAAAAATGAGGAAATAAGTTTGATGCAGAAAAAATTCTTTCCGCCCCCACCGGAGGTCGTGCAGCGCGCCCGGTGCTACCTCGCGCTACGGCTTCTGCGTGCCTATATGGACGTGATGGGCAAGACCAGAGAACGTCGGTTCGACGAACACATGGACAAAATCCAGCGTTGGCTCGGTGAGTGTGAAGGGATGCTGGAACGGCGGCCGGTATCTAACCGGACGGATACCGAGGTCATTGCCAAGTTGGAAACCGTACTGTCTCAAATCAACTGTGGGCCGGAGAAGACGCCGCAGGAGCAGTATACCCACTGGGGCGCGGCAATCTACTGCGTCCACATCCTCCTTGTCGATATTCGGGCGACCTGCCCGGAGTGGTACAACCAACCTATCCGAAGAAAGAATGGATCAGGTATCATTACAAACCGTTATCCTTGGCATTATCTCTATACTGTTGTTGAACACCTTGCAGAAGGTCTGGAAGCTAATATTCCCGCAGTGGTAGATTTAGGAACAGGTACTTACATGCAAATAGCCTGAGTCAACCCTGCCTGAAACATGGATAAACTGTTTATGCACCTATGCTCGTAGAGAATGGCAGCAACAGAGCGGCTGCCGGAACAGCGTAGGTGCATATGCTACACCGATTTTCTTTTCATGTCTCTGGGATTGTGTTCATGGTTGGGGTGAAGTTCCCAGTGTCTTTGGTTGCCCATCCATGGGGAGGTTTTTTGCGCAATGATGGGAAAAATACCTTGTTAACAATAGTATATGCTGGACCAGTGTTTATTGCATGGGCTAGGGTATAAGATTTGATGACCCCGCTTCGGCGGGGTTTCTTTATGGGGGGAGTCATGGAACGCGTATTGTATACGAAATCTGATGTTGCCTTTATCCTCAACACAGGAGAGGCGCGGGCAATAGCTTTGTTGCAGAAGTACAACGTAAAACCAGTGGTGGATTTTGGCCGAGGACGCGGGGGCGGCTTGCGATGGAGTCGTGAAGCTATTATGGGTTTAGCGACACATTTGTCCATAGCAGTCCAAACAGAACGAGCAAAAGTGTTCAAGAAGCATCCCCAGAAGAAGCCTAAACACAGCGTAACTGGACGAAATGCCAATGAACTTTTTGCGGAACTTTCGATGAACGGTTCCTAATGGCAGGACATTATGGTGGGCCGTTCATATGCGAGGACTGGCATGGCTATAAGAATCAGGAGTGGATCTCGGAAGAAGCGGTATGAGGTATACTGGAACAATCCTTTCACAGGGAAGCGCCAAAGTTTGTACTTTTCCACGGAGCCGGAGGCAGAGAAGGAAGACGCTCTGATAAAGTACAGACTTAAATATGAAAGGGAATGGTTCGTTCCAGAGTCAGATGATGAAGCTATAGGAAAAGACAAGGTTAATGAGCCGTTGGAATCTGTCTATTACATGTACCTTAAAGAGAGGCAGTTTTCCAAAAAGTCCCTCCATTGGCAGTTGACCAGTATGAAAGTTGCCTTAAATGTTTTCGGAAATGTCCCTATAGGGGAGATCACAAAACAACATATTGAAAAGATAAAAGCTTTTTTGTCGGAGACAGGAATAAAGGGGACGACAGTTCGAGGCAGGCTTTCGGTTCTCCGAACGGTACTGAGGTGGGCATATCGAAATGGTTATCTTACTAGAGTCCCGGACATGCCAGATATGCCGCCTGCCGATTATGAGCATATTGTCCCGCCAACCGTGGAAGAACTCGAAAGAATCTTGGCTGTTTCGCCTCCGCATTTGCAGCGTGTCATTATTCTCGGTTCTCAACTGGGGGTTCGTGTTGGCCCATCAGAACTGTTCCGGCTTACGTGGCAGGATGTGGATTTAGCACGGCGTGTCGTTCGAGTGCCGAACGCCCAAAAGGGTGCCAAGACATCGTGGCGTGAGGTGCCCATCAGGAATAGCCTTCACGCGGTCTTTTCTGAATGGAAACGGATCGATCTAGAATCCGGCGCTACGTTTGTAGTCAACTGGAAAGGTAAGCCCGTGCAGAACGTGAAGACGGCTTGGCGTACGGCTTTGGAGAAAGCTTGCGTTCGGAGGATGCGAAGATATGATTTGCGCCATGCCTTTGCCACGGAGGGAATGGCTGTAGGCATTGACCCCGGCACTATGGCAAGCCTCATGGGGCACTCTTCGCCTTTGATGCTGATGAAGCACTACCAGCATGTGATGATGAAGCAAAAAGTAGCCGCTGTGGAATCACTGCCGGATGTGGATTTTGCGGCGTCATTGCTTAAGGGCAATGTGACTGAATGTGTCCAAGAGCATGTGTCTAAAGGAAAAGGGGCTACAGATAAACTGTAACCCCTTGAAAAATTGGTGCGCCAGGGAGGAATCGAACCCACGGCCCGCAGCTTAGAAGGCTGCTGCTCTATCCAACTGAGCTACTGGCGCAAATATGGCAGCGACAATCTATAAAGCAAGGCTTCCCCGAGGTCAAGCCTGATCTTGCGCGTTTTGCAAGGCTTGGGAAGGGCGGGCGGCATGGCCCGGAGCGGGCGGGGCATCCCGGCGAAGAATTCACGGGCGGAAAGGGGCGTCCGCCATTGCTTTCAGGTTGACTGTGGGCTATCCCCTCTGTACGCTTCGGCGCGTTTGGAGTATGGCCTTTACTTTTAGCGAATGAAACCAAGGAAAATTCATGCCCGCATACGGAGATCTCGTTATTATTGTTACCCCCAAGGGGAAGCGGAGCTTGCGCCGCGTTGATGAAAATCAGGACATGCACACGCAGGACGGCATCCTGCGCATGGCCGATGTGGTCGAAGCGCCGTTCGGTTCCGAAGTCTGCACGACGCTCGGCGTGCCGTACCGCATCCAGAAGCCCACGCTGAACGATATCGTCAAGGGCGTCAAACGCCAGACGCAGATCCTCTATCCCAAGGATATCGGGTATATCTGTATGCGTCTCGGCGTGGGGCCGAACCGCACGGTCATCGAAGCGGGCACCGGATCGGGCAGCCTGACCGTGGCCCTGTCGTGGTTCTCCGGCACGACCGGAAAGGTGCACACGTTCGAGGCCAGGGAGGAATTCCACAAGCTCGCCCGGAGGAACCTGGAGTGGGCCGGGGTGGGGCAGAACGTGACCATGCACTGTCAGGACATCGCGGAAGGCTTCGGCGACGTGACCGGCGCGGACGCCCTGTTCCTTGATGTGCGGACGCCGTGGGATTATTTGAAGCACATCCCCGCCGCCGTGACGCCCGGCGCTGCGCTGGCGTTCCTCCTGCCCACCGTGGATCAGGTCGGCAAGCTCCTCCTCGGGCTGGAGCAGGGGCCCTTCGACGACGTCGAAGTCTGCGAAATCCTCGTGCGCCGCTGGAAGCCCATCGCGGATCGCCTGCGCCCCGAAGACCGCATGGTGGCCCATACCGGTTTTCTCATTTTCGCCCGCCATCAGGAACGCTCGGCGAAGTGGGACGAATGCCGCACCGCGTCGCTCGGCACCCGTGAACGCAAGCAGGAAGCCGCGCGCCGTGAGCGTCTGGGGCTGGACGGCATGGAGACGGCCTCCGAACAGATCGACGAATAGCATTCCCATCGTATTATGAAAATAACAATCCAAAATCTTTCCAAGGCGTTCGGCGGTCGGGACATCTTCTCCGACTTCTCTCTGGACATCGACTCCGGTGTCCGCTTGTGCGTGTGCGGGCCCAACGGCTGCGGCAAGTCGACGCTCATCCGTATGCTGGCGGACGCCGATGCCCCGGATTCCGGGCGCATCATCATGCCGCGCGGCTGCCGTGTGGGGTACGTGCAGCAGGATCTGGACGAGGCCGTGCTGGACACGCCGCTGCTCGAATGGGTGGTGGACGTCCTGCCGGACTGGCATGACTTCTGGTCCGCATGGGAAGCGGCGGCGGCCTCCAAGGACGAGGCCGCGATCGCGCGCCTCGGTGCGCGGCAGGCCGAGCTTGAGGCCCTGTACGGCTACAATCCCGAGCACAAGGCACAGGCCGTGCTGTCCGGTCTGGGATTCGACGAGGGCAAGTGGCACCTGCCGATCAAGCAGCTGTCCGGCGGCTGGCGCGAGCGTGCAAAGCTGGCCCGGGTGCTGGTCGCCGGGGCCGACGTCCTGCTGCTCGACGAACCGACCAACCACCTCGACATCGAGGCGGTGGAATGGCTGGAAGATTTCCTCATGGATTACAAGGGGGCGCTGGTCTTCGTGGCCCACGACCGCGTGTTCATGGACCGGATCGGGACGCACGTGCTGTACCTCGGCGGCTCGAAACCTGTTTTCCGCAAGGCGACGTTCAGCCAGTTCGTGGAATTGCAGGAAGAGCTTGAGGAGCAGAGGGAACGCGAGGCCCAGCGCCTGAACGCCGAAATCGAGCGCAAGATGGATTTCGTGCGCCGTTTCGGGGCCAAGGCGACCAAGGCCCGCCAGGCCGGATCGCGCCAGAAGATGGCGAAGAAGCTTGAGAAGGAGCTGGAAGGCTTCCGCCCGGAAGCCAAGCGCAAGGAACTCAGCTTCAAGTGGCCCGAGCCGCCCAAGGCCGACAAGACCATCCTGTCCGTGGCCGATCTCGCGTTCGCCTTCCCGGACGGCGTGAGCCTCTGGCCTCCGCTGACGTTCACGATCTACCGTGGCCAGCGCATCGCCCTCGTGGGGCACAACGGCTGCGGCAAGTCGACGCTGCTCAAAATCCTCGCGGGCCGTCTGGAGCGCAAGGGCGGGACGCAGGTCATGGGCTCGCTGGTCAAGATGGGCTACTACAGCCAGCACCAGACGGAGCTCCTGAACAGCTCGGGCACGGTGCTCGGCGAAATCCGGCGGCTTTCCGATCCCCGGATGACGGAAGAGGAGCTCATGAGCGTCCTCGGGCTGTTCCTGCTCGGGCAGAACTACTTCGACCGGCAGGTGAGCAGCCTGTCCGGCGGCGAGCGCAGCCGCCTCGTGCTGGCGTCGCTGTTCCTCGCGCGCGCCAACTTCCTTGTGCTCGACGAACCCACCAACCATCTGGATCTCGAAAGCCGCGAGGCGCTGGTCGAGGCGCTGAACGCCTTTGACGGGACGCTGCTGATGGTGGCCCACGACCGGTATCTGCTTTCGGAAGTGGCTGACGAGGCGTGGTCGATGGCCGGGGACGGGATCACCGTCTATAAGGAAGGGTTCGCCGAATACGACGTTGCGCGGCGCGCGGCGCTGGCGGCGTCCAAGGCCGGGAAGGAAAGGGAGAAGGACGCCGGGCGGAAGGCCGAGGGCCCCGTCCCCGGCAAGGCGCTGGACCGGGAAGAGCTGAAGCGCCTCAAGCGCGAGCAGGCCGAGCAGCGCAATGCCCTCTATAAGAAGATGCGCCCCAAGCAGGAGGCGTATGCCAAGCTGGAAACGCAGCTTGAGGCGTTGCTGACGGAGCAGTCGGACGTCGAGGCCGCGCTGGCCGACCCCGAGGTGTACGCCGACGGGAACAAAACGACGGAACTGCTGAAGAAGTTCAGCCAGTTGAAGGAATCAAGCGAACAGGCGCTGGAGAAGCTCGGCGAACTGGAAGCCGAGCTTGCGGAACTGGAAGCGCAGCGCGCCGCCTTGTCGATGAACGGCGGCGGGGATGAATTGTAGGCGTTCAGCCTGAAGAGTAAGGAGAATCTTGTGGCCAGAGAAATCACCGAGCGCCGCCGGGCCAAGCTGGAACGGGTACTGCGCTGGCGTCAGAAGGATCTGACGCTGGTGTTGGCGAATATTCACGATCCGCATAATGTTTCGGCCATCTACAGGAGCGCCGACGCGTTTGGGGTTGCGGCGCTGCACCTCTATTATACGGATACGGCGTTCCCGGAGCTCGGCAAGAAAAGTTCCGCGTCCGCCCGCAAGTGGGTGGAAAGCGTCCGGCACCGCAGCGCCGAGGAACTGTATGCGGCGCTCAAGGCGGGCGGGCATCAGATCCTCGCCACGAGCTGCACGCCGGAATCGAAGCCCCTCGGGGCCTACGACTTCACGAAGCCCACGGCGGTCATCATGGGCAACGAGCACAGCGGCGTTCCCGCCGAATTGAACTCGCTGGTGGACGGCGAGGTGTACATCCCGATGTACGGCATGATCCAGAGCTTCAACGTCTCCGTCGCCGCGGCCGTCATCCTGTCGGAAGCCTCGCGCCAGCGGGTGCAGGCGGGCATGTACGACCGCCCGAGCTACCCGCCGGACGAGCTCGCCGCCCGCCTCGAGGCATGGATAGAAAAATGAGCCGGGTCTGTCATTGACCTTTCTCCGTTCTATTGGGTAGAAGAGGGGGAAGGCTTGGGGAAAGCGGGTCCCCCGGCCCGATGGGAACGGTCGGAACATGTCCTGCAAGATGGGGAACTTCATGAATCTTCGCGTGTTCGCTTTGCTTGGCGTCCTGCTGCTTGCCGGGTGTTCGGGGCTGTCCGTGCGGCATCTCCCGAGCAATCCGTGGAAAAATGAGGCGTCCCAGAACATCCAGATGCGTTACCTCGCCTTCCAGTATCAGGTGATACCGGTGGGCAATGAGCTTGGAATCGTTGCGGAAGCCTATCCGGTCATCGACAAGCTGCCCGACTGGGCCTCGTGGTACGGCGAGATCATGCTGAGCGTCTACGTTTCGGACGAGTACGGCAGGGTCCTTGCCTCCAAGGACACCGTGCTGGTTCCCCGCCCGCTGAACCGCGAAGCCGGGCTCCCGCTTGAAGTCAGCCTCGATCTGGGGACGAACCGGCATCAGCCGCTTTCGATCTCCTTCGGATACCGTCTGGTGCTTACGGACACGCAGCCCGACGGCACGGCGGGGCGGCGGATGCTGGTATCGGAAAGGGCGCTCGAAAAATAGGCGTTCCGCATATGCCATACGGAAAGGGGCGGGCCGGTGTTGACGGCTTGCCCCTTTTTATGCGAGGAGAGGCGGCTGTTTGTCCCGGCGAGAGGGGCATCGTGATGCCGGGATGCCGTTTTTTGTGAAAACGGCCGTATCGTTTCGGATGGGGAAGGGGGCTCAAAGGGGGCCGGGCAAGGGTTGGAAGGCCGGAAAGCGGCTGGCGGAAGGGTTTTTCGCGGTATCCGGCCCTGATTTTTGCTTGCCAGTGCTCTTATTTTTGAGTAACATTTTTCGATTCCATTGATATGGTCAGTGTTTTTGAGATGCTGTACCTCATACGAGCTTCCCGGTTTCGGCCGGAGGCTCGATTGCGCGTTTTTCCGGCATACCGCGTCCGCCGGAAGGCGCGATGCGGAGGGGGGAGCGTCCTTTGTTCACTTTTAAAAAGCGATATGCGGGGTTCTGAGATGTTCTCATTCATCGTGGTATTGGCTTGCGGGCTGTTCGCCCTCTACTATGCGTATGATACCTCCAAGCGCGTCTTCTCCGCCGGTACCGGCACGGAAGAAATGCAGAAGATTGCCGGCGCTATTCAGGAGGGCGCTCAGGCGTACCTGAACCGTCAGTACAAAACCATCGCCATCGTGGGCGTGATCGTGGCCGTGCTTCTGGCTTGGGCCCTTTCCGGCCTTGTGGCGCTGGGCTTCGTGCTTGGCGCGGTGCTGTCCGGCGTCGCCGGCTACATCGGCATGAACGTTTCCGTGCGTGCCAACATCCGTACCACTGAAGCCGCCCGCCAGGGCATGACCCCCGCCCTCAACGTGGCCTTCCAGGCCGGCGCCGTGACGGGTCTGCTGGTCGTGGGCCTCGGCCTGCTCGGCGTGGTCCTCTACTATGGCCTGCTGACCATGTTCGGCGTGGAACAGAAGACCATGCTTGAAGCCCTCGTGGCCCTCAGCTTCGGCGCTTCCCTCATCTCCATCTTCGCGCGTCTCGGCGGCGGCATCTTCACGAAGGGCGCCGACGTGGGCGCCGACCTCGTGGGCAAGGTCGAAGCCGGCATCCCCGAAGACGACCCGCGCAACCCCGCCGTCATCGCCGACAACGTGGGCGACAACGTGGGCGACTGCGCCGGTATGGCCGCCGACCTCTTTGAAACCTACGCCGTGACCGTGGTCGCCACCATGCTGCTCGCCGCCATCTACTTCACCGGCGAACTCCAGCACCTCATGATGATGTACCCCCTGCTCATCGGCGGCGTGTGCATCCTCGGCTCCGTGTTCGGCACCAAGTACGTCCGCCTCGGCTCCGACAACAACATCATGAAGGCCCTGTACCGTGGTCTGACCGTCGCCGCTCTGGCTTCCGCCGGTCTCATCATCGTCGTGACCTTCCTGCTGTTCTGGGGCGCTCCTGAAATGCAGATCCAGGGCAAGACCTTCGGCGTGGGCAACCTGCTGATGTGCTCCCTGACCGGCCTCGTGATCACCGCCGCGCTGGTGTGGATCACCGAGTACTACACCGCCACCGCGTTCCGCCCCGTCCGCAGCATTGCGCAGGCTTCCACCACCGGCCACGGCACCAACGTCATTCAGGGCCTCGCCGTGTCCATGGAATCCACCGCTCTGCCGGTCATCGTGATCTCCATCGGCATCCTGTTCTCCTACAGCAACGCCGGCCTGTTCGGCATCGCCATCGCCGCGACCACCATGCTCGCCCTCGCCGGCATGATCGTCGCCCTTGACGCCTACGGCCCCGTGACCGACAACGCCGGCGGCATCGCCGAAATGTCCAACCTGCCCGGCGACGTCCGCGAAGTCACCGACGCGCTTGACGCCGTGGGCAACACCACCAAGGCCGTGACCAAGGGCTACGCCATCGGTTCCGCCGCGCTCGCCGCTCTGGTGCTGTTCGCTTGCTACACCGAAGACCTCGGCCGCTTCTTCCCCAACCTGAACGTGTCCTTCTCCCTGCAGGATCCCTATGTCCTCGTCGGCCTGTTCATCGGCGGCCTGCTGCCGTACCTGTTCGGCGCCATGGGCATGATGGCCGTGGGCCGCGCCGGTTCCGCCGTCGTGGTTGAAGTGCGCCGCCAGTTCCGCGAAATCCCCGGCATCATGGAAGGCACCGCGAAGCCCAACTACGGCGCCGCCGTGGATATGCTGACCAAGGCCGCCATCCGCGAAATGATCATGCCCTCCATGCTCCCGGTCTTCGCCCCGATCATCGTGTACTTCATCATCGACGCCTTCGGCGGCCAGAGCGCGGCGTTCGCGACCCTCGGCGCCATGCTGATGGGCACCATCGTGACCGGCCTGTTCGTCGCCATCTCCATGACCTCCGGCGGCGGCGCGTGGGACAACGCGAAGAAGTACATTGAAGACGGCCACCACGGCGGCAAGGGTTCCGATGCGCACAAGGCCGCCGTTACCGGCGACACCGTGGGCGACCCCTACAAGGACACCGCTGGCCCGGCTGTTAACCCGATGATCAAGATCATCAACATTGTGGCTCTGCTGCTGCTTCAGGCCCTTGCCTAAGCCTTAGAGTCTCAGGTCCATTATCGCGAAGCGCCCCGGTGGGATTGACCGCCGGGGCGCTTTGTGTTTTTCATACAGGATAGCCATTCAGGAAGGGTCGTCATGCTGCATATCGGGTGTCACTTGTCCAGTTCCAAAGGGTACCGCCACATGGGGGAGGACGCGCTCTCCATCAAGGCGGATACGTTCCAGTTTTTTACGCGAAACCCGAGGGGCAGCAAGGCCAAGAAGGCGGACCCCAAGGACGCGGAAGCCCTGCGCGGCCTGATGGAGGAGCACGCCTTCGCGCCCGTTCTGGGGCACGCGCCCTATACGCTGAACGCGTGTGCCCTTGATGAGGGGCTGCGGGCGTTCGCGCGGGACGCCATGCGCGAGGACGTGATGACGCTGGACACGTATCTGCCGCATATGCTGTATAATTTTCATCCCGGCAGCCATGTGGGGCAGGGGATCGACGCGGGCATGGCGCTCATCGTCGAACTGCTGGACGCGATCCTGCGTCCGGAGCAGACCACCCGCGTCCTGCTGGAAACCATGTCCGGCAAGGGGACCGAGGTCGGAAGCCGTTTCGAGGAGCTGGGGCATATCCTCCGCTCGGTATCGCTGGGCGACAAGATGGGCGTGTGCCTCGACACCTGCCACGTCTATTCGGCTGGATATGATATCGTCAACGATCTTGACGGGGTGCTGGAGCAGTTCGACCGGCATGTCGGGCTGGGCAAACTGTACGCCATCCACCTGAACGACAGCCTGATGCCCTTCGCCAGCCGCAAGGATCGCCACGCCCGCATCGGCGAAGGGACCATCGGGCTGGAGGCGATTGCGCGGATCATCAACCATCCCGCCTTGAGGCACTTGCCGTTCTATCTGGAAACGCCCAATGAGCTTCCCGGCTATGCCCATGAAATCAGCGTATTGCGGGCCGCATGGATTGAATGACGACGGATGCGGCGGCCCCCACGCCTTCTCCATCCATTGCGGGAGGCCGGCACGCCGCCTTGCCCCGGTCGGGTTCGCCCCACAAAAAGAGGTCAGCCCCCTTGACTTCGCGCTTTCGTGAAGCACTCTATACTTCGTTCACCGTGCGCTTTCGCACCGTCCATTCATCAGGGAGAATCATATGAAATTCACGTATTCCATTCCCACCAAGAT
>MJGMD1__coassemble_1869_pt1 | contig 52184 bp, 38 predicted proteins | sample MJGMD1__metabat2_low_PE_007 | metagenome-assembled genome bin MJGMD1
GAGTAAGTACGCCACTCTCAACAGCATCATGGACTCGTGCCGTGACGCCTTGCTTTCCAACGGCATCTGGCTCTGCCAGTATCCGGTTCCCACCGAGCCGGGATATCTTGGCTTGGTCACGAAGCTCACCCATGCGGAGTCGGGACAATGGCAGTCGAGCCTTGCCGTGGTTCCCCTACCCAAGGCTGATCCTCAGGGAGTGGGCATCAGCATGACCTATATTCGCCGTTATGCGCTTTCAGCCATGCTCGGTATTGTTACAGAGGAGGATACGGACGGAGAGTTCACCCTAGACAAGCTGAATAGACCTCAGAAACAGAAAAACGCCGTAAACGCCTCACAGAGAGGCAAAACGACTCTGGATGATTCAGGACAAGCAAAAAAGATTTCATCCGCCTCAAATCGGACGTCAGAGGGACTTTCCCAATTGCCTCACTTGGATGGAGTTTCATACGAAATCGTATCGGCACAGGATGGTCGGGAGTGCATCCTCGCCACAGGAAACACGGCAGCGAAAAAGGAACAGCTTTCGGCGGCGGGGTTTCACTGGAACCCCCAACGAAAAATCTGGTGGAAGTATGCGGCATAGCAGAAAGGGCCGTCCTTGATGGGGCGGCTCTTTCTGTTTCTGCTATCAGCACGGGAGAAATGGATGGACGGAACAATCAGAAATACGGGAGCGGAAGGGTTGCTAGAAATCCTCTGCTGTGGACTGGAACGGGATGCGGAACAGCGAACGGCGAATCGGCTTGGGGATCGATCCCGATATGTTGGGTTATCGGATATCGCCAAGATGCTGGACTGCCCACGGGCGGCACTGGCTGCCAAACTCTGCCTGCCTGAATACAAAAACGCTGGTGAAGCTCTCAAACATCAACTGCTCCTCCAACGGGGGCACTGGTTCGAGACGGGCGTACACCAAGCTCTCATGGGATATGCCCTCTCTCCCTTGTCTCAACTGGAAATCGAAATTTCACACGAAGATGTGCCTATCAAGGCCCATCTGGATTTCACGCTCATCTCCACACAACCTCAACCCACAGTACGGATTCTGGAAGTCAAATCCACCGCAAGGCTGCCGGCAACGCTTTCTGAGAGTTACGCCATGCAGATCGGCGGTCAGACGGCATTGCTCAAAGCCTATTGGAATCTGCCCGTCTTTAACCTCGTACAGGATACGGGGGAAGTCCTCCACCACAGGACTTTTCTTGAAATCTGTAACGAATGTCTTGGGGTATCCCTTCCTGATGCGTCAGCTTGTGACATTCAAGGTTGGATTCTCTGCCTCTCCATGTGTGATGCCAAAGCCTTTGGCCCGTTTCTTCCTGAAGATACGGATATCACCCGGTGTTTGGACATGGCTTCCGAGTTCTGGGAAACCATGATTGCGCTGAGAGACAATCTGCTGAACCTGAACACGATTCAAACGGTACAAGGGCTTTCCCCCCTGTGTCCATCGTGTCTTTGGAGGAAGGATTGTCCGCACTTCAAAGGTTCTTCACATCCTGAGTGGGAGGATACCCTTGCACAGTTTATAAAGCTAAAAATACAGAAAAAATCCATTGAAGCAGAGATCGGAGAATTGGAATCCCGTTTGAAAGCCGCCTACCAGCTTTCCCATACGGTCAAAGAAGAGTGGATCAACACAGGAAACCACACGTTCCGGGTGATCCCACAGAACGGGAGAGTAACGCTGGATCGAAAACGTCTGGCTGAAGAGCTTAATACTCTGCTTGGAGGGCAGAATGCCCAGACGCTCATGGCGAAGTGCGAAAAACAGGGTGAACCCTTTGAGCGATTGCATACTGTTGAGGTATAAAACGGTTGAAACTCTTGACTGTGTACCTGGATAAACTATACATTAACAAAAAATATCAGGGAGTTGTTATGCCACTTTCACTAGAGGAAATGACTGCCGTTGCCATACGAAATCAGCATCTCATTTTGGCGGAGGAACTCAAAAAGGGGGTTCCGTTAAATTATCGGGATGAGCTGGGCAGGAATATTTTGGAGTATCCTGATGGGCATATTGAAATAACACAAAATGTTATTCCACCTTATATTCAGAATCAAATGAAGTCATGCAACCACGATTGATTTGCATCTGTGGTCCAAATGGTGCGGGGAAGAGTACCTATACTCGTACCGTAGCGACAATGGAAAATCTGCTGGTCATTGATCCAGATAAGCTTGCGGCTGATGGGTTGTCTCCGATTGCTGCCGGAAAAGCTGCTGCCAAAATGGCCCGCCTTTTTCTTGAAAATGGCGTATCTTTTGCTCGAGAATCTACTTTGACTTCACATTTTGATTTCATTTTGATGAGTGAGGCCAAGAAAAAGGGATATTCCATCGAATTGGTTTATATAGGGCTTGAATCTTCAGACCTAGCGTGGGCACGAGTCGCTTCGCGAGCCGCTCGTGGCGGGCATTCTGTCCCCTATGAAGATGTTATCCGCAGATTTGCACGAAGTTTGGAAAATTTGCCTAAAGCCATTGCATTGGCGGATAAAGCCACGATTTTGGATAATTCGACGCAAGGTTATAGACTTATTCAAGTAGCCAAGTAATCTTTCACACATAGGAAAACATAATCCCGGTTTCTCTTCGGAGAGACCGGGATTTTTTTGTTTTTGAACCTTTGAGAGGAGAATCATCATGAAATCACAGAAGATTATGGAACTGGAAACCCTTATGCCAACGGAAATGGATGCTGGACAGGTCTTCACGGGAACGCCAACAGGGAAGGCTGTCAAAGGCTACAAGGAAACGTGTTCGTACACCCCGTCCGTTGATCCAAGGTACATTTTTCATGAATCGGCACGGGATGTGGTCGTCTGGTTCATGCACGACCTTGATCCTCTATACCTGTACGGTCCCACTGGATGCGGGAAGACGACGCTCATCAAGCAGCTTGCCGCACGGCTGAATTATCCTGTGTTTGAAGTCACCGGGCATGGACGATTGGAGTTTGCCGATCTGTGCGGCCATATTTCCCTGCAAAAAGGGAGCATGGTCTATAAATACGGTCCATTGCCGCTTGCCATGCGGTACGGGGGAATCCTTCTGCTCAACGAAGCGGATTTACTCTCCCCGGAAGTTGCCGTTGGCCTCAACGGTGTTCTGGACGGTGCGCCCTTATGTCTGCCGGAGAATGGAGGAGAGGTCATTTCCCCGCATGAAATGTTCCGAATCGCATGTACTGCGAATACCAACGGAAGCGGTGACGACACGGGGCTCTATCAGGGAGCCGTTCGTCAAAACCTTGCGCTGCTTGACAGGTACATGGCCTGCGAAGTTGGCTATCCCACGCCTGAAACGGAAAAGGAACTCCTGTTCCGGCAGTTCCCGAACCTTCCCGAACACGTCGCCTCGAACATGGTCAGTTTCGCCAATGAAGTTCGGAAACTCTTCATGGGCGATGCCGATTCCTATGAAAATACCATCGAAGTGACGCTTTCCACCAGAACCCTCATCCGTTGGGCCGATCTTGCCCTCAAGTTCCAGCCGCTGGCCAATCAGGGCATCGAGCCGCTTTCCTATGCGCTGGATCGTGCCCTCGCATTCAAAGCCACACGGCCAACGAGAGCGATGCTTCATGAACTTGTGCAGCGTATCTTTGCCGTAACATTCTAACCATAGAGAGGAAACTATGAATACAGCCATCCGTTCCGACATCAAAATTCTGGACAGCCTTGTGGCTCTGAACCTCAACATCAGCGTGTGGTCCGCCCGAAAGAAGATGTGCCTTGAAGATTTCGGAGGTGCGGAGCTTCCCCCTGAAGACCTTGCCTCTTAGGGGAGCAAGCGTATCGCTGATCCCGACAGCCTCAAGGTATTCTCCACCCTGAAGGCCCGTGCCTTCAACTACCTCGACCGTCATGGCATCCGTTTTATGTCCGGCTGGGCCATCCCGGAAGACAAGGCTGGGGACATCATCGATGAATTGATCCGGATCAGAGAAACGTTCCTTCAGGAAAAGGAATCTTTCCTCGCCGATTACGACCAGTCCATCGAGAACTGGATTGTCAAACACTGCAAGTGGGGAAATATCATCCGGGAATCCACGGTAGGGCCGGACTACGTTCGTTCAAGGCTGTCCTTCTCGTGGCAGCTTTACAAGGTCTCGCCGCTCACCGAACACGATAATCCCAACGCCGTATGTGAATCCGGGCTGAATGAGGAAGTGGAAGGTCTTGCCGGAACGCTGTTCAACGAAATAGCCAGCTCAGCCAACGAGATATGGCAAAAGGTCTATGCCGGAAAGGACACGGTGACGCACAAGGCCCTTTCCCCGCTCAGGACCCTGCACCAAAAGCTCTGTGGGCTGACTTTCATCGAGCCTCACGTAGCTCCGGTAGCCAGCCTTATCCAGACCGCCATTAACAGCATACCCGCCAAGGGCAACATCACCGGAAAGGACATCCTCCTTTTGCAGGGCGTTGTCTCCATGCTCCGCGATCCGTCCTCAATGCTGCAACACAGCCAGAGGCTCATCGAAGGGCATTCCCCTCAGGACGTCATGAACGCGCTTCTCGCCAATGACGTATTCACCGTATGCCAACAATCCGCCATCCCTGAAGAAGTCCCCTTTGTGCCCGTCCCGCAAAACCATTCCGCAAATATCCCCAACATCGGACTGTGGTGAGCCATGCTCAGGACCAAAGACATCATGTCCTGTCTGCCTTTGTTGGCCTGTATTCTGGGAAAGCAATACAACATCACCGTGGAAATAGGAGGAACTACAGCCTATACGAATGGAAAAACGATCCATATACCCTCTCTTAAAATAGATACTGATGAAATGTATATCAATATGACAAGGGGATACGTTGACCACGAAGCGGCACATATTAGATACACAGACTTTCAACTGCTTCAGAAGGCCAATCTCACTAGATTGCAATTTCATCTTTTCAACATCATCGAAGACTGGAGGGTTGAAACACTGCTTGGAAAACACTTTCCGGGATGCAGAAAAAACTTCGATTTCATCATTGCGTATCTTTTTGGGAAAGAAACACAAAAGGCCGGAAGCAACGCTCCGGCCTTTTGTGTTCTAGAGTACATCCTTTTGACCGTAAGAAGTTGGAATAGTTCCGAAGTGGAAAAGAATAGGACACATTCAAGAAAAGAGATGGTTACGGCCTGTCCGGGAATTGAAAAAGAACTGGATGCCTGTCTCAAAAAGATTCATGCAAACACACGGACGACACAGGATGCGATTGCCCATGCGCTGTTATTGGAATCCATCATCAAAAAATGGATACCCGAACAGCCGCAGGGGAGTACGTCTCAAATGGAAAAACGAAATGATCATCTCGATGGGGAACAGAGCGTCATTTCAGAAGAAAAAGAGGGGGCACAGGACGCTTATGAAGATTCTTTTCCCAAAACGATGGGAGCGGTTTTGAGGGAAAAGCTCTCGGCACAGGCGGGAGGCACAGACGTGGAACACTGGACGGTCGCCAAGATTCGCCCCGTTACGCCTGATGTCATCCCCCCGGATATGTTGAGAAGGACAGAACTGATTACGAGAGGATTGTCCATCAGGATTCAGGGACTCATGCAGTCGCTCTCCATGTCGGCTTCCTATCCTTCCACAAAGGGGAGGCTTAATACTGCAAAGCTGTACAGAATCAAAACGGAAAATCCGAAAGTATTCATCCAACGGACGGAGTGCGTTGCCGTCAATACGAGTCTCCACATCCTGCTGGACGCTTCCGCCAGCATGTACGGCAAACCTATGGAACTTGCGACGGCATCTTGCCATGCCATTGCGTCGGCCTGTTCAGCCATCAAGGGGCTCAATATTGCCGTAACAGCCTTCAATGGAAATTATAGGGGGGATGTTGGTCTGGTCTATCCGCTGCTCAAGCATGGACATCCTGTTCATGCCCGCTTCAACCTCATGCCGAGCGGAGGAACGCCTCTCGCTCCCGCACTCTGGTGGGTCATGCAGCAACTTCTATTCGCTAAAGAACGGAGAAAAATGCTGTTCGTCCTGACGGATGGGCAACCCACCGATATGACCGCCACGAGAAAGGCACTTAAAATGGCGCACAAAATCGGTCTGGAAGTCTACGGGTTGGGAATATTGGATGATAGCATCAACAATATTCTGCCTGATGCCAGCCGGGTTATCTACCAGCTGGAGGAACTTCCCGCCATGTTGTTTGAGCTGCTGCATGACGTTCTTACGAGGAAGAATGGCCCATGTTTATAGGGAAACGTGCATGGAAGTGCCCAAGATGCGGCTATGTAGGCGTGCCCGATTCCATAAGACTGGGAGAAAGGCTTGGAACAGCCATAGGCGGAGCTATCGGAGGCTTTGTCGGGTACTGTGCCTTTGGCTCGTTCACTCAGTTTCCTGTTCCCAGAGCAGAAAATTACAGAGGGCTTGTCTCCGGCCTTCTGTTCGGAGCTTCGACGGGAAACCAGATAGGCCGTGTCCTTGATGCGTATCTGATTCATGTGTGTAGATGTCCTCGTTGTCAAAAAATTACTATATGTTAACAGATTAAATGGACAAGGCAGGTATTACGCCTGCCTTGTCACAAGGAGTTCTTATGGAAAAGCTTCTGTATTTTGTTGGTGGGATCATCGTCGGAAGTATTAGTACGCTGGCGGCTCTCGGGTTCTCGGAAGAGGAATTGGACGGAGTAGGGGGGGAGGATTTTGAACAGGAAAACCTAGAAATGAAGTAAGAGGAAAGCGAAAAATAAGATCGGTTATAGTTGATTTTACTGTGCCACAACGGTATAAAAAAACAACACGACCTAGCTTTTTTATTTTGTTAAAGTATTGTATTGCAGTGTGTTATAAGAACGGATAGTGCTGAAAACTTCGAGTCTCCCCTTCGGCACCATAAGAAAGCAAGCGGGCTGACAGAGCAATCTGTCAGCCCGTTTTTGTTGCGAGGTATCCTACTTGTACTTGGACAAAAGAATCTTGTTGCAAGCATAGAATCGAAGTAGCTCGCTCTCTTTGCAGTTTTCCAACTGTGCAAGCAGATCTTTCCCGATGCCTTTCGGAGAACGCCTAATCTCCTCAAGCGCGAACAATTCTTTCACACGGAGAGACAATGCAGAAGCTATTTTTTCCAAGGTTGATAAAGTCGGATCGCTGAGGCCTCGTTCGATAGATTTGATGTGCCGCAAGGACAAACCGGATTTTTCCGCTAATTGTTCCTGTTTCAGTTTTCATGAGAGACGCAACAAACGAATCGTTATCCCAAAAGATTTTTGACAGTTACCCATAGGTTCCTCCAATGGAGGAGAATAGCCTTGACCTGATAAGATTGTTAGCAACTACACTAGGTTTAACAGTCAGAAATAGAAAATATACATTCTATTTTCTCATTCATACCATGCCGTTCTTGAGTTTTGCCTTGCCGGGAAAGTTTCAATTCTTCCCTTGAGAAGCTTCTCAAAGGATTGACGGCTTTTCAGGATCGGGCTATTTTCATGCATATACATGGAGTTTCTATGGAGTCCCTCACGAAGGAATACGCTTCTCCTGTCTGCGTCTGTATGCAGCTCCGCAAAGCCGGGCGTGTTGTTACGCAGAGTTACGATCGCTGCCTGCGCCCCGTGGGCATCCGGGGAACACAGTTTGCGCTGCTGAAACGGATCGCCTGTATGCGTCGGCCGTTCATCACGGATATCGGCAAGGTGCTGTGCATGGATCAGACCACGGCGACCCGGAATATCGGGCTGTTGGAGCGGGCGGGGTTTGTTGCCGTTGGCGTGCATCCTGACGATGCCCGGAAGAAGGTGGTGGAATTGACGCCGGAAGGGCAGGCCAAGCTGGAGGAAGCCTTTCCCCTGTGGGAAGAGGCCCAACGGGAAATCAGGGAATACCTCGGCGACGACAGGCTGGGGCATCTGTGCTCCCTGCTCCAGGTTCTGAGCGATTTCTCCAGCGAATGAAGTTTCTCCTGCTCCATGTACATCCTCAATAAAGGATAAAGGAGGCTTTTTATGAACGTACTGCTCATCAACGGCAGCCCGCACAAGAAGGGCTGCACCTACACCGCTCTCAGCGAAGTGGCAGGACAGCTTGAGAAAAACGGCATCGGCTCGAATATCATGCACATCGGCTCGAAGCCCATTCGGGGCTGTATCGCGTGCGGCGCTTGCCGGGAAACCGGGCTGTGCGTATTTGACGACGATCCGGTCAACGAGTGCTCAGGGCTCTTGAAGGCGGCGGATGGCCTTATCGTGGGGTCGCCCGTCTACTATGCGGCTCCCAACGGCGCGCTGTGCGCTTTCTTGGATCGCCTGTTCTATATGAAAAGCGGAGCCTACGCCTACAAGCCCGCTGCCGCCGTGGTCAGCTGCCGCCGTGGCGGGGCCAGCGCGGCTTTTGATCGTCTGAACAAATATTTTACCATTTCCTGTATGCCCATCGTGTCCTCGCAGTACTGGAACTCCGTGCACGGCAACACGCCGGAGGAAGTGAGGCAGGACAAGGAGGGTTTGCAGATCATGCGGACCCTGGGCGACAACATGGCGTGGCTGCTCAAGTGCATTGAGGCCGCCAAGGGGACCGTGCCCTATCCGGTGCGGGAGCCGTGGACACCCACGAATTTCATCCGTTAGGCTAAACAGCAAACACGACGACGGGTTCGCGCAAGCGGATCTTCGATACGGGCCCGCATTCCTCGGAGTGCGGGCTCTGCCGTCATGAAAGCGAAACAGAGGTATGCTTTTGTGGCTCCCGGCTGGAATAGAATGCCGTCCTCTGCGGGATGATGATTTTTCGGGAGCACGGCGGACAAATGGCGAGGCGGATTGGAGCGCTTCTCAAGATATCGTTTGCCGTCTGGGAAAAAGAACGCTACTGGATTCTAACACGTCAACGTTACGATTCTGTGACAATGCCGGTATGATAGGTTCCCCAAGGGGAACCGCCCGGGACAAGAGGGAAAGGGGCGGCACATGGCGGAGAAAGAACGCGCTTCTCGGCAGGTCATCGTTATTTCATTGATCACGGCGGCCTGTTTGATCGGCGACTCGATGCTGTACATCGTGCTGCCCATCTGTTTCGCTCAGGCCGGGCTGTCCTCCTTATGGGAAGTGGGGATTATCCTGTCGGTCAACCGGCTGGTGCGGCTCCCGCTCAATCCGATGGTAGGCTGGCTGTACCGCCATATCAGTGATCGGACCGGCATTTTCATCGCCACGGTACTCGCCACCATCACCACCTTCAGTTACGCCTTTGCGGACGGCTTTGCCGTCTGGCTTCTTCTGCGCTGCCTGTGGGGTATCGCATGGACACTGTTGCGGCTTGGCGGCTTCTATTGCATCCTGAATGTATCGTCCGACGATAATCGCGGCTATTTCATGGGGTTGTATAACGGCCTGTACCGGATCGGCAGTCTGGCGGGGATGCTCCTCGGCGGGATTTTCGCGGACTGGCTCGGTTTTTCCGTGACATGCATGTTATTCGGCGCGTGTACCGCCGCGACTATTGTTCTCGGGTTCATCTGTGTGCCGCGCGGAAACAGCGGCGTCCCGGCCGGAACGCAAGCCGAGGAGCGGTCTTTGACGTAGCTGTGGAAGGACGGCACGGTCCTGTGGGTTATGGCGACGGGGCTTGTCGTGGCGCTTATCTATCAAGGCCTGTACGCCTCCACGCTCAGCGAGCTCATCCGTATCCATTTCGGGAGCAGCGTTACCCTGCTTGGCGGGGTGGCCGTGGGCGCGGCAACGCTCGGGGGCGTCCTGCAAGCTATCCGCTGGGGGTGGGAGCCGTGGCTGGCCCCGGGGATCGGCGTATTGTCCGATCGCCGCTTCGGTCGGCGATCCATGATGGTGGTCTCGCTGGCGTTCGGGGTGGTCGTGTTCGGGCTCGTCGCCTTGCGCTTGCCCCTGCCGCTGTGGCTTGCCGTGTTGATCGGCATTCAACTCACGGGGACGTCACTGACCACGATAGCCGATTCCGTGGCTTCGGATACGGCGTCCGTGCGGGGAGGGCGGGTATTTATGATGTGGTACTCGTTCGCCGTGGATCTCGGCGCGGCCCTCGGGCCGATCCTCGCCTACCTGCTTAATGACATGTGGGGGATGGATACGGCTTATGCGGGCACGGCGGTCCTTCTGCTGATCCTTGCCGTGAAGTGGTACTGGTCGGCTCCGCTGCTCAAACCCTTTGTCCGGCGCTCTGCCTGACGGGAAATGCGCCTTCCGGCGCGCGGCCGTTTTCATGGTTTTGGGGCTCGGCGCCTCCCGTGAAATCCCTTTCTTGCCGATAGATTCCACTGCATATCAATAATATACAATCCCGCTTCCGTTTTGTCCGGAGCGGGATTTTTTGTATGCGTTTGGGATGCATATATTGTTATTATTTAGGATTTATTACTTTTTTCTGCTTTGTAGCACAATCTCCGCACAACCGTCTCTCCTTTTCTCCACGATCGACAAAAAGCGGACACGCCCGCGTCACACGGCTCCTCCACTATGCGCCCAACGACAAGTGAGGAGTTCAACATGATCCACATAGATACTCTCAGCAAAACGTTTTCAGGCGGGAAGGGGCTTGACCGGGTCAGCCTGCACATCAAGCCCGGCGAAATGGTCGCGCTCATCGGCTCGTCCGGTTCCGGAAAATCGACCCTGATGCGCCATATCGCGGGGCTCATGCCCGGCGACGCCGACGGCGGGCGGATCGAGGTCGCGCAGCACCTCATCCAGGACAAGGGCGTGATCAGCCGCGACATCCGAACCATGCGGGCGGAAATCGGCATGGTCTTCCAGCAGTTCAATCTGGTGGATCGCATGTCCGTTTTGCGCAACGTCATGCTCGGCGCGCTGTCGCGCACGGCGCTGTGGCGCAGCCTGCTGGGCTTCTTCCATGAAGAGGACGCCCGGCTTGCCTACAAGGCGCTGGCCCGCGTCGGCATCATGGAAAAGGCGCATCAGCGCACCTCCAACCTCTCCGGAGGGCAGCAGCAGCGCGCCGCCATTGCCCGCGCCCTTGTGCAGCGCGCCCGCGTCCTGCTGGCGGACGAGCCCATTGCCTCGCTCGATCCGGAATCGTCCCGCAACGTTATGGAAACGCTGCGCGATCTGAACCAGAAGGACGGGCTCACCGTGCTCGTGACCCTGCATCAGGTCGACTACGCGCTGTCCTTCTGCCCCCGAACCATCGCCTTGAAGCATGGCCGGGTCGTGTACGACGGGCCGAGCGCGGAACTGACCCCCGCCTTCCTCAAGCGGCTCTACGGTACGGAATGCGACTCCCTGTTCGCCCGCCAGGAAAGCGACATCCGGCGGAATCCGCCCCTGACGCAGGTTCAAGTGGCCTAACCCTCAACAACAAGGATTTGCCATGTTTTCACGTTTCCTGATCGCCGTTGCGGCGGCGGCCGTCGTCCTTGGCGGTTCCGTTTGTGCCAAGGCTGCGGAAGTCCTGAACTTCGGCATCATCTCCACGGAATCCTCCCAGAACCTCAAACAGTTGTGGGACCCCTTCCTCGCCGACATGGAAAAGGCCACCGGCTTCAAGGTCAAGGCGTTCTTCGCTTCGGACTACGCCGGGATCATTGAGGGGATGCGCTTCAAAAAGGTCGATCTCTGCTGGATCGGCAACAAGGGCGCCATCCAGATGGTGGACCGTTCCGACGGTTCCGTTTTCGCCCAAACCACGGCGGCGGACGGTACGGACGGCTACTACTCCTTGCTTGTGGTGAACAAGGAGAGTCCGCTCAAGAGCGTGGACGACGTGCTCAAGAACGCGGCTGGGCTTCGTTTCAGCAACGGCGATCCCAACTCTACCTCCGGGTTCCTCGTGCCCGGCTACTACGTGTTCGCCAAGAACAACGTCGACCCGAAGAAAATTTTCAAGAACGTGGTTGCCGCCAACCATGAGTCCAACGCGCTCGCCGTCGCCAACAGGCAGGTGGATGTGGCGACTTGCAACAACGAAGCCATCGGCCGCCTCGAAATCGCCCACCCTGAAAAGGCCGCGCAGATCCGCGAAATCTGGCGCTCGCCGCTCATCCCGAGCGATCCGCTGGTGTGGCGCAACAGCCTTCCCGAAAGCACGAAAAAGAAGATCGCCGATTTCATCTTCGGGTACGGCGTGAAGGGTGATGTGGCCCACGCCAAGGCCATCCTCGAAAAGCTCCAGTGGGGGCCGTTCAAGCCTTCGACCAACGCCCAGCTGGTTCCTCTCCGTCAGCTCGAACTGTTCCGCGAAAAGAGCAAGCTGCAGGCCAATGCCGAGATGCCTGCGGCGGAAAAGGCCGAGCGCATCAAGAAGATTGACGAAGCCCTCGACAAGCTGTCCCTGTAATACGCCTCGGCGGCGCGGAGGTTCCCGCGCCGCTTTTTCCCGGCGGGCCCGTACCGCCGGTTTTCCGAAAGGATTGCCATGAGTTCCGAATTTGCTCTGTCCCCTCCGCGCAAACGCCCTATGGAACTGCTGCGCCTCGTGGGTTGGGCCGTCGCGCTGGCGTTTCTCGTCTGGTCGTGGCGGGGGGCGGAAATGCGCCCCATGACCCTGATTACCGAGTCGGGCAACATCCTCACGCTGATTAAAGACTTCTTCCCGCCCGACTTCACGGACTGGCGGTTGTACGCCACGGAAATGGTCGTCACCCTGCAAGTCGCCATCTGGGGCACGCTGCTCGCCGTGGTCTGTGCCGTGCCGCTCGGCATCCTGTCTTCCGACAACATCGTGCCGTGGTGGGTCTACCATCCCGTGCGCCGCCTCATGGACGCCGCCCGCGCTATCAATGAAATGGTGTTCGCCATGCTGTTCGTGGTCGCCGTGGGCCTTGGCCCCTTCGCGGGCGTGCTGGCGCTGTGGGTACATACCACGGGCGTCCTCGCCAAGCTGTTCTCCGAGGCCGTGGAAGCCATCGAGCCGAGCCCGGTCGAAGGCGTGCGCTCCACGGGGGCCTCCTTCCTTGAGGAAGTCGTATACGGCGTCATCCCGCAGGTTTTCCCGCTGTGGATCTCCTATTCGCTGTACCGCTTCGAGTCCAACGTGCGCTCCGCCACCGTCGTGGGCATGGTCGGCGCGGGCGGCATCGGCATGGTGCTGTGGGAGCTGATCCGCAGCTTCGCCTTTGAGCAGACCTGCGCCGTCATGGCCCTCATCGTGCTGGTCGTGGTGGTCTTCGACATGCTCTCGCAGCAGCTGCGGAAGAGGGTGCTGTAATGCCCGCCCGCTATGCCGTGTACTACGCGCCTTCGGCGGGCGATGCCCTGCATCAGGCGGTGACCCCGCTGCTGGGCCGTGATGCCCTCGGGGGCCTGAATGTGCCGCAGGCGACGCCTCCGGGTGTGGATCCCGTTTTTTGGAAGGCGGTCACCCGCGTTCCCGCCCATTACGGATTGCACGCGACGCTCAAGGCGCCTTTCGAACTCCGCCATTCGGGAATGGACAGCCAGCTGTTGCGCTCCACGGGTGAAGTGGCGTCCCGCTTCCTTCCCTTTGCAATTCCGTCCCTGTCCCTCGCCTATCTGGGCAAGGAGGAAAAAGGCTTTTATGCGCTCGTTCCCTCGACGAAATGCTCTCTGCTGTCCTTTCTGGAGCGCGCCTGTGTGATGGATCTGGATGCCTTCCGGGCTCCCCTGAAAACCGAGGATGTGGCCCGGCGCGGCCATCTGTCCCTTGAGGAACGCAGCAACCTGTATATGTGGGGCTACCACCGCGTCCTTGATTCGTTCCAGTTCCACATCACGCTGACCGACGACATTGCCGACGCGGGATTGCGTGCGCTTGTGGGCGCGGGCCTGCGCAAGGCGCTGGAAGGCGTGCTGGACGCTCCGCTCCGTATCGATGCCCTGACCCTTTTCAAACAGGAAAACCGCAACCGGCCCTTTTCCGCCGTGGCGCGGCTTCCGTTCGCCAACGTACAGACTGCACAGGAAACAGCATGATGTCTCTCACCGTTCGACAAGAAAGGATGCGGCTGTTGGCCCTCGCATCCGTGGAGCGTCTCGAAGCGGGGCTCTCCGCCATTACGCCGCCGGATTACGAGGTAGTCCGCGGGCCGGAAACCGGGCTGGTCATGATCCGGGGCCGTGTGGGCAACACCGGCGACGCCTTCAATATGGGCGAAGCGCTTGCGACGCGCTGCGTGGTCTCGTTGAAGGACGGCTGCCTCGGGTATGCGTGGATTCTGGGCGAGGATGCCCGCCGCGCCGAGCTTGCCGCCCTGTACGACGCCCTATGGCAGCGGGACGGCTATGCGGAACCCCTTGATCGGGAACTGCTCCCCGCGCTGGAAGCGGAACGCGCCCGCCGGGTGCGGGAGGATGCCGCCGCCGTCGAGCCTACCCGCGTTGATTTCTTTACGCTTGTTCGAGGAGAAGACTGATGCCGGCCTTTTCCCAACCCGTATTCGATATGCAGCGGGTGTTCCGCGTTGTGCTCGATGCCATGTCCCGTCCCGCGCGGCTTTGCCGCCTGCCTGTATTCCCGCAGTCCGTGCCGGACGGCCTTTCGCCCGTGCTGGCGGATCTTGCCCTGACCCTGTGCGACGGCGAATCTCCGCTCTGGCTTTCTCCGGGCCTGCGGAAGGATGAAACGACAACGTGGCTCCGTTTCCACTGCGGCTGTCCGATCGTCGAAGAGGCGGACAAGGCGGCCTTCGCGCTGGTGGCGGACGCTTCCGAACTGCCGCCCCTGTCCGCTTTCGCGCAGGGCGTTCCCGCCTACCCCGACCGTTCCGCAACTGTCTTGCTTGCCGGTCTGGCCTTTGATGCGGGAACCCGTTTCCGTGGTTCCGGCCCCGGCATCTGCGGGGAAAGTACCTTCACCTGCACGTTGCCCGAAGATTTTGCGGAGCGGTGGCGCGAGAATACGTCGGGCTTCCCGCTCGGCGTGGACATGCTGCTGTGCGGCGCCGACGGCGTGGCCGGTCTGCCGCGCACCACGCGCCTTGAACGTCTGCCTCAGGAGAGTGCGTCATGTATGTAGCGGTCAAAGGTGGGGAAAAGGCCATTTCCGCCGCCCATGAACTCCTCCGCCGGGAAGGGCGGGGCGACCCCTCCGTCCCCGATCTGGGGATCGATCAGCTGATCGGGCAGTTGCGGCTTGCCGTGGACCGGGTCATGGCCGAAGGCTCACTGTATGACCGGGATCTCGCCGCGCTGGCCATCAAGCAGGCGCAGGGCGATTTGCTCGAAGCCGTATTCCTCGTCCGTGCCTACCGGACCACGCTTCCCCGGTTCGGCAGTTCGCTTGCCGTGGACACGTCAGCCATGCGCGTGCTGCGGCGCATTTCCGCCACATGGAAGGATCTCCCCGGCGGACAGATCCTTGGTGCGACGTTCGACTACACGCACCGCCTGCTGGATCGCACCCTCTCCCGCGCTGAAGCCGGAGCCGCCGGATCTTCCCCTCTTCCAGTAGAACCCGATACGGATTCCCCGCTCGGCGGGCCGTTGCCGCGTGCGCTCGACGCGCTGGTTGCGGAAGGGCTGCTCGAACGGCCCGAGCCGTCGGAGGGCGATGCCTGCCGCGACATCACCCGCCATCCTCTGGAACTGCCCGCCGATGCCCCGGCGGATCGCGGCGTGCGCCTTCAGGCGCTGGCCCGCGCCGACGAAGGGTTTCTGCTCGGCATGGCCTACTCCACGCAGCGCGGCTTCGGCGCTGTGCATCCCTTCACCGGAGAACTGCGCCGGGGATGGGTGGAAGTGTCTTTTTTCTCCGAAGAGCTCGGCTTCGATGTCGTTATCGGCGAAATCGAGCTGACCGAATGCGAAACCGTGAGCCGCTACACCGGGACGGCCCGCCCGCCGTGCTTCACGCGGGGCTACGGGCTGGTTTTCGGCAACAACGAGCGCAAGGCGCTGTCCATGTCCATCACGGATCGCGCCCTCCGCGCCAAGGAACTGGACGAACCCGTCGTCGGCCCGGCGCAGAATCCCGAATTCGTGCTCCTGCACGGCGACAACGTGGACGCCTCGGGTTTTGTCCAGCACATCAAGCTGCCGCATTACGTGGACTTTCAGGCCGATCTTTCCCTTATCCGCGGCTTGCGCGCCAAGCGGCAGAACGACAAGGATATCTAGATGCCACAGACCGACGTTTGCGCGGACGCGCCGCTTGAGGGCTATGCGTTCGCCTATCTTGACGAAACGACCAAACGCATGATCCGGCGGGGGCTCCTCAAGGCCGTTGCCATCCCCGGCTATCAGGTGCCGTTCGCCAGCCGCGAGATGCCCATGCCCTGCGGATGGGGGACCGGCGGGATTCAGGTTACCGCGAGCATCCTCGGCAGGGACGACGTGCTCAAGGTCATCGATCAGGGCTCCGACGACACCACCAACGCCGTGTCCATCCGGGATTTCTTCCGCAAGACCACCGGCGTCGCCACCACGACCCATACGGACGAGGCCACCATCATCCAGACCCGCCACCGCATCCCCGAGCAGCCGCTCACCGAGTCGCAGATCCTGGTGTATCAGGTGCCGCTGCCGGAGCCGCTGCGCTGGCTTGAGCCGAGCGAGCAGGAAACCCGCACCCTCCACGCGCTGGAGGAATACGGGATCATGAACGTCAAGCTGTACGAGGACATCGTGCGCCACGGGACCATCGCCACGGGCTTCGATTACCCCGTGCGCGTGGCCGGGCGGTACATCATGAGCCCTTCGCCCATCCCGCGTTTCGACAACCCCAAGATGCACCAGTGCCCGGCGTTGCAGCTCTTCGGGGCTGGGCGCGAAAAGCGGCTGTACGCCATCCCGCCGTATACCGACGTGGAAAGCCTCGATTTCGAGGATTACCCCTTTACCGTGCAGTCGTGGGACGAGGCCTGCGCCATCTGCGGTTCCACGGACACCTATCTGGATGAAGTCATCCTCGACGATCAGGGGAACCGCATGTTCGTATGTTCCGATACCGACTGTTGCGCCCGCCGCGCCGCCGTGCGGGACGGGCAGGGAGGCGCGCAATGAAAGACTGGAACGCCGCCCCCATCCTGTCGGCCCGGAACCTGACCCGCCGTTACGGGGAGCATATCGGCTGCCGTGACGTCTCCTTCGACCTCTGGCCCGGCGAAGTGCTTGGCATCGTGGGCGAATCCGGGTCGGGCAAAAGCACGCTCCTGAACATGCTTTCGGGACGCATGGAACCGACCTCCGGAACGATCGCCTACCGCGACGCCGCCGGGCGTGAGCGGAACATCCACGCGCTGCCGGAAGGCGAAAAGCGCCGCCTCCTGCGCTCCGAACTCGGATTCGTGCACCAGCGCCCCTCGGACGGCCTGCGTATGCAGGTCAGCGCCGGGGCGAACATCGGCGAACGGCTGATGGCCGAAGGTGCGCGACATTACGGCACGTTGCGCGGCAGGGCCCTGCAGTGGCTGGAGCGGGTGGAGATCGACGCCGGGCGCATCGACGACAAGCCCGCCCTCTATTCCGGGGGAATGCAGCAGCGCCTGCAAATCGCCCGGAACCTCGTCACGTCGCCGCGTCTGGTGTTCATGGACGAGCCCACCGGCGGCCTTGACGTGTCCGTACAGGCCCGTCTGCTCGACCTCTTGCGCCATCTCGTGCTGGACATGGATCTGGCGGTCATCCTCGTCACCCACGATCTCGCCGTGGCCCGCCTGCTCTCGCACCGGCTCATGGTCATGTACCGGGGGGAGGTCGTGGAAACGGGGCTCACCGATCAGGTGCTCGACGATCCGCATCACGCCTACACGCAACTCCTCGTCTCTTCCATCCTGCAAGGGTAAGCCATGAACACTCCCATCATCGAAGTCCGAAACCTGAGCAAGACCTTTGTGCTGCACCAGCAGGGCGGGGTGGCGATCGAGGCCCTTTCCGGGATCAGCTTTTCCGTGGACGCGGGCGAGTGCGTCGCCCTGCACGGGCCGTCCGGCGCGGGCAAGTCCACGCTCCTGCGCGCCCTCTACGGCAACTACCTCCCCACGGGCGGTTCCATCCGGGTCCGCTGCGGCGGGGAGGATGTGGACATCACCAGCGCCGATCCCCGGACCGTCATCCGGCTGCGGCGGGGCTGCATCAGTTATGTCAGCCAGTTCCTGCGGGTTATCCCCCGCGTGAGCACGCTGGATCTGGTCGCGGAGCCGCTGCTTGAGGCGGGCGAAGGGCAGGCCGCCGCCCGCAGCCGCGCCGAAGGGCTGCTTGCCCGGCTGAACCTGCCCGAACGCCTGTGGCATATTGCACCCGCCACGTTTTCCGGCGGCGAGCAGCAGCGGGTGAACATCGCGCGCGGCTTCATCCGCCCGTCCCCCATTCTCCTGCTCGACGAGCCCACGGCCTCGCTGGACGGCGCGAACCGGCAGGTGGTCATCGATCTGATCCGCGAAGCGCGCGGGAACGGGGCCGCCATCGTGGGCATTTTCCACGACGACGTGGCCCGCGAAGCCGTGGCCGACCGCACCATCCCCGTCAGGCGCCCGTAACCTTTTTCATCAAGAGCATACAGCCATGAACGAAACTGTATTCACCAACGCCAAGCTGATCACCCCCGACGCGGTTGTCGAAGGCACCCTCGTCGTCCGCGACGGGCGCATCGTCTCTCTCGACAACGGCGCGAGCTCGCTCGCGGAACGCATCGATCTGGAAGGCGACTACCTGATGCCCGGCCTTGTGGAGCTTCACACCGACAACCTCGAAAAGCATTTCATCCCGCGCCCCAAAGTGCTCTGGCCTCAGGGCGTGCCCGCCTTTTTCGCCCACGACGCCCAGATCGTCGCGTCCGGGATCACGACCGTTTTTGATGCCCTGTCCGTGGGCGAGTACCACGACAAAGGCCGTATCGCCATGCTCGGCAAGGCCGTAGGCGCGCTGAACAGTTGCCGCTCCACCGGGAAGCTCCGGTCCGAACACCTGCTGCACCTGCGCTGTGAAGTGGCCGATCCCCGGATGCAGGATCTTTTTTTCCCGCTGTCCGATACGCCCGCGCTCAGCCTCGTGTCGCTCATGGACCACACGCCGGGCCAGCGCCAGTGGCGCGATACCTCTTCCTACCGCACCTATTACAGCAACATCGCCTCGTGGACGGATGAGGAGTTCGAGCAGGTCGTCGAACGCCTTCAGACCGCGCGCGACGGCTGCGCGGAGGACAATGCCGCGTCCGTTATGGCTTTCTGCCGGGAGCGAGGTCTGCCGATGGCGAGCCACGACGACACGCTTGTGGAACACGTTGAAGAAGCCCTCGGCAACGGCATCGCCATCAGCGAGTTCCCCACGACGATGGAGGCGGCGCGCCATGCCTCCGAAAACGGTATGCTCGTGCTCATGGGAGCGCCCAACGTGGTGCGCGGCGGGTCGCACTCGGGGAATATCTCCGCGCTGGAGATCGCGCAGGCGGGGTATCTGGGGAGCCTCTCCTCGGACTATGTGCCCGTCAGCCTTCTTGAAGCGGCGTTTGCCCTCAGCGAAGGCGGGTATATGTCCCTTCCGGCTGCGGTGGGGCTCGTGACCGCCAATCCCGCCGAAGCCGTGGGCCTCACGGATCGCGGCAGCCTCGAAGTGGGGCGGCGGGCGGATCTCGTGCGCGTGAGCATGGTTGAGGGGCAGCCCGTGGTTCGGAATGTCTGGCGGGAAGGCGCGGAGGTTTTCTGATGTGGCAGGGCCAGCTTGTTTACGTCATGGGCGCTTCGGGCTCGGGCAAGGACAGCCTGTTGCAGGCCTTGCGTCCCCGTTTGCGGGGGGTCCCGGTGGCCTTCGCCCGGCGGTACATCACGCGGCCCCTCTCTGCTAAGGGCGAACGCCATATCGCCGTTTCCCCGGAACGGTTCGCGGCTATGGCGTCGTCGGGGGAGTTCATGATGGACTGGCGAAGCCACGGCCTCCGGTACGGCATCGGGAAAGGCGTAGAAACAACTCTCGCCCACGGAGGCGTGGTGCTTATGAACGGCTCGCGGGAGTATCTGCCCGAAGCGCTCCGGCTTTTTCCTGATCTCGTTCCCGTGCTTGTGGAAGTGGACGCTTCCGTACTTCGGGCGCGTCTGCTGGCGCGGGGCCGGGAGCAGGGCGGGGATATTGAGGAGCGCATTGCCCGGGCTTCGATGCCTGCCCAATATCCGGACGGGGTACGCCGTATCGACAACTCCGGCCCGCTGGTGGAGTCGACGGAGGCTTTCTACCGGATGGTTGCGCGGTTGATTGAAGAAAAAACGGATTTTCGTCAGTAAAACGGATCGGGAATCCTATCCCAGCAATCCATATTGTTACCGGACGGAAAAGGAAGCGGCAGCTTCCTTTTTTCTTCGATGCAACGGAACTCCTTTTGTGTAACCTCCCCACCAGTCGAAGTTTTCGCGGGTGGGGGCGTGGGGGAGGGAGCCTTTTTCAAAAGGCTCCCTCCCCCACATTTTTACATCCCTACCGGAACCGTTCCGGCCATGATGCCGCACCCCTGAGGAAGATCCAGCGGGAGCCGGCGGATGTCTTCAAGCCCCGCGTTCCGCATGAATCCCGCAAGCTCCTGCCTTGTATAGGACTGCCCGTCAGGCGTTCCGACAAGCATGTTGAGATCGAACAGCGCCGGATGCTGCGGTCCGCTGCGGTTGTCGTCGAGGATGAATTCCTGAATGAGCAGGAGGCCGCCCGGAACGAGCGACTGCGCGGCCTTCCGCACGATGTTGGCGGACTCGTCAAAGCCCGCGCCGTGCAGGATCTGGGAGAGCCACGCCACGTCGAATCCGCCGGGAAGGTCTTCAGTGGTAAAATCCCCGCCCGCGAAGGAGATCCGGTCGGCCATGCCGGAGTCGGCGATGACGCGTTCCGCAAAGGGGCGGGTTGTGGGGAGATCGAAAACCGTGGCGCTCAAGCCGGGGTTGCGGCGGCAGAAGTGGATGGCATAAGCCCCGGTCGCGCCGCCGAGATCAAGCAGGTGGGAACGGCCGGAAAGGTCGATGTGCGGAACGCTGCGTTCCGCCTGTGCGTTGGCGATGTTGTACATCCCCATGAGGAAACTTTCCCGCTCGCCCGTATCTTCGGTATCGACGGAAGAGCGGTGGCGGGTCGGCCTGTTCTCGCGGACGGACTCGTCCAGCTTGGACCAGCCGGGCATAAGATGGCGGTGATGTTCCACTATATGCCCGAGATAACCGGGATTGCCCCGGCACAGGTGATCCCGCGAGAAGGGCGGCAGTTCGCAGGTTTCGCCTTGACGGATCAACAGGCCCATTGCACACAGGGCGGTTAGAAGGCGGTCGAGGCTTTGGGGGACGCATCCTGTCCGATCGGCGAGTTCCGTCACGGTCATCGGCCCGCCGGACAGAGGGGTGAACACGTCCAGATGCACGGCGGCGTGGATGGCGCAGCTTTCCCAATACATCCCGGAAGCGTGGAGCAAGGCGGAAGGGGTCCAGTCTTTCATAACGCACCTCCTGTGTTTCTTTGGAGTAGCATCCCTCGCACTTTGCCACAACCGCCGAGATTCGATGAAAGCGGCAGCCTGAACCGGAACGGACCAGTGCCGGCAGGCAAACGCCGATGCCCTGTGCGTGGCGTGGCCGGGCTTTCTTGTGGGGAACACCGTTGCCGTTGATTGATTGGGGCGTGCTCCGCCTTTGTGCGGATCGGTCGGCTACGCTTTTTTCTCGGCTCCCCATACCTGCCGACAGGGCTGCTCGCGCTGCCATAGTGCGTGAAGTATGTCCATGACGGCATCTTCCCACGTCCCGTGTGTGGGGAGATGCGCGTTGCTGAAGTCGGCGGGGAGAGCCGTTATCTTTTTTTTGCCGCATTAGTATGTTTTTATCCGTCATTTAAAACTGCTAAAAAGCATGTTGTTTCTTTATTTGACTGATTTTAGTTTGAATGGCCTTTTTTAAAAAACAGATAACCGTGTTTTTGCACAAGGAGTGTTCTCTGAAAACACTATGATTTCTTTGAGAAAACATATAGGGTACATATAAGATCCGGCAGCGTTCCGGAAGGTCAGAGCCAAACGGCATGTTCGGGCATGTCGCTTCACATAACACTAGAGGCAAGGAACAAGGTCGGAGCATGAGAAGGCATGGATACGGGATATCCGTTTTCGGGGCGATCGTCTTGTGCTGTTTGTTCTTTTGCTTTCCCGCGCAGTCAGACGACAACGCCGTTTCCATCCGGGTGGGGTATTATGAGGACGGGGACTACATGTCCCGTAGCCGGTCCGCTGAATATATCGGTTTCAATATCGAATTTTTGCAGAAGCTCGCCAAGGTCGGCGGGATGCGTTATGAAATGCTGGATGAGGGCAGCTGGGAGAACGCATGGCATCAGCTTTTGGAAGGGCACATAGACATGATCCCCGCCGTGTTCCGCACGGAAGAACGGGAAAAAGAGGTTCTGTTCTCCAACCTGCCCATGGGTACGCTTTATGTTACCCTCAATGTCAGAGTTGACGACAAACGGTACGGTTACGAAGATTTCAGCTCCTTTCAAGGGATGCGGGTCGGTATCATCCGGGGCAGCAGCGACGGAGAGCGTTTCCAGCGTTATTGCGAGAAGTTCGGCGTCAAACCGATCATCGTTCCCTATGCCGAGACGCAGGCGTTATTGAGTGCCCTTGAGGACGGGACGCTTGACGGCGTCGCCATCACCCACCTTGGCCGCAGCAGCACGTTCCGGAGCGTTGCCCAGTTCTCTCCGGAGCCGGTGTATATCGCTGTGGCGAAGAACAGGCCGGATTTGCTCGCCCGTCTTGATGCGGCGATGAATGCCATCGTGCTGCGCGATCCCAACTATATGATGCGGCTGTACGACAAATATTTTGCCGTCAGCATGGCGCAACAGCCGGTCTTCACCAAGGAAGAGGAAGCGTTCCTCAAACAGGCGGATGTGGTTGTCGCGGCGTATGATCCTTCGTGGGCGCCGCTGGAGTATACCGATACGGAAACCGGGATGTTCTCCGGCGTCACATCGGATCTGCTGTCCACTTTTTCAAGATACACAGGGTTGCGTTTCCGTTTTGAGCCGATAGATCAGGCCGAAGCGCTGGAAAAGGTCAAGAAAGGGCTCATTGATATGGTCTGCTCCGTAACGGGGGATTACCTCTGGGACGAGCGCAACAAGATGTATACCACCCGTTACTATCTGCGGGCGCCCACCATGCTTGTGCGGACCAAGCAGCCGCACGCCATCGAACGGATTGCCCTGCAAGGAGGCTACTGGTTCTCGGAGCATGTGGCGGCGGATCACCCAGGCAAGGAAATCATTTTTTACAAGAACGTACGGGAATGTTTCGATGCGCTGCTCAAGGGCGACGCGGATGCGGTTTACGCGAACGTCTATGTGACCAACTATTTGCTTACGGAACGCCGTTACGAATCCTTGGCCGCCACGAGCATGAGCAAGTACACGAGCGAAATCTGTTTCGGCATTTCCAAGTGTGCGGACCCGCGCCTGCTCTCCATATTGGATAAGTGCATCCAATATACGGCCCCTGAACGGATGGACGAGCTGGTGCTGAAGAACACCACCAAGCCCCGCCAGATCACGCTGCTCGATTTCGTGGCCCAGCACCTTATTGAGGTCGGGTGCGGGATGCTGGCGGTTTTCGGGGTGATCCTGCTGCTGTTGGTCTATAATCTCGCCATCAAGACGAGGAGCAACCATCGCATACAGGCCTTGCTGTATCGGGACGGGCTGACCAACCTCGACAACATGAACAAGTTCTATGTGGAGTGCGGGAAGCTGCTCCGGAAAGCGCCGAGCGGAAGCTATGCCTTGCTCTACGGGGATATCAATCAGTTCAAGACGATCAACGACAACCTTGGTTTCGCCGTGGGCGATCAGATCTTGCGGGCCTTCGGCGCGATCCTGCAGCGTAACGTCAAAGATGGGGAGTGCTGTGCCCGCGCATCGGCGGACCACTTCATCCTGCTGGTGCGTTATGCCGACTGGGAATCCCTGCTTGTGCGCATAGAAGAAATCGGCATGGAACTGGACGAGTGGCGGCGTATGCAGGACATGGCGTACCGGATCGTCACGGTGTTCGGTGTCTATTTGGTGAACGAGACGGAAGGGTTCGATCTGCACCGCATGTTGGATTTTGCCAACTACGCGCGCAGGAACGCCAAGCAGACGATGAAGAACATTGTCCTTTACGACGAGAAGATGCGGCAGGAAGCGCTGTTGCAGCGCGAACTGGAAGGAAGGCTGGAGATCGCCCTGTCCCAAGGCGAATTCGATGCCTATTTCCAGCCCAAGGTGGACATGCGGGACGGCGCGCTCATCGGCAGCGAGGCATTGGTCCGGTGGAATCACCCTACGCGGGGCCTGCTTATGCCGGGAAGCTTTATTCCGTTTTTCGAGCGGAACGGCTCTGTGGTCGAAGTGGATTTGTACATTTACGAACTGGTTTGCCGGACCGTGCGCGAGTGGCTGGAGCGCGGGATGGCCGTCAATCCCGTTTCCTGCAATTTTTCAAGCCTGCATTTCGACAGCCCGGAATTTCCCGAACTTGTCGCGGCGATCGCGGATCGCCACAATGTACCCCATGCGCTTTTGGAACTGGAAATCACCGAGAGCGCGATCCTGCGCAATCCCCAAATCGTCTGTGCGCAGGTGTTGCGGCTGAAAGAGCGCGGCTTCATGATCGCCATCGACGATTTCGGATCTGGGTATTCTTCCCTCGGCCAGTTGCAGCAGCTGATGGCTGACGTGCTCAAGCTCGATCGCAGCTTCGTGCGGCGCGGGATGTTCGGGACGCGGGAACGGATTGTCATCGGCAACGTTATCCACATGGCCGGGGAACTGGGTATGCAGGTCATCTGTGAAGGCGTGGAGAACGCGAAACAGGCTGAAATGCTTATTGAGCTCGGCTGTTATTATGCACAGGGCTTCTACTACGCGAAGCCGATGCCGCGAGACGTGTTTGAGGGGCTTTTGGAGAAAGGCAAAGTTCTGCAGGACGAAAAAGAAAACAAGAGGGGAGCCTGGCAACGGAAGCCTTAAGCCATGTAAAGGCCGAAGCGATTTCCCCTGTGGATTCAAAAAAACTCTCTGTAACGGTATAAAAGGCCATGTACGGGAACCTTTCCCGTACATGGCCTTTCCTTTCCGTCATGGGAGCGGAACAGTAAACGGAAAATGAGGCGATGCCATAAAGTGCTGGCGTTGAGGAACATCTCTAGTGTATTCTCTTTTCAACAAAGAGCTGTCTGTACGCTCCGTTTCCGGAGGAATGCGGGTTCCGTTCAGACTGTTTGAGGGAGGGGCGGATGAGCATCCGTTGGGTTACGTCTCTATTGGGCCTGCTGCTTACCGTAACGATCATGGTCACGGCAGGCTTATCATGGAATGTGTACAGCTCGTTCACGAAAATGGTTGAGGCCGACGTCCAGTACCTGAACCTGATGCAAGTCAGCCGGGAATTGCTCCAGAGTTCCTATGATCTGACCCGCAAGGCGCGGGAATACGTCAATACGGGCGATGAGGCTTCCGAGCGGGCGTATTACGACATCCTTGCGCAGCGGTCCGGGAGGGTGCCCCGGAAGAGCTCCCTTGCACCGGGAGAGACGATCAGCCTTCCGTCTCTGCTGGAGCGCTATGGAGCCAGCCGGGGAGACATGGAGTTTTTGGCGACCGCCCTGCGTCGTTCCGATGATCTGTCGATTACGGAAATCGAGGCCATGCAGGCGAGCAAGGGAGAAGCCTTGTGCCCTGACGGTTTGCACAGCGGATCGGACACAATCGATGTGGAGTATGCCCGCCGCCTCCTTTTTAATGCCGCCTACCAGAAACGGGCTGGTGAGATCATCAAGCTTGTCGAGTCGGGGATCACCAGCATCCTTGACCGGAAGTCCCATCAAATCGAAGCGTACAAGCGTTCTGTCGTATACCATATGAAGGAGTTGGGAGCTTCCATAGCGGTCGTATTCCTCATCGCGCTCATGTGGATCTGGTACGGGATGAAGAAGGTGAGCCAGCCGCTCCGTGAGACCACGCTGTTCGCGCACCGGGTCGCGGAAGGCGAAGCGGAATCGTCCATTGCCGTCAGCGGGCATGACGAAATCGCGGAACTGCGGGCCATGCTCAACGTCATGCTCAGCAGCCTGCAAAAAAATGCCCTCATGCTGCGTGAGCTTTCCTATATTGATCCGCTCACGGCCCTCTGGAACCGCCGCCGCTTCCGTGAGGTGCTGTCCGATGAGCTGCGGCGCGTGCAGGAAGAGAAAGGGAAGGGGTTTGGGTTGGCGTTCATCGACGTGGATTGCTTCAAAGGCATCAACGATACGTTCGGCCATGCCGCCGGGGATATGGTCCTGCGGGAGTTCGCAAAACTTGCCAGAGGGATGCTCCCCGACTCGGCGACGTTCGCACGGCTCGGGGGGGATGAATTCGTGCTGCTCCTGCCTGATGCCGATGAGGGTGCCTTGTTCCGCCAGCTTGAAGAGATCCGGGTGGCCTGTACGGCAAAGCCGCTCGTCCATGCCGATCGGGAGGTGCGTTTCAGCATCAGCGCCGGAGGGTATCGGTTTACGTCTTCGGGAGCCATCGATACGCCCGAGGAGAACGAAAAGACGATTTCCGATTTGTTCCGGTATGCGGATTCCGCGCTTTACATGTCCAAGCAGGCGGGGCGCGACCGGGTGACGCTCTGGAGCCCGGATTGTTCATTTCCCTGTGCTGAGAGCCGCTGGAAGGAACAATCCGTTTCGGATGACGCTTGTTAGGGGGCGGAGAGGAAGCGGGAAAGGCGGAGCTCCGGCGACCGGATGTTTTGGGGAGAACGCGTTGATGTCCAAGAAGATGGCTCTTTGAAGCCCCAAGGCTTGGGGGGAAAGGCGGGATACGTGACGCCGATCACGGCAAATCATGCCGCATCGGATAAGATGGGGTATTCCGCCTGAAAGGAGCCGTCCGTGAGCATCATGCGTTCGATTTTGTGCCTTACCCCGTCCTCGCTGGCTTTTGTATTGGGCGGCGCGCATTTCTGGCGTGCCGGACAATACCCGTTTTCCGTCGGCTGTATGCTGTTCGCACTGCTCGTTTGGAGACGAGAGGCGTGGATACGGCAGGTCACGCTTGTGTTGTTGCCGCTGTTGGCCGCGCGCTGGGTGTGGGCGGCGGCGCAGTTCGTGCAGATCCGCATGTTCATGGAACAGCCGTGGATGCGGCTGGCGTGCATCCTGCTCGGCGTGTCGCTGTTTACCGCCACGGCGGCCCTGTTGCTGGAAGGAAAGACGGGGGATGCATGGTATGCGCGCGGCAGGAAGAGGGCGCTCATGCGGACGGCGGCCTTTTTCGGGACGATCGCCATCCTGACGCCGCTGCTTTTCGTCGCACCGCAGGTTTTCCTGACGGAGCGCTTCCTGCCCGGATGGGCGCCGCTCCATATCCTGCTTGCCGGGTTTTGGGCCTCGTGGGTGGCATCGCGGCTTGGGGACAGGGATGCCGCGCCGCGTACGCGCTTATTCATCTGGCGCCTGTTCTCGGTGGTCTTTTTCGTACAGCTCGCCCTCGGTCTTGCCGGATACGGCCTGTTCCTTATGACCGGGAACCTTCATCTCCCCGTGCCGGGCATGATCCTCGCGGCCCCGCTATACCGTGGCGGCGGGCTGTTCATGCCCATTCTGTTCGGCGTCTCCGTACTGCTGGCCGGGGCTGCGTGGTGCAGTCACCTGTGCTATTTCGGGGTCTGGGATACCGTGGCGGCCTCCGGGCGCAAGGCTGTCCCGCCTCCGCGTTGGATGTCTCGCCTCCGGCCGGTTTTCTTTGGGCTCATGCTGGCAGTCCCCGTCGTCCTCCGGTTGTCCGGCGCTCCGACCGGGGTCGCCGTTGCGCTCGGTTTGGCGCTGGGCCTGCTGCTCCTGCCCGTTGCGGTGCTGTTGAGCCGCCGGTACGGTTCCGCCTGCTATTGCCTTGCCGTATGCCCGCTCGGGCTGGTGGCGAACTGGCTCGGCAAGATCGCGCCGTGGCGCATCCGGCGGACCGATGCCTGTATGCACTGCCTCGCCTGTATCCGCGTCTGCCGATACGGTGCGCTGACTCCTGAACGGTTGAAGGAGGGACGCCCGGGCCCAGGATGCACGCTGTGCCGGGACTGTCTCTCCGTCTGCCGTCATGGAGGGCTGGCCGTGACCCTGTACGGAAAAACGTGCGGAGCCGCTGAATCCAGTTTCGTGGTGCTCCTCAGCATCATGCATACCGTATTCCTCGCCGTCGCCCGCGTATGACGCCGTAGAGCTTTTAACAGGCGGAAAGCCATTGCTTTTGGGGAGGTTCCTTTGGGGGCTCTCCCCGTTTCTTATGGCTTCCGTAGTGGTATGGAATTTCGGGGGATTGGGCTGGTTGGGATGGGCTTTTTTTCGGCGTTGTCCCACGAGAAAGCCCCGGCTTGGGAGAAAAAGCCGGGGCTGGTCCCTTCCGGGCGCAGGGACGGGGCAAGAGGGCGTTACTTCGAGCTGAAGTTGGGACCCTGCCTGAATTCGAGGAGCAGGTGCCAGTCGGGGCACCCCGCCGCGAGCTTGCCCTGCGGCTTCAGATCCTTGCCCGCAAAGGCGGGGAAGTCCTTGCCGTAGCGGTAGGCCCGGTGCACCTGCGTTTCGGGATTGTCGTCACGCTTCACGCAATAGGCCTGATCGTCGGTGGAGATGGGATTGTTGTATTCCCAGACCACCTGCTTGTCCGGGGTGACTTCGAAAAGATGCCCGTTGTTGGTGGAGGTGATGAACCAGTTGCCGTTGAGGAGTTTCTGGGCCGCTGACTGGAAGTCGGAATAGAAACTGTTGTGATCCTTGGTTTCGTACTGCCAGACCACCTGATTGGTGGCGGGATTGATTTCCATGACGGAGCTGCGGTTGGCGCTGGGGCGATGCGTGCCGTTGTTGAAGATGGAAATGTTGCCGTTGGGCAGCCATTCCACGTCGTGCGAGCCGAAAAGCACCTGATCGCCGTCGTCGTGGTAGCCGGAAGGCGCCTTGCCCATGCCGTGGGTGGCGGGGTTGCCATAGCGCCAGACGATCTTCTTGGTCTTGCGGTCGATGATATAGATTTCACCGAAGTCGCGCGAGTTGACCGCGTATTGATCGGTCTTGGCATTGTAGCGGACCGAATTCCAGTGGGTCCAGTCGGCGCGGGCGAAATAGCCCATGCTCAGGGGCAGATGCCAGTTGATGTCGATCTGGTCGGGGCCTGTCCCGATGTTGTCCCACACATGCCATTCCCACGCGATTTCACCCTTGGGCGTGACTTCAAGGATGGCGTCGGGCCAGATGCCCTGAAGCGGCTGGCCGTCGGGCCCTTGTCCTGGTGCGGGCATTCCGTTGCGGCTGAGGGCCTTGTCCTTGGGATCGCGGCCCTTGGCGAGGGCTTCGTCATACGTCTTGTTTTCCCAGATCAGAATGGCGGTGTTGCCGTTGGGCAGGCGATCGAAACCGTGGTGCGCGATCTGGCGCGGATTGCTGACCTTGTATTCCCAGACCACCTTGCCGTCCCACGCATACTCGCGGAGCAGGCCGTACCAGCCGCCGAAGTTCACGGGGCTGCCGGCGATCTTCTCCGCGCGGAGCAGGTTCCCGTTGGGAAGCAGTTCCGCATAGAAGGCGGGATGGTCATGCTTCCAGGTATGGACAATATTGCCTTCCATATCGATGAGGTAGGTCTTTCTGCTGCCTGGATCCTGGATTTTGTCCACAATCCATGAAGAAACCTTGGTGTGCGGCGTGAACAGCGTGTAGCCGTCGTAGGCCTTTGCCTTGTCATAGGCCAGCAGCCCGAGGGGGCCGGTGATGGCCTCGTAAGCGCTTGCCGGGGCTGAGAGCATGAACAGGGACAGCAGGGCCGTAGCCAATGAGGTAAGCCTGAACATGGGACGCTCCTTCTCTTTCGGCCGCGCCCGGCACTTGCGGGCGGGGCCTTCCGCCGTTCCTCGCGGCGGAGGGTGGACCGCGGGCCGCCCGGGGGAGACCCGCGGCGGAATCCTTACAGAACCATCTTCCAGTAAGGGATGGCGAGGAAGAAGAGGAAGATGCCGGTGAGGACCATGCGGGCCGCGAGCACCTTCAGCATATCCTTGAAGAGCATGTAGCCGGAGCTGAAGAAGTAGAGGATAACGGCGTATTCATAAGGGAAAAGGTAGTTGTCGAGGCCGTACTGGAACGAATAGAAGAGGATGCGCGGGTCCATGTTCATCTGTATGCCGAGCTCGGTGACGGGAGACGTCATGGTCGTGGTGGCCGCGAGCGGGGTCAAGAGGAAGTTGGCCAGCGCGCCGAGCACATAGGAGGCCAGGCCGGCGGTTGTGGTGGTCATGCCGTGCAGATAGGGCAGGGTGTTGTTGGCGATCCACGTGGTCACCTTGAGGAAGCCGCCGGCGCTGCCGATGGTCATGCAGCCCATGATGAAGAAGAGGGGCGCGAAGTTGACCTTGCTGAACTTGGGGCCGTCGAGGAGCCGGACGCCGGGGAGGAAGGCCGCAAAGGTGACGCCGATGAGCACCAGCCCGGCGGCGACGCCGTGCAGCTTGTCCGTGGCGAGCAGGATGAGGGTAACGAGCATGAGGATGGCGGCGCGCTTCTGTTCGGACGTCACCGGGCCGAGTTCCTGGTACTTGGTCTGCAAGGTGGCGCGCAGGGCCTGCCGATCCACCTTGGAAGGGAGGATCAGCATGACCAGCCCCACAGACATGAAGGTATACAGCATACCGGGAAGGAAGTTATGCATGGCGTATTCCATCCATGTGCTGCTGATGCCGGAAGCCTTTTGCAGCAGGCCCATGCCGAGCACGAGGTCCGCGCCGCCCGTGAGGTAGCACAGTTTGGTCGACGCCACGGCGAGGCAGCAGGTAAGGATGACGGCGGTGGCTTCGCGGCCCTTGGCCTTGAAGTCCAGTGCGTCGCACAAGCTGATGCCGATGGCGCAGAAGATGGCGGCCTTGCCTGTGATGGCCGGGACGAGCGGGGCCACGATGGATACGGCGAGGGTAATGCCGATAAGAGTGCCGGTGAAACTGCCGCCCATGCAGCGCACGCAAGTCAAACCGATGCGCTTGCCGAGGCCTGTTTCCTGTAGGATCTTGCCGAGTGCGAAACCGCCGATGACGATAAGGGGCACTTCAGAAAGCCACGGAGAATATACAACCTGCTGTTTGACGCCGCACAGGACAATGTAGAGTACGGGAAGGATAAGGCCAACGGCAATTTCATTCATTGCATCCATAGCCCAAATGCAGATTGCCCATGTCGTAATGGAAAGGAAGAGGGCCATATGGTGCGTGACGGTTTGCCCGTCTATGGGCATTGCCCAGTAGACAATCAAAGGTATCGCAAAAGATATGAGCCACTTTAAAGCCAGAGAACAGTTTTTTCCCGTCATCGGCAGAGTCATGATCTTCTCCTCCAGAGAGTGGTACGGAAAGCTTGAAGTGACTCTAGCTGTAAAAGAGAATACGTGATGTAACGGGTGCTACATTTTTCTCAAGGACGGATATTTTTTGTCTCCTATGAAGAAAAAGTTGTACAGGCCGGGCCCGGAAAGGATTGCCCATGCGGTGAGAGTGATGTACAACCCGTTGTCGATAAAACTTTTTTGTTGGGCAACGTATCTGGTTATTCGCCTTGTACGGGATAATGGCGTTTGCGCACAAGGAGGCCCCTATGGAGATGAATGACGCGAAACTGATAGAATTCACCCATATACCACCGGAAGCCGGCGTGTGGCGCCAGGTCCTGGATCTCGGTACGCGCCTCCGTTTTCGCAAGGGTGAGGAAATCATGCACGGCGGGGAAAAAGGCGAATACCTCTATTATGTGCACCAGGGGGAAGCCCGGCTGATGCGGACGACGCTCGACGGGCGTGAAAAGATCCTTATGTCCATGCGTTCAGGGACGGTAACGGGTGAAACGCCGTTTTTTGACGAGGTCCCGGCGCGGAGTTCCATTGTGGCGGGAACGGATTGCGTGGTGTATGCCTTCTCCCGTGATTGCGTGCTTCACGAGATCCTTCCAAACTATCCCGCCCTGACGCTGGCGCTGCTGCACTCCCTGGCTTCCAAAGTCAGGGTGTTGTGCAACCAGTCGGTAAGCCTGAGCCTTGAGGAGCTGCCTCCGCGCATTTGCCGATTCCTGCACCTACGTATGCGGGACGACGGGGGCGCTCCGAATCCCCGCGTGTCGCCGGGGCTGAACCAGCAAGAGCTGGCGAACCTGCTCGGCGTGCATCGGGTGACGCTCAATAAGGCCCTGCGCGAGCTGGAGCGGGAAGCGGTGCTCGGCCCGTACTCGCGGGATGAGGTGTACATCGTGGATATGGAACGTTTTCACGAACTGTCTTTAAAATAGCAAAGGCGGGGCGCTGCCGAGGAGAACTTTTTTTGAGGAGACGGGACGGCATACCCCATAGAAAAATCGCCCCGGATCGGTCCGATCCGGGGCGATTGATTTTGGACTGGGGTTAGTTCGTGGGAGCGGGCTGGGCCGCAGGAGCCGTTTCCGCTGCGGGAGCCGGTTCTTCAGGGGCGGGCAACGGCGTGGCTTGCGGTTCCGTGGCGGCGGGGGCTTCAACGGGAGTGGAAGGTGCGGGAGCGGCCTGCTCGTCAGTTGCCGGGGCGTCCGGTCCGGAAGGCTGCACGGGCGTTTCAGAAGGCATCTTCTCCGTTGCCGGATCTTCCTGAGCCGGAGCGGGCTCCACAGGTGTCGCCACGGCCACAGGAGCGCCAGCCGCCGCATAGTACGTCATCGGAGCCGTATAAACCAGCACCAGGAACGTCAGGACAAGCAAGGCGCCTCCGGCGAAGGAGCGGTTGAGCGCCTTCCAGAGGATGATGCCGAGCAGAACGAGCCCGCAGGTCTGCACCAATGCCGCGACCAATGCCAGCGGCGTGGGCTGCAAGGCGGAAAGCGGCGCGGGGAGTTCGCCGAGGAACAGCGGATAGATGTTCGCTGCGGCGAAGAGGAGGCCGAGGGCAATCAAGAGGATTGCCAGCAGGAGGAAAAAGCCGCGGCTGCCGCGCGCGGAAAGGTTCAGTACGCCCTGAGCGGTCAGGACGGCCAAAGGCGGCAGGAGGGGCATCAACAGCACGGGCATGTTCGCGCCAAGCAGGGCGAGGACCGCAAGCGTCACGATGGCGCTGCACCACAGCCAGCCTTGGCCGGGGCGTTGCTTGCGGTTGACCACGATACCCTTGAAGAAGGTACCGATCCGCCCCCAGGGAAGGAACAGCAAGAGCAGCGTCCAGGGAAGCCAGAGGACGGCAAGCAGGGCCACGATGATCCATGAGTCTTGCCCCTGCAGCTTCCATGCTTCGAGGACGGGGGCCAGATATTCGTTTTCGAGGAGGGTCTTCAGCAGTTCGCGTCCGCCGTCGCCGAAAGCGATGAACGTACCCCATGCGAGGAGCAGGACAAGCAGCAGCCCGAACGCCAGAGCTCCGTCGCGTGCCCCGGCCCGTCGGAACGTTCCGCGCCAGAGGAGGAATACGAGGCTGACAAGCAGCGGAAGGACGAGGCCAAGCAAGCCACCGGCCAGCGCGGACAGGGCGACAAGTGCGAAGCCGGCAAAGAGCCATAAAGGGGCGAATGCCTTGATCCATCCGCGGTACAAACAGATGCCGGCAAGGGTAAGGATGGCCGTGAACAGCATGTCGCTGCCTGAAATCCGGGGCAACCCCATACAGGCGAAACCGGTCAGAAGCACCAGGCCGGAAGCGAAGGCCGTGCGCCTGTCGTTGCCGGTGGCCCGGGCCAGAGCCCATGTCAGAAGGATCAGGAAGAGCGCGGACAGGGCGGAGGCGAGGGGCAGGAGCTGGACCGGGTAGCCGCTGATCTGCTCGAGCCCGGCGGTCGGTTGCACGCCGGGGATATACGCCGCCAAAGACAGGCTGTCGATGCCGGGGATGAGGCTTAAGGCGCTCAAGAACCAGTGGTAGACCGGATAAAGCTCGGGGGAGGGCAGGCCGGACGCGGCGACGCCGAACAGGCCGACGCCCAGATTATGCAGCGCGTGCAGTTCCCGTCCCATAAAAGTCGGCATGGATTGAATAAGCCAGAAAAGAATCAGGACCAGTGGGCCGACGGAGGCGAGCCCGTTGAAACAGCGGGAAGCGAAGCTGGATGTTTGCGGCTGGGCTTCCGGGGCGGGCGACCTGGATACCTTGGCGGCTTTGGGCGCGGGGGCCGCTTTTTCCTCCTGAACGGGGGAAGGTTTGGCGGGAGCCGGTTCCGCCGGGGGCGGCGTTACGGTTTCTGTTTCCGGGGCCGGTGAGGGCTGTGCATCCGTATCCGTGGCCGCCGTTTCCGTCACGGGAGCGACCGGTTCCTCGGAGACGGGCTGGACGGGAGCGGACTGCTGTTCCGCGGAGGCGTTCGGCTCGTCTTTCTGAACGGGGGTATCTGTGCTCATATCTGCTCCTTCGATAGGATTTCAAAACAGCTATCGGGGGAGACTGTATCCGAGAATCGGTCCGGCGTCAGCAAAAGAATCCCCCGGGAACGCCGGGACGCGTCACGAGCCGAACTGCGCCATCCTCCGCCCCGATTCGCGGTAGTGTTCGCGGAGCGACTCTTCCACCGTGGCGGGGTTACGGGTCTGCACGGCTTCGAAAATATCCCGATGCCGATCCACGAATTCCTGCGGAGTGAACAAGACGTTCCAATGGTTATAGAACAGAAATTTGGAGATGTTCGTACAGGCGGAACGGGCCATCTCCACGAGCCGCCGGTTCGCGCAATGGGCGAGCAGGGCGCTGTGGAAGGCGTCGTCGACTTCGGTGAACTCGTACAGGCCCCCCACTCTGGGCGCAAGGCGGGCCATATGCTCGATCATGCCCGAGAGCCGGGCGAGGTCCACGTGGTTCATAAGCGGCAGGGCGGCGGCCACACCCGCGCCTTCAAGGATGCCGCCGATTTCGTATTCGTTCTCTATTTCCTGACGGGTCATCTTGCGGATGTACTTCCCCTTCTGCGGTTCCGACGTGATCAGGCCGTCCTGCGTGAGGATTTGCAGCGCCTCGCGGATTGGTGCGCGGCTGATGCCGAGGCGTTCGGAAAGGATGACTTCCTTAACTTGCTCGCCGGGAGCGAGTTCGCCGTCAAGTATGCAACGCTTGATGAACTCGACAACCTGGCCGCTGTATGTCTGGCGTTTGAACGTGTGCATGACTTCTCCTTCGAAGGGCACATGACGAAAAGGTTCGTAAGGCGTTTCGCAGTGATCGGAAAGCGTGTATCGAGAGAGGCAAGGCGGATAGCATTCTCGATGTGTTTTTCTACAGAATTACTGCATTCTGTAACGGAAATAGGCGCTACGTCAAGATGTTGAAGAGCCTTTGTTACAGAAGGGGTATAGAAAGATACATACTGTCTCCATGCAACAAACGGTGCGGGAAACGTTTCAATGCCGTTGCCCGCACCTCAGGGGCTGCAATGCGGGAACGCATTGCAGTAACCGGCCTGCCGTGTGCCGATGGGAAGGGAGCGTATCAGTCGTTGGAGACGAGCAAGGGGTTTTCGTCGTCGGGATATGTGACGATGAGCGAGCGGAACGCGTCCTCTTCAAACAGAAAAGCTTCGACGACAAGCGGATCAAACTGTGTCCCGCGGCCTTCCACGATGATGTTCCTGGCGGTTTCGTGGTCGAAGGCGGGTTTGTATACCCGCTTGGAGATCAGCGCGTCATAGACGTCGGCGAGGGCCATGAGCCGCCCCACGCGGGGGATTTCCTCTCCCTTCAGGCCGCGGGGGTATCCTTTCCCGTCCCAGCGCTCATGGTGCGTATGGGCGATGACCGCGCCAAGGCGCAAAAAGTCGTTGTGCCCGCCCATGCGCTTTTCCGCCCAGCTCAGGGTCTGGTAGCCGAGGGTGGTGTGCTTCTTCATCTCGTTGAATTCGGCTTCCGTGAGCTTGCCGGGCTTGCGGAGGATGCTGTCCGGAATGCCGACCTTGCCGACATCGTGCAGAGGGGCGCAGACGCGGAACAGCTCGATGGTGTCGTCATCGTCGTCCCAGATATCGGGACGCATGAGCCGCAGGCGCTTGGCGAGGATTTCCACGCCGTGCTGCGTACGGCGGACGTGCGCGCCGGTTTCGTTATCGCGGGTTTCCACGACCGAAGCGAGACATTCCACCGTCACGGAACGGGAAAGATACAGTTCCTTGGTGCGTTCCTTGACCAGCGAATTGAGCTCGTCGTTGTATTTTTTGAGCGCGACGTGATTTGATACCCGCGCCCGGACGAGGCGGGGCTGGAAGGGCTTGGCGATGAAGTCCACGGCCCCGAGATCGAGCCCCTTGGCCTCGTGTTCCTCGTTCCCCATCGCGGTGATGAAAACGACGGCGATGTTGCTCGTGAGGGGATCGGATTTGAGGCGGCGGCAGACTTCGTAGCCGTCCATATCAGGCATCATGATATCCAAAAGGACGATGTCGGGGCGGGGCTCGGAGAGCGCCAGCCTCAGGGCTGTGGCACCGTTGGTGGCAACGCGGACGGTGTACTCGCCGCGCAGGAGATCATCCAAGATGCGGATATTGGCAATGGTGTCGTCGACGACGAGTACCACGGGTTTCTTAGGATAGCCCATTCGGTTCTCTCAATTCCAGATCCAAAAGCTGTGCAAGGTGCAAAAGGCCGCTTTCGGCCTTCTCGAAATCGAAGGTATCAATGGCGTGCTGGATTTCGTTCGTTTCCGCCCCGCACTGCCCACCAAGAAAACGCCTGACGGATCCGAAGGCTTCGCGCGCGGCCGTGTTGTACTGCCGGATGAGCAGGAGGCATTCGCACAGCGCCGGTTGCAGCTTGTGGACATCCAGCGTTTCTCCTGCGGCGGGAATGCTCAAAGGGGTTTCGGGGTACGCGGCGATGGCCTGCCCTGCCGCCGCAAGGACACTCTCGGTCGTTGTAACGTAGCCGTATAGGGTGTCAAGAAGGTTGTCGACATTTTCTGCGGAACCCCCTTGCAGGCACTGCTCGAGCTCCACAAGCTGCGTATACAGATCCGTTGCGCCGACGTTGCCGCTGATGCCCTTCAGTTTGTGGACGGACGCCCGGATGGAGGGCATATCGTCCCGCAGCCGGGCCTGCCTGATCTCGGCGTCGGCTTCGGCAAGCTCGCGCCGGAAATCGAACAGGAGACTGACGTACAAGGGAAGGTTGCCCATGACCCGATCAAGCCCTTGCCGTACGGAAAAACCGGGGAGGTGCTCAAGTTCTTCCCGTATGGCGTGCCCCGCCTCGACGCGGGGCCTGGGTTCCGGTGAGGGCGCGGGGGCTTCGCCGGAGAGTGTGGCATGGCGGTTGAGGGCCGTTTGCATGGCCTGCACGTCGAAAGGCTTGCGGAGGACGGCGGTGAAGCCTTTTTGGAGGAGCGCCTCTTCCTCTTCCGGTGAGGAAATGGCCGTGCAGGCGATGATGGGCAGTTCGCCGTAGCGGCTGTCGCTACGGAGGATATGCGTGAGGGTGGCTCCATCCATGACGGGCATTTCCACATCCGTGAACACAATGGCGTAATGCCGGGTGCGGATAAGGCGGAGCGCCTGAAGGCCGTTGTCGGCGGTATCCGCTTCGGCTCCGAGGGCGAGCAGGATTTCGGCACCGATCTGCTGATTGATGCTTTCGTCGTCGACGAACAGCGTGCGCGGCGTATGCTCTGGCTGGTGCATGGGGTACCTCGGGGCGGCGCTCAGCGCCGGGGAGAGCGGCCGTCCCGGTGTATCCAGCGCGCGAGGGTGGAAAGGAGGACGGAAGGTTCAATGGGTTTGGCGATATAATCCTGCATACCCACGGAAAGGCTCTTTTCCCGGTCGCCGTTCATGGCGTGGGCGGTCATGGCGATGATGGGCAGGTTGTCGAACCGGGCGTATTCCCGCAAGATCCGGGTGGCTTTCAGCCCATCCATGCCGGGCATCTGAATATCCATGAGCACGGCATCGTAGCCGCCTTCCCAGAGTTTTTCCACTGCTTCGAGGCCGTCCCCGGCGGGCTCCACGCTGACGCCGCTGGATTGCAGGATTTCGTTGGCGACCTGCCGGTTGATGGCGTTGTCCTCCGCCAGCAGCACCCGCGCGCCCATAAGTTCGGGGAAGGGGGCGGCGGACGGTTCGGCCCGATCGGGCCTGTCCTGCGGCTGCTCGGCCTCAAGCAGTGCCGAGATGAGGGAGGAGGGCGTAACCGGCTTTGTGATGAGCCGCATGGGAATGTCTTCCCCTTCCCGGATATGGGCAAGGACATCGGGCCGGTCGTGGATGGTGGCCATGAACAGGATGACGGGCCGTTTGGGAAGTGCCGCGCAAATGGCTTGTGCCGTATCCTTGCCGTTCATGCCCGGCATCAGCCAGTCAACGAGGGCGACGCGATAGGGCCTTCCCTCGCGCGCGGCGTCGCGGCAGAGCCGTACGGCCTCTCCGACCGAGGCCGCCGATACGGGATCAAGCTGAAATTCCCGGAGCATACCGCTGAGGATGTTCCGAGAGAGTTCATTGTCGTCAACAATGAGGATGCGTTCTCCATGCAGCGGATGGGAGGGGAGGAGCAGGCGGCGTTCCGGGACGGCCACCGTGCCGAACTCCGCCGTAAAGATAAAGTCGCTGCCATGCCCCGGCGTGCTCCTCACATGGATTTCCCCGCCCATGAGGTTCACGAGGCGTTTGCAGATGGCGAGCCCCAGCCCCGTGCCGCCGTAGCGCCGGGTCGTGGAGTTGTCCGCTTGCGTGAACGATTCGAAAAGGTTGCCGATCTGTTCGGACGTCATGCCGATGCCCGTATCGCTGACGGAGAAGCGGAGACGTGTTTTGCTCCCTCCGTGGCGCTCCTGCGTGACGGAAACAAGGACGTGGCCGGACTGTGTGAACTTGATGGCGTTGCCTACGAGGTTCAGCAGGATCTGGGAAAGCCGGAGCGCGTCCCCTTCCAGTACCGGTGGGATGTCCGGGCTGATCCGGGACAGCAGCTCAAGCCCCTTTTCGGCGGCGCTGAGATCCGCAATGGAGGCGACCTCTTCCAGCACTTGTTCCAGTTGGAAGTCGGCATGTTCCATTTCGAGCTTGCCCGCTTCGATCTTGGAGAAATCCAGAATGTCGTTGACAATGCGCAGCAGGGTGTTCGCCGATGTGCTGATCTGGGTGAGGTAGTCCCTTTGGCGGGACGTGAGCTCGGTTTGCAGCGTCAGATGGGTCATGCCGATGATGCCGTTCATGGGCGTACGGATTTCGTGGCTCATGTTGGCGAGAAAATCGCTCTTGGCGCGTGAGGCCGTTTCGGCTTCCTCTTTGGCCAGCACGAGCTGCTTCTCCAGCTCTTTATTCTGGGTATCGTCGACCAGCCAGCAGATGATGCCCGGGGCGCCTTCATACTCGGTGCGGGTATAGGTGACCCGGAGGTGATGCGGCTGGCCCTGCGCGTCCCGGCTTTTCAGGGCAATGTCGGTGAGCGTGTCTTCAAGCGTGGGGAGCATGGCGGCGGCTTCGCGCAACTGGGGATAGACGCGGGCCACATCCATTTCCTCGCGGAGATCCATCAGTTCCCGAGCACGGGGGTTGCTGTACCGGATGAAACCTTCCACCGCGATAAGCACGCCGATTGGGCTGGTCTTCAACAGCTTTTGGGCAAAGGCAAGCTGCTCGGAAAGCTTTTTTTCCAGCAGCTTCTGCGTGGTCATGTCGGCGCTCAGGCAGAGGACGGCATCCGTCTTTTCATCCTCCTTGCGCAGGGGGACGAGCGTCGTCTGGTAGTAGACGGTTTTCCCATCCGCATCGGTGCGGGAGTGGGGGAACATACGGGGTTCGCCGGACTCCAGGACGTCCCTCAACACTTTTTCGGAAAGCACGCCTGAAGCCACGGGGAAATCCGTTCCGGGGACGCCGTCGAGGGCCGTTTGCTCCGTAAACCCGAAGATGCTTGCGCACATGGCGTTGAGCTTGCGGCAGCGGCAGGAGGAATCGAACAGGCAGACGGCGGCGGGCAGGTTCTCCAGGAGGGAATTGAGCATGGCTTCCGTGTTCCGCCGGACGAGGACTTCCTTGCGCACTTTGCGGAGCATGAACAACGCGGTCAGTACGATGCCGAGGGCGATGAGAATGACCGTGGCGGTCATTTCCCAGAACAGGCTCCAGGCGATTTCCGCCGAGCGCTGGACGTTGAACCAGCGGTTATGGAAATCCTGCGAGGCCGTGGGGGGAATGCCGCCCAGCGCCTTGTCGAGGATGGCGGCAAGCTGCGGCCAGTCCTTGCGGACGCCGATCCGTATGGGCAAACGGTAGGGCGTCACCGCGGCGACGATAACCTGGGGGATATTGTTCAGCCGTATGACGTGGGTTCCCGCGTCGAGGATTTCAAAGACGGCGTCGACTTGCCGCCGTTCCAGCATCTCCAAGGCTTCTCGTGTGGTCCGGGCCTCCACAGCCCTGATTTCCGGAGAGGTGTCCTTCAATATGTCCAGCAAGCGCTCCCCTACGGCGGCCACCCGTTTTCCCTTCATATCTTGGAGGCCATTGACGAACGGCGCATCGTTCATCATGAACAGCACGAGGGGCAGCTCAAGGTATGGCCGGGTGAACAGCATGGTTTTACGCGATTCCGGCGTGTCGACGGCGGAGAGGTGCACGTCAAGCTTGCCTTCGCCGAACGGAAGGTGCAGCCCCGTATCGGGGACGGGGTGCGCCACAAAGCGGATCCCGAGCGTTTTTTCAAGCCAGTTCGCGTAGTCGCTGGCGATGCCTTCCTGTTTCCTTTCGGAAGAGAGCGCTTCGAACGGCAGGCGTGAAGCGATGACGCCCAGACGCAGTTCGGGGTGCTGGGCCAGCCAGAGTTTTTCATCCGGGGAGAGGATGAGTTCGGTTTCGGAGAAAGCCGCGAAGGAGAACGTCAACACAAACAGAAAGGACCCCAGCATCGTTCGGAGGGCGGGGAAAAGAAAACGGCGGAACGTGTGAGAAGGCATGGCATGTCTGCGTGTTGACGTGGAAAGAGAACCAATGGAAAGATATTTTCAGTAATTTGTATTATAAACTCATTTAGGGTATCAAGCAACCGCACCCGCAGACATTTAAAAAGGATATTTCCATGCCCCACGAAACCACGCACCGATTCCTTGCCTCGGAATTGCCGGTCGCCGAACCGGAATCCTGCCTGTTCCATGTGTTGCCCGTGCCTCTGGAGGCTACGGTGTCGTATGCCGGAGGGACGGCGCGGGGCCCGGAAGCCATTCTTGAGGCTTCCGATCAGCTTGAATTGTGGGATGGTGAATCCGTCCCCGCCGAAGCGGGCATTTATACGTGGCCAGCCGTCGACATTTCCGGTTCTCCGGAAACCGTGCTCGGCAGGGTGGAAGCGGCGGTCGGGGGTATCCTCGATTGCAATGGGCTGCCCGTGTTGCTTGGCGGCGAGCATACCGTCACCTACGGCGCTCTCGCGGCGCTGAAAAAGCGGTTCGGGACATTCGGGATCATCCAGTTCGACGCGCACGCGGACTTGCGCGACAGCTATGAGGGGAGCCCGTGGAGCCATGCGTGCGTCATGCGGCGTGCGGTCAAGGATTTGGGGCTGCCGCTGGCCCAGTTCGGCGTGAGGGCCATGTGCCTTGACGAAGTGGAGGCACGCAAGGAACACGGCGTCACATTCCATGATGCGGCATCCATTGCCCGCAGCGGCCTTCCCGAATCACTGCTCCCTCCGGATTTTCCCCGCCAGGTGTATCTGACCTTTGACGTGGACGGCCTCGATCCGTCGATCATGCCCACGACGGGGACGCCCGTGCCCGGCGGGCTCGGCTGGTATCAGTCGCTCGACATTGCGGAACGGACGCTGTCCGGACGAGATGTCCTTGGGTTCGACGTCGTGGAGCTGGCTCCGGTGCCCGGAATGCACGCTTCCGATTTCGCCGCCGCCCGCCTTGCATACGCCCTCATGGGAATCGTAGCGCGCGGACGCAGGTAAAGCGGGTCAGCCTTACCACGATAACCGTATGAGGAAGGGGAAAGCTTTTCTAAAGAAAAGCCTTCCCCCTTTTTATTTACGGAAAAACAGAACGCCCCGTAAAGGGCGCTCCGGACATTGACGAAAAGGGATTCGATAAACACGGAATTCTTTGAAGTGGGAGGGGTGGGGCTTGGAAGGGGAGGGGGACCTTTCTCGAGAAAGGTTCCCCCTCCCCAGTTTTACATCCATCATTCCCCAATCTCACGTCCCCATACGCCGAGGCGATCGATGATGAACTCGGTGATCTGCTGATGCTCGGCCTTGCCCGTGCCTTCGATGCGCATGGGCGCGCCGAATTCAAAGTGGATGGTCTTTTTGACATCCACCGGGCCGAAATCTTTGAGGAGGTTCCCGTTCCCCCACGCATCGGTCTTGAGCGCCACCGGAATGACCGGAACCCCGGCGCGCTTGGCAAGCTTGACGCCGATGGTATTGAAATGCGCGGGGTCGAAAACGGAACTGCGCGTGCTCTGCGGAAAAACAATGACGGAACGGCCTTGCTTGAGCCTCGCCTCGCCGCCCTCGAGCACCGCGACGAGATCTTCACGGGGATTGCTGCGGCCGACGACGATGGGCTCGCGCGACCCGAGCACGGGGCCGAAGAAGGGATACTTCAGCAGGCTTTCCTTCACCACAAAGGTCACGTCCTTCCACGGCTGGATCATGGAAGGCAGCACAAACGTCTCCAACGTGCTCATATGGTTGCCGATAAAGACGCAAGGGCCTTCCAGTGAACGGAAATGTTCCATCCCGGCGGCTTCGATGCGGCAGCCCACGGATTCGAGCGCGTGCGCGATGCCCTCGCTGCTTTGGGCCCATGCTTCGCCGTCGTATTGATTGCGCATGGCGTTGCAGCCAGCCTTGAACACGATCCAGATCATGGGCGCGTAGAACCCCAGGTTGGGGCTGATGCGGCTCAGGAAAGAAGGGGTACGCGGGGACGTCAGATACCAGTTGGCGTCGAACAGATGGGAAGATGTCGTCATGAGCGGGACCTAACGGTTTTCGGGTTTGGTGCGTTTCAGGCGCTTGCTCCAGCTTGCCAGGCGGGGCTCCTCCCCATATTCCTTGGGCTGGTAGAACACGCGGTTCCTGACCGAGGGGGGGAGGTAGTCCTGTTCCACCCACGCCTGCGGAAAATTGTGCGGATACTTGTAATCCTTGCCGTATCCCCATTCGCGCTGGAGCTGTGTCGAGGCGTTGCGCAGATGCAGGGGCACGGACTGCGGGCCGTTGACTTTCACCTCCCGCGCCGCGTTGGCGTAGGCCGCGTAGGTGGAATTGCTCTTGCGCGCAAGGGCAAGGTATACCACGGTTTCCGCCAGCGGGATGTAGCCTTCGGGCATCCCCACAAACTCCACGGCCTGCTGGCAGGCGACGGCCAGCGGCAGGGCCTGCGGATCGGCCAGCCCCACGTCTTCGGAGGCGGACAGGATGAGCCTGCGGCAGATGAAACGCGGATCCTCGCCGCCTTCGAGCAAGCAGGCCAGATAGTACAGCGCCGCGTCGGGATCGCTGCCGCGGATCGATTTGATGAGCGCTGAGGCGTATTCGTAATGGCTGTCCCCATCCTTGTCGTGGCGGGCCATGATCTCGGGCAGGGTGGCCTTGACGTGGGGCAGGTTGCGTTTCTCCTCCGGCAGGGACGAGGCGTACTCCACCAGGTTGAGCATGGTCCGGGCGTCGCCGTGGGCCGCCGTCGAAAGGAAATCAAGGATCTCGTCGTTCAGGGTGACGGAAAGGGCCGCCGCGCCGCGCTTGCCGAGTTCGAGCAGTTCGGGCCGCCCGAGCTGGCGCAGCCTCAGGACGTGCAGCCGCGAAAGCAGCTGGCGGGTCACGCTGAAAGAGGGGTTTTCCGTGGTCGTGGCGATCATGGTGAGATCGCCGGACTCCAGCAGCGGGAGGAAGAAGTCCTGCTGCGCCTTTGAGAAGCGGTGCAGCTCGTCGAGCACAAGGATATCGACGCCGGTAAGCTGGCGCCGGAGCTGCTGCAAACCGGCCTCGGGAGCGCTCAGGCGCAGGACGTTGCCGCCCCGGGCGCGTGCGAGCAGGAGGGCCAGCGTGGATTTGCCGCAGCCCGGAGGGCCGAACAGGAGCAGGCTTGGAAGGCGCGGGCCTTCCAAGAGCGTGGTCAGGCGCTCGGCGAGGTGGCTCTGTCCGACGAAGAGAGCCAGTTCGGAGGGGCGCAGGCGTTCAGGCAGAGGCTGAGACAGGGACATGAAGGCTCCAAGCTTGCCCGCCGGGGCGGGTATCGTTAAGCGTCGGCGCTTTCGAGGACGACTTCGTCCCTGCCGTCGCGTTCTTCCATAAGGACATTGACCTTTTCAGAGCGGGCCGTGTTGATTTTGCGGCCCACGTAGTCGCCGTGGATGGGCAGTTCGCGGTGGCCGCGATCCACGAGGACAAGGAGTTCCACCGTCTTGGGGCGGCCATAGTCGAGGATGGCTTCCAGCGCGGCGCGGATCGTGCGCCCGGTGAACAGCACGTCGTCGACGAGGATGACGTTTTTATTGTCGAGAGGTGTGGTGATGTTGGACTCGCCGATGGTGGGGCGGGCGTGCATCGTGGTCCAGTCGTCCCGGTACAGGTTGATGTCCAGCGTGCCGAAGGGCAGCTTTCGCCCGAGCTTGTCTTCCAGCACCTTGCCGAGGCGGACGGCGAGGTCGACCCCGCGCCGCTGGATGCCCAGCAGTACGGTCTGTTCACAGTCTCCGTGACGTTCCATGATCTGGCAGGCGAGACGGTCGAGAACGCGGGCGATCTCGTCGGCATGAAGAAGGACGGTGGTTTTCATGGGCAACTCCTCTTGAGGTCCGGGCACGTGTGCCGCGAGGGGACGGGCTCCCGCGCGCCTTGAGATCGTCAGGATATACTATTCCCTGTAGAGTGAAAAGATCGGATTTGTCCATGAAATACACGGGGACGGCCCCATGGGGCGGCTCCGGCGGGGCAAAGGAGGCTTGACAAGGACCGCCCGGCAACTATGTTATCCCCACTCAGGCCGTCGCAGCGAGGGCCTGTAACAGCCCGCGTGTCCGGGAGAACGGCCTTCCCGCCCAAAGGGCGTTAAGCCGGAACCGCCAATCTTAACAAATCCCGAAAGCAGCCGCAGAAAGCCTTTATCGAAAGACTGAAAGCGACGGATGAGGCTGCGTTGGAGGACCTGATGATCTCTCTTACCGAAGAGGCTCGCAAAGAGCTTGAAGCGTATTTTGAAGGCAAGGAAAAGACCCCCATCCGGGTGTACCTTGCTCCCGGCGGCTGCAGCGGACCCCGCTTGGCCCTCGCCCTCGACGAACCCGGCGAGGACGACGAAACGTCCGAGGACAACGGCCTGACGCTCTGCATCAATAAGGAACTGGCCGAGAAGGTCGGCGCGGTGACCGTCGGCATGACCCATATGGGTTTTGTGGTCGAATCCGAAATCCCCCTGCCGAGCGGCGGCAACGGCGGCGGCTGCTCGTCCTGCTGCGGCGGCTGCGGCAGTTCCGGCGGTTGCCATTAAGGTTGAGGCTGCGGGACAGCTCCGAAAGGCCCTCCCGTACCGATATGCTCAAAGCGAACCATCCGGCGGGGTTCCCGTTGCGCAAAAAGCGATTCCGTGAGAAAAGCCCTAACGAAAGGTTCCCTTGCCATTTGGCTTTTGCACACTACCTTCTGAAGAAGACGGATATGGCGCTTCCCCGCATTTGTCCGTTTCCCCTCTTCATCATTTATTCCGGAGGAAACAATCATGTTTACGATTAGCGAAACGGCTTCCCACGAGCTGGAAGCGTATTTTGCCGACAAGGAAAAAACGCCTATCCGCGTGTATCTCGCCGCTGGCGGCTGACGCGGCCCGCGCCTCGCTCTGGCTCTGGATGAGCCTACTCCCGAAGACAAGGTTTTTGAGCAGGACGGATTTACCTTTTGCATCGCCGGCGATCTTCTTGAAACCGTGGGCGGCGTGAGCATCGACCTGACGTACATGGGCTTTTCCGTCGAACCCGAAATTCCCCTTGCCAATACGGGCGGGAGCAGTTGTGGCGGAAGTTGTTCCTCCGGCAGCTGCGGCACCCACTAGCTCCCATAGCATTTGACGACAAAAAGGCGGCGTTCCGAAGAACGCCGCCTTTTTTCGTGTAGGAAGCCCGTCCCTTGATTGCGTGGGGACGCCTGCGGTTAAGAGCGCTTTTGGCGGCACCTTTGATGGCAGCAGGGACACCCGCCGGTATGCAGCACGCCTTTTTCCTCCGCCTTGGCCAGCAGCCAGACGACGGCGACGAGAAAGGCGAGCGTCAACAGGACGGACACGTTAGATGCCCAGGTTGTTGTAGCCGCAGTCCACGAACATGATTTCGCCGGTCACGGCGGAGCCGAGATCGGAAGCGAGGAAGACGGCGGCCTTGCCCACGTCTTCGGTGGTCACGTTGCGGCGGAGGGGGGCGTGTTCTTCAATGTGATTGAAGATCTGCTTGAAGTCGGAAATGCCAGAGGAAGCCAGCGTCTTGAGGGGGCCGGCGCTGATGGCGTTGATGCGCACGTCCTTCGCGCCGAGATCGACGGAAAGGTAGCGGACCGAAGCTTCAAGGGCCGCTTTGGCGACGCCCATCACGTTGTAGTTGGTGATGATTTTCTGAGCGCCGTAGTAGGTCATGGTGAGCACGGACGCGCCGGGGTTCAGCATGGGCTCGAAGGCATGGCAGAGCGCGGTCAGGGAATAGGCCGAGACGTTCAGGGCCGTGGCGAAACCGTCGCGGGAGGTTTCGATGAAGCGCTTGGTCAGGTCTTCACGGTTGGCGAAGGCGACGGAATGGACGAGCACGTCCACGCTGCCCCATTTTTCTTTCACGAGCGCGGCGGCGGCGGCGATGTCCTCGTCGCTGGTCACGTCGCAGGGGAAGATAAACTCACCGCCGAGCTCTTCGGAGATGGGTTCCACGCGCTTGTGGATGGCTTCACCGGCATAGCTGAACGCCAGCCGGGCGCCTTGTTCCTTAAAGCAGGAAGCGATTCCGTACGCGATGCTTCTGTTGTTGGCTACCCCGAAGATGAGGCACTTTTTGTCTTTCAACAGCATGGTTTCCTCGTAGTTGGTACTGAGTGGAAAAGGGGCCTCCGGCGGCCGGGGAAAAGCTCCCCCAGTGACGGGCAAACCGGAAATCCGTGAATCTCCCTTCCGCCGTCGGCGGAAAGGCGGTTTCCAGGCTGCGAAGAGGCCGGTAATGAGTGGTGCGGAAATTCCCGCGAACGGGCTTGATGGCATCAGCCATACGCGCCCGGCAAGCGTTTCCGCCGCCCGGTTTTCCGCCTGCCGAGTGTTGCGGACGGAGTGCGGGCAAGCTCAGAGGAGGCTCTTTGAGATAAAGAGTTCCTCCTCTGGTTTTCCCTCATTTTATATTAGAGAGCAAGCTCGGAGCCGGTCAGAATGCGGTAGGCTTCGAGATATTTGTTCTGGGTGGCTTCGACCACCTCCTTGGGCAGGGCAGGCGGCGGCGGGGTCTTGTCCCACGGCTGTCCGGACAGCCAGTCCCGGAGGTACTGCTTGTCGAAGCTCGGTTGGCTTTGGCCCGCCTTATAGCCCTCGGCGGGCCAGAAGCGGGAGGAGTCGGGCGTCAGCACTTCGTCGATGAGGATCAGCTCGCCGTCGACCATGCCGAACTCGAACTTGGTGTCGGCAATGATGATGCCGCGGCTTTCAGCCCACGCGCGGCCTTCCTTGAAGAGGGCCAGGGCGATGTTCTCGATCTGATCGGCGATGTCCTTGCCGAGGATTTCCGCCGCCCGGGCCGTGGAAATGTTCTCGTCGTGCTCGCCGAGTTCCGCCTTGGTGGACGGGGTGAACAGCGGCTGTTCGAGGCGGGCCGACTCCAGCAGGCCCTCGGGCAGCTTGTAGCCGCAGACGGAACCTGTGGCCTTGTAGTCCTTCCAGCCGGAGCCGGTGATGTAGCCGCGCACGATGCATTCCACCGGCAGGGGCTTGGCCTTCTTCACGAGGACCGAACGGCCTTCCAGTTCTTCGCGGTAGGGGGCCAGCGCGGCGGGGAACTTGTCCACGTCGCTTTCGATGAGGTGGTTCTTGACGAGGTGGGCGAACTTCTTCATCCAGAACAGGGTGATCTGGTTGAGGATGACGCCTTTGTACGGGACCGGCTCGTTCATGATGACGTCAAAGGCGGACATGCGGTCCGTGGTGACGATGAGCAGGGTGGAGTCGTCGATATCGTAAATATCGCGGACCTTACCTCGGTTGAGCAAGGGGAATTCCTTGATGTCGGTCTTGGTCGTGACTTTCATGTGACGTCCTTTGAGCGTTGGCGTGGGTTGAACGTTGACGGAATTATTGCTTCCGGCATTCCATCGAGCGGGCATGGGCTTCGAGCTGCTCCATGCGGGCGAGCCGGGCCACGGCGTCCGCATTGGCGGCGGCGAAGGCGGGGCTGGCGGCGATGATGCTGGTGCGTTTGCAGAAGGTCTGTACGGAAAGGGCCGAGGAGAAGCGGGCCGTGCCGAGCGTGGGCAGCACATGGTTGGGCCCGGCGAAGTAGTCGCCGAGGGGCTCCGGCGCGTAGGGGCCGAGGAAGACCGCGCCCGCATGACGGATACGGGGCAGCACGGACCACGGCTCGCGCATCAGCACTTCGAGGTGCTCCGGGGCCACGCGGTTGGCGAGGGCGATGGCGGCGTCCATGTCCGGCACGAGGACCACGGCGCTCCAGTCGGCCAGCGATTTGCGCACGATGTCGGCACGGGGCAGGGTGGCTGACTGGCGTTCCAGTTCCGCGATGATGGCATGGGCCAGAGCCTCGTTGTCCGTAATGCAGATGGCGGAGGCCAGCGCGTCGTGTTCGGCCTGCGAGAGCATGTCGGCGGCGAGCCATTCGGGGTTGGCGGAATCGTCGGCGAGGACAAGCACTTCGCTCGGCCCGGCGATCATGTCGATGCCCACCCGGCCCTGCACGAGCCGTTTCGCGGTGGTCACCCAGATGTTGCCCGGCCCGGCGATGACGTCCACGGGCGCGACGGTTTCGGTGCCGTAGGCGAGCGCGGCGATGGCCCACGCCCCGCCCATGCGGTAGATTTCATGCACGCCGAGCAGGTGCGCGGCGGCGAGGATATGCGGATTGAGGGTGCCGTCGGCGCGGGGCGGCGTGACTACGGCGATTTCGCGGACGCCCGCGGCCTGCGCCGGGATGGCGGTCATGAGCAGGCTCGAGATGAGCGGCGTGTTGCCGCCACGCCCTCCGGGGACATAAAGGCCCGCGCGGTCCACAGCTTCGATCTTCTGGCCGAGGATCGTGCCGTCGTCGCGGGTGAGGAACCATGAGCGATCTTTTTGGGCTTCATGGAAGGCGCGGATGTTGTCCGCCGCCTGTTTGATGCAGTCGAGGCTTTCGGCGGGAATGTCGCGGGCGGCCTGCTCCAGATCCTCGGCGGGCACGCGCAGGGGGGGCCGCATGTCCGGACAGTCGAACCGCCGGACATACTCGAGGACGGCGCTGTCGCCGCCCTTACGGACCGCGTCCAGCATGGCACGCACATCCGTTTCCACGGTCTGATCGGGGTTGTCGCGGTTTTCCAGAAGCCGCAGCAGTTCCGGCCACATGGCTTCTGACGACAGCGACAGCAAACGACACGTCATGATGACTCCTTGGGCCTCCGGCGGACCGGGGGCGTCTCCGGGGCTCCCCGGATGATGAAGAGGCTTGGTAAGAACAGATGACTTTAGAGCAGGAACGTCGGAAAGTCGAGCCTCCCGCCGAGCGTTTTCCCAAGTGGATTTCTAGGATTGGCGCGGGCAATGGGCGGGATCGTTTTCCGTTTTCGTTTTTTGATTGTGCGTCACGCTCTTTACGCAGAGGCGGAAACAGGGTATCGCCTTGCTCATGAAGAGAGTGTTTTTTCTTTTTGGAACCATCATCGGCGTGCTCGTGGCCCTTGGCCTCGCAGCCGTGGTTGGCGTCTATTTTTGGGCTGTCCGGGATTTGCCGGGATTTACCCGTATCGCCGATTACCGTCCCGCACTCACCACCACCGTTCTGGCGCGTGACGGGAGCGTCATCGGTTCTTTTTACCGGGAAAACCGTTTCCTCATTTCGCTCGATCAGATGCCCAAGATGCTCCCCAAGGCTTTTTTGGCCGCTGAGGACGCTGAATTCTATGAACACGAGGGCGTGAACCCGGTCGCCATTTTCCGCGCCTTCCTCATCAACCTCCAGTCCGGCACAAAGCGCCAGGGCGGCAGCACCATCACGCAGCAGGTGATCAAGCGCCTGCTCCTGACGCCTGAACGCAGCTACGAGCGCAAGATCAAGGAAGCCATCCTCGCGTACCGTCTGGAGCATTACCTTTCCAAAGATGAAATCCTGACAATCTATCTGAACCAGACCTTCCTCGGGGCCAACGCGTACGGCGTGGAGGCTGCGGCTCGGACGTACTTCGGGAAGAACGCCAGGGATCTCACGCTGGCCGAATGCGCCCTCATCGCGGGCCTGCCCAAGGCTCCCTCCCAATATAACCCCTACCGTGACCCGAGTGCCGCCATCGGTCGCCAGCACTACGTACTGCGCCGTCTGCGCGAGCTTAACTGGATCACGGAAGCCGAGTACGACGCCGCGCTCAAGCAGCCGCTGGTGTTCAAGCAAATGGCGGACGGCATGGGCCGTCAGGGGGCATGGTATCTGGAAGAGGTGCGGCGTCAGCTTATTGATCTGTTCAGCGAGGAAAACGCCAAAAGGCTCGGCATCGAGTTGCCCGTGTACGGCGAGGATGCCGTCTATCAGATGGGCTTTACCGTGCAGACGGCTATGAGCCCTCCGGCGCAGATGGCGGCGGATGAGGCGTTGCGTTCCGGGCTGGAAGACTTTACCCGCCGTCAGGGCTGGCAGGGGCCGGTGGAAAAGATCCCGGTGGCGGACTTGAAAGAGCGCATCGAAAAATCGCATTTCTCCCCCGACATGCTGGCGAACGGCGAACGGGTTAAGGGCATCGTCACACGGATCACGGACAAGGGTGTGGACATACGTCTCGGCAAGTACAGCGGGTTCATCGATAACGCGCAGCTGAGCTGGGCGAAGAAGACGCTCCGCAGCAAGCAGAAGTTCCTTGAGTCCGGTGATGTCGTTTGGGTGGCCGCCGTCAGCGACCCCAAGAACCCGTACAATCCGGATGAGGCCGAACTGAACAAGCCTATCCGCCTGTCGCTCCAGTGCGTCCCGGAATTGCAGGGTGCGCTCATTTCCATTGAGCCTGAGACGGGTGACGTGGTGGCGATGGTCGGCGGCTACAGTTTTCAGGAAAGCCAGTTCAACCGCGCGACGCAGGCGTTCCGGCAGCCGGGGTCGTCCTTCAAGCCCATTGTCTACTCCGCCGCGCTGGACAACGGCTTTACGGCGGCCTCCGTCATCCTCGACGCGCCCGTGGTGCAGTTCCTTGAGAGCGGCGACGTGTGGCGTCCGAGCAACTACGAGAAAAACTTCAAGGGGCCGCTCCTGTTGCGCACGGCGCTGGCCCTGTCCCGCAACCTGTGCACTATCCGCGTGGTGCAGCAGATGGGGGTCCAGAAAGTCATTGAGCGGGCCAAGGATCTGGAGCTGGAGCCGCATTTCCCCGAAGTGCTGTCGGTCAGCCTCGGTGCGGTCGCGGTTACGCCGCTGAACATGACGCAGGCCTACACCGCCTTCGCCAACGGCGGCATGGTCAGCAAGGCGCGGTTCATCCTCTCGGTCAAGAACTTCTGGAACGAGACCATTTATGAGTCTCAGCCCGATTTGCGTGATGCCATTTCCCCGCAGAACGCATATGTGATGTCCTACCTGCTCAAAGAAGTGGTGAACGCGGGCACGGCGACGAAAGCCAAAGTGCTCGGACGGCCCGTCGCGGGCAAAACCGGGACCAGCAACGACTGGAAGGACGCGTGGTTCATCGGCTTTACGCCGCATCTCGTGACGGGCATGTACGTCGGGTACGACCAGCCCCGGACGATGGGCCGTAGCGGCACGGGGGGCAGCATGGCTCTTCCGATTTTCGTCGAGTACGCGAAATCGGCGTTTCAGGCGTATCCGCCGGATGACTTTGAGGTGCCGGACGGGATTTCCTTTGCGAACGTGGACCAGACCAGCGGGCATCTCGTGGGGAGCGGCGGGTTGCGGCTTCCCTTCTATACGGGCACGGAGCCCGGTTCCAGCACGTCCGAGGAAGCCATTTCCGGCGTGAACACCCGCGGCGAGGATTTGCTGAAGCAGATGTTTTAGCTGAATGAGAAGCTTGGGGGAAGGGAGGGGAAACCTTTCTTCAGAAAGGTTTCCCCTCCCTTCCCCACACCCCATCCCTCCCCATCCCAAGACTTTCGACGTTATCGAATCC
>MJGMD1__coassemble_1878_pt1 | contig 47584 bp, 46 predicted proteins | sample MJGMD1__metabat2_low_PE_007 | metagenome-assembled genome bin MJGMD1
CAAGGTTTCCTCTATACCAACCGCAACGGAGGGTATGGCACAAACACCATCGGCGTCCGGCTCCGCTCCCTTCATGCACCGCAACGACGTTGGAGGCAGAAGATGAAGAGGTTTTTTACCGCCGCAGCGAGTTTCCTTGTGTGTTTCCTGTGCCTGACCGGTCCATCCCGGGCCACGGGGCAGGAACTGACGGTAATTATGAAGTCCCCGCCCATGCACCTGAACAACGCCGTCACGTCCAGCACCCAGACCATCCAGATCGCCACACAGCTTTTCGCAAGCCCCCTCCGCTACGATCTCGACTGGAACCCCGAGCCGTATCTCGCCAGCTCATGGTCCTTTTCCGAAGACAAGAAGAGCCTCACGCTCCATCTCGTCCCCGACGCCGTGTTTCATGACGGCAAGCCCGTCACCTCCGAGGACGTGGCCTTCTCCATCATGGCTATCAAGGCCAACCACCCCTTCAAGACCATGTTCGAGCCGGTGGAAGCCGTGGACACGCCCGATCCCCACACCGCCGTCATCCGGCTCTCCAAGCCGCACCCGGCCATCCTCCTCTGCCTCGCGCCGCCCCTGTGCCCCATCATCCCCAAGCACGTCTACGGCGACGGGCAGGACGTTCGCACCCATCCCGCCAACAGCGCCCCCGTCGGCTCCGGGCCGTTCCGGTTCGTGGAAATGAAGGCCGGGGAATACGTCATCCTCGAAAAGAACCCGCAGTTCTTCATCAAGGGCCGCCCCACGCTCGACCGGGTGATCTTCCGGTTCGTCAAGGACCCCTCCGGCTGTATGATGGCCATGTCCAAGGGCGAGGCGCAGCTTTTCCCGCTCGTGGAGAACACCCGCAACATCGCCCGGCTGGAACGCGAGGCCCATCTCGCCGTCACCAGCAAGGGCTATGAGGGCATCGGCGCGCACAACTGGCTCGAATTCAACCTCCGCAGGCCGGAACTCGCCGATGTGCGCGTCAGGAAGGCCGTCAACTACGCCATCGACCGCGCGTTCATCATCAACAAGCTCCACGGCGGCCTGTCCACGCCGTCCACCGGCCCCCTGATCCCGGCCAGCCCCTTCTATGAAAAGGCGGTGGAAACCTATCCCCTCGATATCGGCAAGGCCCGCGCCCTGCTCGACGAGGCGGGTTACAAGCCCGGCAAGGACGGCGTGCGCTTCGCGCTGACCCTCGACTTCGAGCCCGGCCTGCCCGAACAGCAAAAGATGGTCGCCGAGTACCTCAAGAGCCAGCTCCGCAAGGTCGGCATCGACGTCAGGCTGCACGCCTCACCCGACTGGTCGAGCTGGGCCGAGCGCGTCAGCAACGGCACGCACGACATGACCCTCGCCATCACCTTCAGCTGGGGCGATCCGGTCATCGGCACGCACCGCTCCTACATGTCGGGCAACATCCGCAAGGGTGTGGCCTACAGCAACATGAGCGGCTACAGCAACGGCAGGGTCGACGCCCTGCTCGAACAGGCAGGACAGGAAATGGGCCCGGCGAAGCGCGCCGCGCTCTATAAGGAATTCCAGAAGATCGTGGCCGACGAGGCGCCCATCGCCTACCTGAACGTCATCCCCTACTACACCGTCTACGACAAGCGGCTCCAGAACGTCGTCACCAGCATCTGGGGCCCGCTGTCTCCGATGGATACCGTGTCCTTCAAGTAGTTCCCTTCCCCACTCCCAGCCCCGCCGGATTCCTCCCCGGCGGGGCCCCCCGCAACCCGAGGTGACGCCATGCAAACGCTCGCCCTGATCGGCAGACGCATCCTGTACGCCGCGTTCCTCCTGCTCGCGGTCATCGTGCTCAACTTCACGCTCATCAGGCTCGCCCCCGGCGACATCGTGCAGACCATCGCCGGGCAGATGGGCGGAATGAACGAGGAGCTCATGCTCGAGCTGCGGCACAGCTTCCAGCTCGACAAGAGCATCCCCGAGCAGTTGCTGATCTACATCGGCAAGGTCGCGCACGGCGATCTCGGCTACAGCTATTTCTTCAACCAGCCCGTTCTCGACCTCATTCTGGGCCGGGTGGGGCCCACGGTTCTGCTTGTGTTCTCGTCGCTGGTCCTCTCGGTCGCGGCGGGGACGCTGCTCGGCACGCTGGCCTCGCGCAGGCTGTACGGCCCGTTCAGCCACGCCGTCACCGTCGTGACCCTCATCGGCTGGTCCATGCCCGTGTTCTGGCTCGGCATCCTGCTGCTCATCGCCTTCGCGTGGGTATTCCCTGTCTTCCCGGTGTCCGGCATGTTCACCGTGGGGCTTGAGGGCGGTTTCTGGACCCGCGCGCTGGACGTCGGGCGGCACATCGCCCTGCCCATGTTCACCCTGTCCTTCATCTACATCGCCCAATACGCCCTGCTCGCCCGCTCGGTGATGGTGGAAGTGCTCGGCGCGGACTACATCCGCACGGCCCGGGCCAAGGGGCTCCCCGAACGGAGCGTCATCTGGAAGCACGCCCTGCGCAACGCCGTGCTTCCCGTGGTCACGATGGCCGGGCTGCAAATGGGGTACCTGCTCTCCGGGGCGATCATGGTGGAGACGGTCTTCAGCTGGCCGGGGCTCGGGCAGCTCGCCTTCGAATCCATCCTCCGGCGCGACACCCCGACCATCCTGGGCATCCTGTTCTTCAGCACGTTCATGGTCATCGCTGCGAACCTGCTCACGGACTTCGCCTGCCGCCTGCTCGATCCGCGCATCCGCGCCGAGCGCTGACACCCTTTCGACCTTCAGGACGGACGTATGGACAAGCTCATCTCCCCCATCCCCCGCGCCGGAGCGATCCCCAAGGCGCAAGGCCCGCTGGGGCAGGCTGCGGCCATGTTCTTCAAGAACCGGGGCGCGGTGATCGGGCTGGCGCTGCTGGTCCTCATCATCACGGCCTCGCTCGCCGGGCCGTTCCTGCTGCGCGCCGATCCCTTCGACGTCGCGGGCGCGCCCATGACCCCGCCGCTTGAGGACGGGCACTGGCTCGGCACGGACTACGTGGGCCGCGACATCTTCACCGGTATCGTCTACGGAGGCCGGGCCACCCTCGCCGTGGCGCTGGCGGCAACGGCCTTCAACCTCGTCATCGGCCTGAGCGTAGGCGCGCTGGCGGGCTATTACCAAGGCGCCACGAACACGCTGCTCATGAAGATCACGGAATTTTTCCAGGTACTGCCGCCCCTGCTGTTCGCCATGGTGATCGTATCGCTGTTCAGCCCGTCGGCGGGGATGATCGCCGTGGCCATCGGCCTTGTGACATGGCCGCCGCTCGCGCGGCTCACCCGCTCGGAATTTATGCGCATCCGGGAGCTTGAGTATGTGGCTGCCGCCCGGCTCGCCAACGCGGGCGACGCCCGCATCATCAGCCGGGTGATCCTGCCCAACGCCCTGCCGCCGATCATCGTCAACGCCACCCTCAACGTGGGCAGCGCCGTGCTTTACGAGGCGGGCCTGAGCTTCCTCGGGCTTGGCGATCCCAACATCATGAGCTGGGGGCTGCTCATCGGCTCCAGCCGGGACTACATCTTCGATGCGTGGTGGGCGGCTACCCTGCCGGGGCTCATCATCTTCATCACGTCGCTGTCCATCTGCCTCGTCGGAGACGGGCTCACGACCGCGCTCAACCCCAAGCTGAGGAAGCTATGACCGGCACCATCCTTGACGTGAGCGGCCTTGAGGTCAGCTTCGACATCGGCGGCGAGCCCGCCGTGGCCGTGGATCGGCTCGGCTTTTCCCTGCGTGCCGGGGAAACCCTCGGCATCGTGGGCGAATCCGGCAGCGGCAAGAGCATGGCCGCGCTGGCGGTCATGGGGCTGATCCCTTCCCCTCCGGGCTCGGTTTCCGGCGGCAGCATCCGGTTCCGGGGCCGCGAGCTCGTGGGCATGGACGAGGAGGAGCGGCGGCGCATCCGGGGCAAGGACATTGCCATGATCTTCCAGGAGCCTATGACCGCGCTCAACCCCGTGTTCACGGTGGGCGACCAGATCGCGGAAACCCTCATGCTCCACGAAGGGCTGGAGCGCCGCGCCGCATGGGAAAAGGCGGCGGAACTGCTGGCCGAGGTCGGCATCCCCGAGCCCGCGATCCGGGTGCGCAACTACCCCTTCGAGCTTTCGGGCGGGATGCGCCAGCGGGTCATGATCGCCATCGCGCTGGCCTGCCGCCCCGCCGTGCTCATCGCGGACGAGCCCACCACCGCGCTGGACGTTTCCGTGCAGGCGCAGATCTTCCGGCTGCTCAAGGACACGCAGCGCCACTTGGGGACCGCCATCCTCTTCATCACCCACGACATGGGCTCCATCGCCACAATGGCCGACCGGGTGATCGTGATGTACGCGGGCCGATGCGTGGAATCCGGCACGGCGGAAGACATCCTCCTCGATCCGCGCCACCCCTACACGCAGGGGCTCATCGCCTGCATCCCGCACCTCTGCCGCGACGGAGGCAAGCGGAGCGCGCCGCTCCAGGAAATCCCCGGCATGGTCCCGTCCATCCGGGACATCGGGCCCGGCTGCGCCTTCGCGCCCCGCTGCGCGTTGGCCAAGCCCGACTGCTTCGCGGAACGCCCCCCGTTCACGACGTCCGGCGGACGCGGTACGGCCTGCTTCAGGGCCGCCCCGTCCGAAAGGAGCCTCCCATGACCGCACCCACAGACGGCATCCCTCTGCTTGAAGTCCGGAGCCTGCACATCCGCTTCCCGGCCATGAAGCGCCACTTCTTCGACCGCCAGCGCTTCGTACACGCGGCGGACGACGTTTCCTTCACGCTGGAGCGGGGCCGGACGCTCGGGCTCGTCGGCGAGAGCGGCAGCGGCAAGACCTCCGTGGCCCGGGGGGTCATGCGCCTTGTGAAGCCCGCCTCCGGCGACGTCCTGCTCGACGGGGAAAGCGTCCTCCCCCTGCACGGCGACGCCCTGTCCGCCTTCCGGCGGCGGGTCCAGTTCATCTTTCAGGATCCGTATTCCTCCCTGAACCCGCGCAGCCGGGCCGGGGACATCATCCGCGAGCCGATGGAGCTTCTCAACGTCGGCCCGAGGGAAGAGCGCGGCGGCGAGGTACTGCGGCTCATGGAGGCCGTGGGCCTGCGCCCGGATCAGGCCCGGCTCTTCCCGCACCAGTTTTCCGGCGGCCAGCGCCAGCGCATCGCCATCGCCCGCGCGCTCGCCAGCCGCCCGGAACTCCTCTGCTGCGACGAGCCCGTCTCCGCCCTCGACGTCGCGGTACAGGCACAGATCCTCAACCTCCTGCGCAGGCTGCAAGACGATCTCGGCCTCAGCTACCTGTTCATCTCCCACGATCTCGGGGTGATCCAGTACATCTGCGACGACATCGCCGTCCTGTACCTCGGCCAGATCGTGGAAACGGGCACGTCCGAAAGCCTGTTCGCCAATCCCCTGCACCCCTATACGCGGGCCCTGCTCGCGGCTGTCCCTTCCGCCGATCCCCGCAGGCGGCAGGAGCCGGAGGCGCTCCCCTCCGGCCCGGCGGCAAGCCCGGTGGACCCCCCGCCGGGCTGCCGCTTCGCCCCGCTCTGCCCGTGCGCGCTGGACATCTGCCGTTGCGTCACGCCGCCGCTTGTGGAGGCCGCCCCCCGCAAGCGCGTCGCCTGCCACCGCCATACCGAAACCGGAGGTTCACGATGAACGAATACAAGATTCACGCCCGAGGCTGGATCGAACGCCACGCGCAGGACATTTCCGACTGGCATCAGATCATCTGGCGGCTGGCCGAACCGGCCTGGCGCGAATACCGGTCGGCGGCGTGGTACGTGGACAGGCTCCGCAAAGAAGGCTTTACCGTCGAGGAAGGCAGCGCGGGTATGCCCACGGCCTTCTGCGCCGTCTGGGAAAACGGCAAGGGCGGCCCCACCGTGGGGGCCTATGCCGAATACGACGCCACCCCCGCCAACTCGCAGGAGCAAGTGCCCTACGAATGCCCCCGCGAAGGGCTCAACCGTTACGCCGCCGGGCACACCGACCCCCATTCCGCGCTCGGCATGGGCTCGCTCGCCGGGGTGCTGGCCGCCAAGGACGCCATGCGGCGTTACGGCATCCCGGGCCGGATCAAATTCTTTGGCGAGCCTGCGGAAAAGATGTGCGGCTCAAAGCCCCTGCACGCCGCCAACGGGTATTACGACGACGTGGACGCCTTCATCAGCTTCCACCCGAGCTGCCGCCTGTCGCTGTGCAACACCGTCTATTGGGACATCCACTGCGGGAGCAGCTATGGCCGCGTGTTCACCTTCGAGTGCACCCACCCCGAAACGTGGGGCGAGGCGCACGGCCGTATGCTCATGCCGCTCCAGCAGGTGGTGGCCAGAGCCCCCGGCGCGCTCGATGCCGTGTGCCTCATGTATACGACCAGCCGCTACACCAATACCTCCATGTTGCCTCGCTCGGGAGGATGGTATATCAGTGAGGCTATACTTGTGGGCGGACAGGCCACTGCGGACCATCTCGCCCCGCGCCTCGGGCAGATTTACTACTGCTGGCGCGCGCCCACGCTGGAAATGCAGGACCGCATCGCGGAAGTCCTCGAGAACAACGCCAAGCACGTGGCGGCGATCACGCACTGCGAAGTGCGCGGCGACTGGGTGCAGAAGAACCGGATCGGCCTGCCGAACCACGCGCTGGCGCGGCTCGCCTACCGCAACATGGAGCTGGCGGGGCCGCCGCAGTTCGGGGAAGAGGCGCAGGAGTTCGGGCGGCAGATACTGAGGAACCTCGGGCACACGCCGCCGGAACGGCCCATCATGCCGGAATGCAGCGAACTCCACGATCCGCTTGAGGCGGACAGGGCGCTCCGGGAAGGGCTCCCGCCGTGGCAGACGCATTTCATGTCCGACGACTACGTGGAGTACACGTGGCACGCGCCCACGGTGCGGCTGTTCATCGGGCGGTGCATGGTCGAGCGTCCGGACGATGCGCCGGAGCACGTTTTGCCCATGTGGGTGTGGAATGCGATGGGCGGCAAACGCGAATGCATCGATCCCACGATTTTCAGCGCGGCGCGGACCATCGGGTATACGGTTCTGGACCTGATGGCCTGCCCGGACGAACTCGCACGGGCCAAGGAGGAATTCGCCGAACGCACGGGCGGCGGCATCGGCGGCAGCCGGTGGATCGCGCCGCTGATGCCCGTGGGCGCGCCCGCGCCGGTGCATTTCCGCTGGCCGGAATACATTTCCACCCCGCGCGGAGAACAGGAATGGTGGATACCGCAAGACGCCCGGTAAAAGGCCGCACGGCTCGAACCCGAGGCACCGTCTCCGGCGGATTCCGCGCCGGAGACGGTGCTTGGCGTAAACGGCGGTGCGGGAGCGGATGCCCATCCCCGGCCCAAGGGAAGAGCGTGGCCTTTTGCGTTGGATGGGACGGCGTGCCGGGATGCCCCCTTACGCGCCGCAGGGCAAACCTTCCCGATGTCCGATCGGGATTTCGAAACCGGGGAACGCATGAAGGACGAAACACAACCGCATGATCTGCAACAGGCCAGCCCTCTCTATGTGGCATCCCTCGCTAGGGGGATGGTGCTTCTGGAGAGCTTCAGGGACGGCGCGCCGCTGCTTGGCATCACGGATCTCGTCCGCATCACCGGGTTCGAGAAAAACCTCGTCCAGCGCCTGACGAACACGCTCTACCAGATGGGCTACCTCGGCAAGGATCAGGCCCGGCGCAAATACTACCTCACCCCGCGCATCCTGACCCACAGCTTCAACTACCTGCGCTCGCGCAAGCTGTTCGCCCTCGCCATGCCCGCGCTCATCGACCTGCGCGAGGATCTGCGCAAGGCCGTCAACATGTGCGTACTCAACGGCACGGACATCACCTACGTCGTCCGCCTGTGGCTGAAATACTACCACGAGGCCTCGCTGTTCGGGGAAAGCCTGCCCGCCTACAGCTCCGCCGGGGGCCGGATGCTGCTTTCGTTCTTTTCCGATGAGGACGCGCTCGCGCTCATCGAGAGCATGGAACGCCGCAAGCTCACCCCGCATACGCGCGTCGACCCCATGGAACTGCTCGACGAGGTCAGGAAGGCCCGTGAACAGGGGTACTGCTGGCAGGCCGGGGAGTTCATCGAAAAGGAAATCAGCGTGTCCGCTCCCGTCTCCGACGCCGACGGCAAGCCCGCCGCGATCATCGTCACCAGCCTGCTCAAGAAGGTGACGCCGGAAACATGTCAGGATTTCATCGACGAAACCCTGCCCTCGCTCCTCGCCACCGCGTCCTCCATCTCGCGTCTGGCGGGCGCTCCGGCATAATCCGGAAGAAGCCCCTTCAGCCGCAGCCAGAACAGGCATGAAAAAGCCGCCCGGACACTCCCCCGGGCGGCTTTTTCGTCCCCTCCGGCCCTTGAAAGGGAAAAAAACGGGGGAGAGCCCCCTCTCCCTTCCCAAGGCTTTCGTGTTTATCAAATCCCTGTTTGCAGCTTTCCCGGTGCGTGCGGGATTTTCTTTCAAGCCTTTTTTCCCGCCGTTTCGGCAGTACCGGCATGGGGCCGGAACGCGCCCAGAAAAACCTTCCAACGCCTTCAAGGAGAATGTCCTTTATAGACGCCGAACTAGGCTTTACGCCGGATTATGGCGGGTTGTGCCCGCCTTTTTGCGGCCTTGCGGCTCCGTTTCAAAACACGTAACGTCATCGCAGGCCGCCTCCGGGCGGGCCGCAGATCCCTTCACGGCTGGCGCGTTGCCAGGCCGGAGAGTCCGGGAGGGCTTTCCGCCTTTCGCGGACAACACAAAGGAGCCCTGATGCGCCGTCGCCTTTGTCCCAAAGAGGCGTTGTTCACGCCGAGCTTTATTGCCGTTTGTTCCGCGAACCTGCTGTTCTTCATCGCCAGCTTCATGATGGTGCCTGTCCTGCCGATCTACTTGCTCGACGGCCTGCACGCCTCCAAATCCGTCGTGGGCATCATCCTCTCCGCGTACATGATCGGCGCGCTGGTCATGCGCCCCCTTTCCGGCTTTCTGGCGGACCAGTTCCCGCGCAAGATACTGTTCCTCGTCTGCGGTATCCTGTTCGCCGCCCAGTTTGAGGGATACCTGCTGTTCAACGCGCTGGCGCTCGTGGGCATCGTCCGGGCACTGCACGGCATGAGCTTCGGCGCGCTTTCCACCTCCGCCGCCACCCTCGCCGTCGACGTCATCCCCATCGCCAAGCTCGGCACGGGCATCGGCCTGTACGGGATGATGGGATCGCTCGCTATGGCCCTCGGCCCCATGATCGGTATGCTCGTCCTTGAGGCCGGATCATACGACGCCGTGTTCATCACCGCGATGGGCTGCGCGGCGGGCGGCATCCTGCTCGGCCTGCTGGTCAAAAAGCAGCGCGTGACCGCCAGCCGCGGCGAAAAAATCTCGCTGGATCGCTTTTTCCTGAAAAAAGGCACCTATGCCTTCATCGGGCTGGTGCTCATGGCCTTCGTGTACGGGCTGCTCGTCAACTACCTGTCCGTCTTCGCCCGGGAGCGCCACGTCATGGCGAACCCCGGCTACTTCTTCCTGCTCATGTCCCTCGGGCTCATCCTCAGCCGCCTTTTCGCGGGCGGCATGATCGACAAGGGCTACATCGGCCGCCTCATCCTCGGCGGCAAGGGCACCATCCTGCTGGCCTCCCTGCTCTTCCTCTTCGTGCCCACGGAAACCGTGTTCTTCGGCTCAGCCGTGGCCTTCGGGCTCGGCTTCGGGATGATGTCGCCCTCCTACCAGACCCTGTTCATCAACCTTGCCGAACCCACCCGGCGCGGCACGGCCAACGCCACCTACCTCATCGCGTGGGACGTTGGCATCGGCGCGGCCGTGCTCCTCGGCGGGCTCATCGCGGAAATATCCAGCTTCGACGACGCGTTCATCCTCGGCCTGATCATGCTGTTCTTCTCCGCCGTGCTGTATATGAAGGTCATCGGCCCGCAATACGAGAAAAACAGGCTGCGCTGAGAATCCCGTCCCCCGCGCGGCCCCCATGAAAAGGGCGGGGCCGCACAGCACCCTTTCCCCCTCGCAAAAAACGGACGCCCTCCGCATTGGCGGGGGCGTCCGTTTTCCGATGTGCCGCCCCGATTCAAAAGAAATCGGGGAATACTGCGAACAGGGATTCGATAAAGTCAAAAATCTTTGAAAATGGGTAGGATGGGCTCCGATCCGGCAGGTTTGGGGAAGGGAGGGAAATGCCTTTCCTCAGAAAGCTTTCCCCCTTTCCCTATTTTCCCCGTTTTCCGCTTTAAGGAAGCTGCCCGTGCACGACCCTGTTGTCCACGATGGCCGCGGCGAAGGCGATGCCCTTGAGCCGCCCGGCCGGGGCTTCCAGAATGTCTTCCGAGGGGATCACGAAGTCCGCGACCTTGCCGGGCTCGATGGTGCCCCGCCACGCCTCGCTGTGGCTGAACAGCGCCGCGTAGGAGGTGTAGGCGCGCACGGCCTCCAGCGTGGAGATGCGCTGATCCGGGCCGAGCACCGCGCCGCCCTTGGTTTCGCGGTTCACGGCGGTATGGATGGAGAGCATGGTCATCTGCGGCAGCACCGGCGTGTCGGCGTGGAGCGAGAAAGGCAGCCCCTCCCGCACCGCGCTTCCGGCGGGATCAAGGCGCGCCGCCCGATCCGGGCCGAGGAAGATGTCCCGGTGCCGGTCGCCCCAGTTCCAGACGTGCAGCCCGTAGAACGAGGGCAGGATGCCCGCCTCCTTCATGCGCCGGACGTGTTCGTCGGTCGCCATCTGGCAATGGATGATCAGATGCCGGGCGTCCTTGCGGGGGCAGCGGGCCTGCGCCCGTTCCACCGCCGTGATGATGGTTTCGATGGCCCCGACGCCGTTGCAGTGGATGGAAAGCTGGCGGCCCCGCGAATGCCAGTGGTAGACCATCTCGTCCCAGTAGTCCTGCGTGCCGATGATGCCCGGCCTGAGCGAGGGGTCGAAGAAATACCCTTCGGGGATGGCGGCGGTCCCGGCCTGGATGGAGCCGTCCGCAAGCGTCTTGACCGCCGAGTACTGCACGAAGCGGTTGCCCGGCCCGTCGAGGAGGCCCGTGGGCTCCAGCCTGCGGAAAGGCTGCTCCATCGTCGCCAGATAGACGCGCATGTTCAGCTCGCCGGATTCGTACAGCTGGTTATAGGTGCGGTACACGGTTTCGGCGCTCAGGTTGCCGATGCCCACCGCCGAGTCGTGCGCGGAGGTGAAGCCCTGTGCGTTGTACTCCGCCACGCACTCGCGGACGAGGGCCTTGTGGCGTTCCTGCTCCAGCGCGGGCATGAGTTCGCCCATGGCCTTGAAGGCCATCTCTTCCGCGATGTACCCGTTGGGCAGGCCGTCCTTGCCGAGGAACACGTTCACGTCGTCGAAAGGCGCGTCCGGGTTGACGCCGATGCGCTCCAGCGCCTTCGAGTTGGCGTAGCAGGTATGCCCCGAAATGTGGAAGACCAGCACGGGCCGGTCGGGCATCACCGCGTCGAGCTCCCGCTTGGTCGGGCCGCGCCGCTCCGGGATGTCGGTATCGTCGAAATTGTAGACCACGATCCCGTCGCCGTCCCGCACCCGTTCGGCCTGCTTGCGGATCAGGGGGTACACGTCCTCGAGGTGCGCGATGCCCGGACAGCGGCAGTGCGTTTTCCACATGGCGTACAGCGAAGCGTGGCTGTGCGTGTCGATGAAGCCGGGGTAGAGGGACGCGCCCTTGAGGTCGACGGTCCGGCAGCCGGGCCCGGCCAGCGCCGCCAGCCCGTCCTTCGAGCCCACGGCCTCGATGACGTTCCCGGCCACAAGCACCGCCTCGGCGACGGTCCCGGCGGCGTCCATCGTGACGATCCGCCCATTCGTGTACAGCGTCTTTTCAATGCACCGCATAAGGAACTCCTTGAGGATAACACGTGAGAGCCGTTCAAAAAGCCAACACAACGCCGAACCCCCGGCTTGCGGCTCCGGAGAGCTTGCCGCAAGCGATCCTGAAAGAATAACCACACGGTACACGGCGGAGGCGATGGGCCGCAAGCTGAAAAAGGGCGCGGCGGCCTCAGAATGCCAACACGGGAAACGGGCGGGCCCGGCCCCGCATGGCAACGGAACGCACATTCCGTTATCACACGATACGGCATAGTATGCGGAGTAAGGGCCCCCCGGAAGCGTCCTCCCCGCCCCCTTCCGCACTCCCCGCCAGCCGGAATTTTTGCGGGAGGGGCGCCGTACGGCGGATCCGGGGAGGGAGCCTTGAGTTCCTGCCTCCGGGCATCCCCCACCACCACTCATCAGACCAGCCAACCACAACGTGACGCCACGATCCACGACAGGAGAAAACACATGCGCACACTGCTCGCCAACGCAACCGTCATCACCATGAACCCCGCGCGGGACGTTCTGGACACGGACATACTCATCGAAAACGGCGTCATCGCGGACATGGGGCCGGGGCTGGCCGGACGCCCGGAAAACGCCGGCGCGGAACGGGTCGACCTTTCCGGGCGCATCGTCATCCCGGGCCTCATCCAGAGCCATATGCACGTCACGCAGTCGCTGTTCCGGGGGCTGGCCGACGAAATGGAACTCATGGACTGGCTCCAGCGCCGCATCTGGCCCCTCGAAGGCGCGCACACGCCCGAAACCAACGCGGCGGCCGCCCGCCTCGCCGCCGCCGAAGGGCTGCGCAGCGGGGTCACGGCCTTCATCGACATGGGCACGGCCCATTGTCAGGACGCCATTTTCGAAACCATGCGCGACGTGGGGATGCGCGGGCTGTTCGGCAAGTGTATGCTCGATCTGGGCGGCACGGACGTTCCCGCCGCGCTCATGGAGGATACCGAAACCTGCCTCCGCGAAAGCGAACGGCTCATGAACCGCTGGCACATGAGCGCGGGGGGCAGGCTCCGTTACGCCTTCGCGCCGCGCTTCGTGCCCTCGTGCACGGAAACGCTCCTCACGCGCACCCGGGACATGGCGAGGGCCAACGGCGTGCGCCTGCACACCCACGCCTCCGAGAACAAGGGCGAGTGCGCCTATGTGGAAAGCCTCGTCCACATGCGCAACCTCCGCTACCTGCACTCCATCGGCTACACCGGGGAGGACGTGATCCTCGCCCACTGCATCTGGATCGACGACGACGAGATCCGCATCCTCGCGGACACGGGCACCCATGCCGTGCACTGCCCGTCCTCCAATATGAAACTTGCGTCCGGCATCGCCCGCATCGACGAGATGCTTGCCGCCGGGTGCCGTGTGGCGCTCGGGCTCGACGGGGCCCACAACCATATGGACGCGCTCGTGGAGCTGCGGCAGGCGGGCATCCTCCAGAAGGTGCGCACCAACCGCCCCACGGCCCTGTCACCGCTTCAGGCGCTGGAAATGGCCACCCTCGGCGGTGCGCGGGCTCTGGGGCAGGAGGATGAGCTCGGCTCCCTCGAACCCGGCAAGAAGGCCGACCTTGCCGTCATCACCCCGGACAGGCTGAACATGGCTCCCCGCATCGGGCGCGACCCGGTGGCGCAGGTGGTCTATCAGGCCACGCACGAGAACGTGGAGGCGACCATGGTCGACGGCGTTTTCCTGTACCGGGACGGGAAGTATGCGACCCTCGACCTCGGGGAATGCCTGCGCGACGCGGAAAGCGCCTGCGCCCGGATACTCCGCAGCCCGGACGTCGCGCCGCTGTTCGCACACTAGCGGGGAGGCCCGTTTTGCCGTCCGTTCACGGGTGCCCCATACCCCGGCAGAGGCTCCGCCTCTGCACTCCGCAAGGGGCGCCCCCTGGCCCGGCATGAAGGTTTTGACGTTGGGATATCGCCGGCTCCTTTTCCGAAAGATCCGACAGGAAACCGCCCAAGGAAATCCAGCCGATCCAGCCGAAAGCCCCGCCTCTCGCGGGGTTTTCGCGTTTTCCGGGGAAGGCCGTGGACAAGGAAGGCTGCTTTTTTATCAAAAAACAGAGACGGATGGGAAATCTAAAAATATTTTGGGAAAAAAGGAACGCAAGCCTTGTGCCGAGTAATATATTAGTATACTAGTATCTCAACAGTAAGGAACACCAGCATGATCACACTGAATACGAATCCCGGCCTTTTGAGGACGGCTGTTTACGAGCGGATCCTCTCGGATCTCCAGCAGGGGGCCATCGCCCCCGGCGAGACCATCAGCCTCAACAAGCTGGCCGAGACCCTCAATATCAGCAAGACGCCGCTGCGCGACGCCCTGTTGGAACTTCAGGCGGAAGGCTTCGTTACCCTCTATCCGCAGCGCGGGGTCATGGTGAATGCCCTCTCCGAAGAGGAGAAGCGCGAGATTTACGAGGTGTGCGGCGTGCTTGACGGGCAGGTCATCCGCAACGTGTTCCCCCGCGTAACGCCGGAGCACGTTGCCCGCCTGAAGGATCTCAACGCCCGGATGTACCCCGGCACCCAGGACATTTCCAACGACGAGTACAACCGCATCAATCTGGCCTTCCATGAGACGTACCTTGAGCTGGAAACCAGCTCCCTCCTCAAGAAGCTCCTGCGCATCAACCGGCTCCGGCTGTTCCAGTTCTCCCTGAGGGACTGGGGCAAGGCGTTCTGCGCGGTCAACCACGCCGAGCACGGCCGGATCATCGAGCTGTTCGAATCCGGAACCGCCGAAGAGCTTTCCCGCTACGTCACGCAGGTCCATTGGTCTTTCAACTGGCAGCAAGGAACCGAGTCATGAGAATCAGAGACATCGCGCGCATCGACGGATTCCCCTGCGGGGAATACAACGCCGTCACCGACGTCAAGGGCGTGCGCGTGGGGCATTCCACCGTCATCAAGGACGGGGCCGGCCCCGTCGAAGGCATCGCCCGTACGGGCGTCACCGTTGTCCTCCCCGCCGGGGATATCGTGGAAAACGCCATGTATGCCGGTGTGTTCAGCCTGAACGGGAACGGCGAGCTTTCCGGCTGCCACTGGATCGAGGAATCGGGCCTGCTCACCACGCCCATCGCCCTGACCAACACGCACAGCCTCGGCATCGTGCGCGACGCCATGATCGACTATTACGCCCGCCTCCGGAAGACCGACGGCTCCTCGTACTGGATGCTTCCGGTCGTGGGCGAGACGTGGGACGGCTGGCTTTCCGACATCAACGGGATGCACGTGCGGCCCGAGCATTTGTGCGCCGCGCTCGATTCGGCGGCGTCCGGCCCGGTGGCGGAAGGCTGCGTCGGCGGCGGCACCGGCATGATCCTCCATGAATTCAAGGGCGGCATCGGGACCAGTTCCCGCGTGCTCCCCGAGGAGCTCGGCGGCTACACCGTGGGCGTGCTCATCCAGGGCAACTACGGCAAGCGCGAGGATCTGCTCATCAACGGCGTGCCCGTGGGCAGGCATATCCCCACCTCGCGCATCCCCGGCAAGGAACAGGCGCTCCAGCCCACGCCCAAAGAGGACGGCTCGATCATCATCGTCGTCGCCACGGACGCCCCGCTCACCCCGGACCAGTGCAAGCGGCTGGCCCGCCGCGCCGGGCTCGGCCTCGGGCGCACCGGGGGCCTCGCCTTCGACGGATCGGGAGACATTTTCATCGCCTTTTCCACCGCCAACCGGCTTGGCAGCAACGCCGGGGGCGGCCCCCGGGAGCATACCGTGCGCACCCTGTCGCACGGGTGCATGGACCCCCTCTTCAGGGCCACGGTCGAAGCCACGCACGAGGCCATCGTCAACGCCCTGTGCGCGGCGACGGACACGGACGGCATCCTCGGGCGGCGCATGTACGCGCTGCCGCTCGACGAGGTGCGCGGGATCATGCGGCGTTACGAATCCCTCTAGAGGCCGCCGCGCCGCATCCCCCGCAACGGGCGCGGCGGCCCCCTTGTTCCCCTGAAAAGGAATGGGCGAATGTTTTGAAGTGGTTGAAGAGTCAGGTTTTCATCGTGAGACAACCCTCTTGCCGAAAAAAGGACGCCCCGCGAATGGGAAGCGTCCCCCATGAACAAGGAGTTCCTTATGTGGAAGCGCTTTTTAGGCATCATGGCCGCGGCCCTTTGCGTGCTGAACCTGACCGTAGGCAGCGCCTTCTCGGCTGATCTCGTCAAAGTCCCCACCGCGTGGCTGGACGAGCACGAAACCTTCCTGATGTGGTACGCCAAGGAAAAGGGCTGGGACAAGGAAGCCGGGCTCGACATCGAGATGAAGCTGTTCAACTCCGGCCCGGACATCCTCAACGCCCTGCCCGCCGGGGAATGGCGTTTCGCCGCCGTGGGCGCCCTGCCCGCCATGCTCGGCAACCTGCGCTACGGCACCTCCATCATCGCGCAGGCCAACAACGAGGCCGCGCTCTGCACCTCCGTCGTCGTCCGCGCCGACAGCCCCATCGCCAAGGTCAAGGGCTGGAACAAGGACTACCCCGAAGTGTACGGCAGCCCCGAGACCGTGCGCGGCAAGACCTTCCTCGCCACCACGCTGACCTCGTCGCACTATGCCCTCAGCACGTGGCTCCACGTCCTCGGCCTCAAGGACAGCGACGTCGTCATCAAGAACATGGACCAGTCGCAGGTCGTGGGCGCGTTTGAAAACAACATCGGCGACGGCATCGCCATCTGGGCCCCGCACACCTTCATCGTCCAGGAAAAGGGCGGCGTGGTCTTCGCGGGCGACATCGTGCACTGCAAGAAGTCCAACCCCATCGTGCTCATCGCCGACACCAAGTATGCCGAAGCCCATCCGGACGTGGCCGCGAAGTTCCTCAGCGTGTACATGCGCGCCGTGGATCTCATGAAGAATACGCCGCCCAAGCAGTTCGTCGAGGAATACCAGAAGTTCTATCTGGAATTCGTGGGCAAGGAATACAACTACAATCAGGCCCTGCTCGACCTTGAGACGCATCCTCTCAGCAACATCGACGAACAGCTCGCCATCTTCGACGACTCCAAGGGCCCGAGCCAGGCGCAGCTCCACCAGTCCGACATCGCCGCCTTCTTCTCGGGCGTGGGCCGCATCACCGCCGATGAAGCCGCCAAGGTTGCCGACGGCAAGTATGCGACCAACAAGTACCTGAAGCTCTTGAAGGAGCAGCAGAAGTAATTGGATAGAGAAATATTGGGGAGGGGAGAGGGAACCTTTCTGGAGTAAGTAGTATAACGCTGGAATTAAAAACTTTTTAGACAGATATACAAGGGTGTTATGCTTGGAAGGCGTAACACCCTTTTTTAAGGTCTATACTCCCTGTCATATCGGGACTGTCCGAGGTAAGGTACACTTTCCAAAAAATGAATATTTTCAATATGTTTTATTGAAATCTTTATCCAGATTTTCCAGTTTGTCAATATATGACCTGAAAGGCGACAGAAAGAGCACAGACCATGAGACCCTATCCGAACCTCCATCCCTTTATCGCCAAAAAGATCGGCATCTGCATGATGTACGCGCCTCCATTCCGGCCCGCGCACCACGCCTTCAGGCCGATCCGTCCACTGGTGGTTCGTTGCGCCAGACCTTTCGCCGGGGTCATGTTGTATTGCGCGAATAGGCGCAGGGATCTGAGGCTGCGCTTCATTATTGACGTTGTACGGCTGCTCTTCGGGCTTGCCCTTCTGATCCCGCTTTCCTTGCTTGTGGGGACGCTCATAACCGATCTCCGCTGGATGCTGATTTCACTCATTCCTCAGACATTCATAGCTGTCGGTTTGGCTCATTCCGACTTCTGTCGTCCTCTCTACGTAAACTTTGCCAACTGCTGGATGAGGAGGTTCCCCCATGCGTGACCTCTCTTTCTTCCTCCGGCTGCACTCTTCGGCTCCCTTGGCACGGTTCAAGGGAACCGCTCTGCCGCGTCGCCCGCTCAAGAACATCATTTCTGCGCGATACCTCTCCGGGGACACATCCATCAACGACAATGCTCCTTGCTTTAAGGGATTCAGCATTTCCGATTTTGACTACGACGAAATCCTTTGCTTCCTGCGTCTGGCCTGTCCTCTTCCGTCGCTTTTTGAGAGCCTTGACGAAAGGTTCGAAGCTAATCATGGAAGCCTCCGTTATCGGACTTCAGGGATCGTGCTCCGGGAACAAAAGCAAAAGCTTGAAGTTCAGACACGCGCTGGCTGTTTTAAAGGTTCCGCCTTGGAATTTTTCGCCTACAAGCGCAATGAACTCAAAGAAAGAAACTGGACTACTACTATCGAATGGCTGTTCGTTTTAGGCATACCCATCATCCTAGGCATACTCGATTGCAGACACACACTCCTAGTCATGATTGTCCTCATCCTTCTCCAAATGGCCGGATGTGTCCGCCTCGTTTCTTCACGGATTGTCCGCTGTTTTTTAAGGAGGCATTCCTATGCGTGACCTCCCCTTCCTCCTCCGACTGCACGCCCTTCCGCCGCTGGCTCGGCCCTCTGGAGCCCCCCGGAAGCCGTACCTTCCTCTCGAAGTGCGCTACCTCATCCGGCCCTCGGAAGAAGTCTTCCTGTATCTTTCAAACAATTCCGACAACAAGACATGGGGCGACGATCTTTCCCTGTTTGGAACTAGGGAAAGAATCGCTACGTTCATTCCCTCTACCGGAAACATCCCCTTATTGCTCAAATTTCTGCCTATGCCCGCAGAAGGCATCTATTCATACCTTACGAATGACTACGTCTTCCTCGGGATGCTTTGCCGCCGTGGATTAGCCTGCCACTATCTGCCTCTTTACGAGGCGAGGTGGCGTCCCCCTTATGAGTATCCAGCTCAGGAAAATATAGCCCTCCCAAAAACGGAACTGGATGAGTTCGTAAACAGTATCTATGTTTTGCTTTTTATACTCAGTGTCTTGGGGGTTGGTTGTGTGGTCTGCTACGACCTTGTGGTATCAAACATAGAACTCTTTGGCCTAACGCGATGAACTTGATAAGGAAATATCATGAAACGCTTCTTCTCCGTGACCACCATGAGCCTCATCATCGTTGGTCTGGGCGTCCAGCCCAGCTCCAGCATGTTCCTCTTCCCGGATGCGTCCGCCGAGTACAAGTCCTACGCGACGCAACCGGTCGACATCATGTTTCTCACTCCAGACGAGGCCTACGGAATGCCGCTTCGCACCTTGAAGGAGCAAAAAATCCACTCGCCCTCGGGAAAGCTCATGCTCATTCTCTCTCCGAATGAGCACGTCCTGTTCCAAGATGGAAAGCTGGTACGCTATTTCTACATGGTCACGGGAAATGACAACCACCGGGTGGAACTCTCCCCCGTTGAAGCCATGCCGCTCATCACGAACCTGCCTCCCGGCATTCTCTACGACGCGGAATTCTTCGCAACCAAACCATTGCAGGAGCGCTTCATCGACAAGATTGACGGCCTCCCATGCACCATCAAATACGAAAACGCCCACTACATCATTTCGATGGAGCGGGACAAACAGGCTTTCGCGGAATAGGCCCTTCCGCGAATAATGCCCTTCGGGGCAAGGCGGACGTGGCGTGTTTTTTCCTTTTTCACGCCATGTCCGCCGATAAGAAGGAAACACAATGTTTGAAGTAGAACGCCAATCAAAAGAAATCTATGACCTCATGAACTGGGCTCAGGAGGGCGTCGATCAAGGAACCCGATACCCCGGCATGAGCTACGAACAGGGCATTCTTGATGCCCTCATGTGGCTCGACGGGTCCTCCGATCACAACCCGATGGATGACTAATATCCGCTGATGAAGGAAAAAAGATGGTTCCAGCAACTACTCCCAAAACCTGCGCCGACGTCCTGACCAGAGAAGAGGCCAGAGACGCTTTGAGCCGCGTCCTGCATGTCTGCCGGGAATCCGGGATCAGAAAGATGGGCATTCCAAAAAGGATTTCCGAAAACAGGGAGCTTGTTCGCTGCCTGTACGAGCAACACATGGCACTTGGCCAAAGTTTTATCCTTTTTATAAAAGAGGCTGAATCTTCCAGAAGATTTTTTGACGCCATTGTGGATGCTCTCAAGGAAACATTCCCGGATGTCGACAAATTCCATTGGGATATTGTCGATGACAAATCGGGCAGTTCCCTGCCTGAAGACAGACTTGTCATAAAATGTCTGGATGGGCTTATCGCGGTTTGTGGAACCAGTGGCGAGAAACTTGCGAAACTCCAGACTGAAAATCGTGATATTGCCTATCTGCTGAAAAACAATCCCGCCTTTTCAGAAAGGCTTGGCTTCATCGAAAGTTGGCTGGAAGACCATGAGCTGTTCTTTGAGGATATGCGCCATGCTCTTCAAGGCATTTTTAAAAAGCTTTCGGGTGATGCAGCTTTACCATCCTATGGATGGGTGGGAAATGAGCTTACAGAGTATCAAATACAGTTCGACGCTGGAAAATTTCCGAAGAAACGTGAATCAAAAGAAATCTTGAACATCAGAAACTGGCTCCAAAAAATCATGGAAGCGCCTTGCCCGGTAAGAAAGCCAACAGAAATAACGCGAAACGGCCCTGTAAAACTGAAATGAAGGATGTCCGATGAACATCGGAAACTGGCTCCAAAGGTTGAGTCAATGACTCTTTCACCACAAACCCTCAAACTTGGCCACGTCTATCGAGCCCAAAAGTCTCGATGCTCCAACGGATACTTTAACGACAGACAAATCATCTGGATAATAAAGAACGAGTTCAATACAACGGTCCCGCCGTAGCCGCTGGCCGCAACTATCCGATTATCCCCATGAGCAGATTCCTGCAATGGGCATCCCATGACGTGACGGATCTCCTGCCTGAAAACGAATGGCAGACATGGAGAAGCTGACAAAGCGAGTGTGCGGCAACACCGATCTCATCAAAAAAGGAAAAACAATGAGAAAGACAATACAAAACTATTTATCAGGATTTGAAATTAAACAATGCACAGTATTTTCATTTTTTCTTTGTGTCGCTGCAATCACCTTGTCTGTGTACACACCATATGAGGACGGGCTCATCAACATAGATACGGAGGCGTTGTGGAGTTCAAAGGCAGCCCTACCTTGCTTCATTCTTGGGATGCTTCTCATCAAGACATTGCTCCTGCGGAAATTAGACCTGTTGTTCGATATAGTAACGCTGTTTATCCTCATGAGTTCCCTCTACTCTATGAGCTGAAAACTTGACAAAAGCGAAACGCCCTGCGTCGGGTGGTCGGGTGGCCCACCCCTGACGAGCAACCTGTCAGCCAAATAGAAAACAAAGGAGAATGGTATGCGTGTGCGCCGGAAAAGGAACAGAGCTGCCACTCCTCGCAATCGTGAGGAGCTGCATCCGCTCGTAAACCCGCTTTTTGCCCCGCTCTGTAACACGAATGATCTCGCCATCAAGGGACGATTCTACGACATCCTTGATGAGGAACGGGCTCTCGACAACCCTGATGAACGGGCGTTTTACAGAACGGCTCTGGAATACCGCCAGAGGCTGTTCAGCCCGCGCCAGCAGGAAATCCTTGTTCAGACTGCCCGTGCGAAGTTCGGGCTTGCGGTGTAACGACAGAAGGGATTCAGCATGAATTAACCAAGAAAAAAGAGAAGGCCGTTTTCTGCGCCAACAGAAAACAGCCTCAAGTCCCTTAGCGGGAAAAGTCGTTCAACGTGAACTAACCAAAACGACTTTATCCCGACTGACTTCCGGCGTCAAGCTAGGGGGGCTTTGTTATACTCTTTTTTCTGCAACCAACAAGGTCGCGGAAATATGAGAACTTTTTCTCCTACGAGTCTTTTTTTCCATGTTCGGGATAAATACCAGCCGCGTTTCATCAAGCACGATGAACTCATTTCGATTGGCTCGTCCTATCTTTACGGGATCATCTTTGAGTTCTGTGGGGACAAGGATCACTGCTATCCATCCCAGACCACGCTGGCGCTCTTGTGCAAATCGTCTACCCGCACGGTTCAGAATTATACGGCACAGCTCGTCAAGGCAGAGTACATCGCCGTCAAGAAGGACGAGAAGACGGGACGCAACATCTACTACCTGTTGCTCTCTCCCCGCCTGCTTGCCCTGCTCAGGAAGCTCGGCATTCCCACGCATGAAACGCAGATTTCCGGTACCACCGCCAAGAATGAAGGCTTACAGGAAGCACACGAAAATTTTTCGCCCTATATAAGAGATCAAAGAGATCAAGATACCCCCCTTTCCCCCCTTCCGAAACCGACGGCTCCCTCCCCCTCCTGCCATAGCCGTACCGGATTCCCCTCGTCAGCTCCAACTACCCAGAGGGTACAAGGGAGGGGGGATTTTTCCTCTTTGTCTCGAACTGGTGCGCCACAGACAACCCACGTACTGCACCGCCCAACGGAGCACGAGTTCGAGAACTTGTGGGCCGCATGGCCTCAAGCCGCGTCCTGGGCCATGCCCCACAACAGGCAGCTTGCCTTGCGCGTCTATCGCCGGATGCGACGTGCAAGGCAACTGCCGCCCATCGAAAAGCTCCTCGCCATCGTTGAGCAATACAAGCTCAACGACAGCCGCTGGCTCAACGGCTACCCGCCTGAGTGCTCGAACTGGCTCCATACCCGCCAGTTTGAAAAGGCTCCCCTTGTGCGCCCGAAAAAGAGCTTCTTCGGGAAGCTCTTCGGCAAGCCCGATCCCGACCCCGTCCTGACGCCTGAAGAACGGCATCAGGCCGAAATCTACCGTGCCCAAGTGAAAGCTCTCCATGAGCGCTTCACCAGTCGCACATTCTCAGCCATGCCCCCCCTCCAGCCCGGTGGCGACGCGGACGCGCTGATCTCGCTCTGGCCCGAACCAGAGCGACAGCGCGTTCCCGTCACCGGGTTCCTTAACTATTTGGCAGGGAAAGGGAAAAAGCTCGACGTTGGCCAACTTGTCCCCCTTGCCCGTGAATATCTGGATTCTACGGCCTCGCCAATGAGTCTTGCTGGCTGGCTGCGCCAACAGGGAGGCGCTTATGCCGCAGTTTGAAGAAACATCCACACTCTACTCTGATTGGGAAGCCAAAATCCGTTCTTGCGCCGGGGATGTGATCAACCAAGCCTTGGATGATCCTCTCACCTGCGATGTCATGGTCAATCCTGACGGGCGCATCTGGCAAGAACGTTTCGGTGAGCCCATGAAGTGCATCGGAATGATGGAGTCCTACAATCTGGAATCCATGATCCGCTTTCTCGCATCTATTCTCAACAAAACAGTTTCTTACGAACAGCCGCAGTTGGATGGGGAGTATCCCGGTGGATTCCGTTTTTCCGGGGCAATTCCGCCCATTGTGTCTAGCCCTGCCTGCACCATACGCAAACCGGCCAGCCGCGTCTTCACCCTGGAGGAATACCTCGAATCAGGAATCATAACGGAACGCCAGAAGGAATCCCTGTGCAGAGCCGTTGCGGAACACCAAAACACTCTTGTGGTTGGAGGAACCGGATCAGGGAAAACGACCTTCACCAACGCCCTCATTGCCGAAATGGTGCGCCAGTTTCCTGATGAACGCCATATCATCATCGAAGACACACGGGAAATCCAGTGTGCCGCCCTCAATGTAGTCTTTTTCCACACAACGGATGAGGTGGACGCGCAGAAATGCCTCAAGCAGGGCTTGAGGTTCAAGCCAAAGCGAATCCATTTCGGGGAAGTCCGCGACGGAATCGCGCTCGACTTGCTCGCCGCATGGAATACCGGCCATCCGGGAGGGATCTCTACGCTTCACGCAAACTCGGCCAAAGACGGGCTTGAGCGCTTGAGTGAGCTGGTGTCGAGAAATCCCCACCCTCCGCGCCACATCGAAAAAGTCATTGGGAAAGCCGTCCAGTGCCTCGTGTTCATCGCCCAGACGCCGCAAGGAAGGCGGGTCAAAGAAATTCTGACGGTCAAGGGGTACTCCTCCAAGATCCAGGACTACGACCTTCAGGCTGCATAAACAAAACATATACAGGTGGATACAATCATGAACAAACCATTGTTACTCCTTGTCGCCGTTTTTGCCCTCCTTGCTCTTGCCGCACCGGATGCGCTGGCGACGATGGGCGCGGGCGGTGGCCTTCCTTATGAATCCGGCCTCGAAAAGATTCAGGCCAGCTTGACGGGGCCTATTCCCTTCATCTTCGCCCTGGCAGGGATCATTGGCTGCGGGACCGCGCTTGTTTTGGGTTCTGACATGAACGGCTTTTTGCGGGCTTTTCTCGTTGTCATCATCGGCGTCTGCATTCTCATCGGTGCGCCTACCGTGATCAGCGTCGTAACCGGCAAGGGTGCATTGCTCACAGCGGGGGTATGACGAAATGGCCTTTACTCCGTTCCATCACTCCTTGATCCGCCCGAACCTCATTTTGGGCTGTGACCGGGAAATGATCATGATTTCAGGCATAGCCGCCTTTGCGCTCATTGCCACAGCCTTGGAGTGGGTTGCCACCTTTGCATCCGTTCTTCTGTGGACACTGAGCCTCCTGCTCTTCCGGCGCATGGCGAAAGCCGATCCTCTGCTGCGTTTCGTCTATATCCGGCACCGGGCTTATCAGGCGTACTACCCGCCCCGTTCAACGCCGTTCCGGGTGAACACGAGAGAATACCGATGAACGCCCTTACACTGATCATATGGTGCATTTCCGGCGTAGGCCTGCTGCTCTTTATCGAGCTTATCCGCCAGATAAACAAAGTGGGCAAACTGCAAAAACTCCAACGTTATCGCTCGAAAAAGGCCGGAGTCTGCGATCTGCTCAACTACAGCCTGCTTGCGGACAACGGCATCATCGCCTGTAAATCCGGCGCACTTATGGCGGCATGGACCTATACGGGCCATGATCTCAACTACAGTACCAATGAGGAGCGTGAATATTTTTCCGACATCATCAACCGTGCCCTCCGGGGCATGGGCGACGGCTGGATGATCCATGTCGATGCCGTCCGTCATCCAGCTCCACGCTACCCGAAACCGGAACTTTCCCATTTCCCCGATCCCGTTTCGGCGGCTGTGGATGAGGAACGCCGTCGCTTTTTCGAGGAACGCGGCGTCATGTACGAGGGGCATTTCGTACTGACGGTGACGTGGCTTCCTCCCTTACTGGCCGAAAGAAAAATGATCGAACTCATGTTCGATGACGACAGCAAGCCGGACTCCCGCTCCAAAGAGTATGAGAACCTGCTTCAAACGTTTACGAAAAACATCACGGCGCTGGAAGAGCGTCTTTCCTCGGTCCTGAAGCTCCACAGGCTACAAGCTCATTCCTACATGAGGGAAGACGGTGAAACGGAAACCTACGACGACTTTCTGCAACATCTCAATTTTTGCATTACCGGCATCACGCATCCCGTCCAATTGCCCGCGTGCCCCACATATCTTGACGCTCTGCTTGGGGGGCAGGAATTTTGGGGAGGCATCATTCCCAAAATGGGCAAGAAATTCATTCAGGTGGTCGCAATAGAAGGTTTTCCGTCCGCTTCCTATCCGGGAATGCTCTCGGCTCTCACCGATCTTGACCTCGAATACCGCTGGTCCACCCGTTTCATCTTCCTCGATCAGCAAACAGCCCTGTCGCATATCAAAAAGTACAGCAAAAAATGGGGACAAAAAGAACGAAACATCTTTGATGTGGTGTTTAATCGCTTCAATGGCCGGGTGAACAAGGATGCCGCCGACATGCACAACGATGCGGAACAAGCCTTTGCCGAAGTACAAGGGGGGCATGTCGCCGCAGGATATTACACTAGCGTGGTGGTCCTTATGGATGAGGACCGGCGCAAAGTGGAAAACGAGGCTCTTCGCCTTCAGAAGGTCATTTTCAATCTGGGCTTTGCCGCCCGGATTGAAACCCTCAATACGATGGAGGCTTTTCTGGGGTCTTTGCCGGGGCACGGCTTCGAGAATATCCGCCGTCCCATTCTTACCACGCAGTCTTTGGCCGACTTGCTGCCCTCCAGCACCATCTGGACGGGTTCCAGCACGAATCCATGCCCGCTGTACCCACCGGACTCCCCTCCGCTCTGTCATTGCGTGACCAGCGGCTCCAGCCCCTTCCGGCTCAATCTTCATGTCCGCGACGTAGGGCACACCATGATGTTCGGTCCAACCGGCGCGGGCAAGTCCACGGCCCTTGCCCTGCTTGCCATGCAAATGCGGCGCTATGAGAACGCCAGCATCTTTGTCTTCGACAAAGGCATGTCGATGTATGCCACAACGAAAGCCTGTAGGGGCCAACACTTCAATATTGCCGGAGAGAAGAACGGACTTCAGTTTGCCCCGTTGTACGCTTTGGGCACAACGCAGGATCGCACATGGGCTCTCGACTGGATTGACACCATCCTGAAGCTCAACGACGTGAACAGCACTCCGGGAGATCGTTATAAAATCGCAAACACATTGAAGTTGATGGACAAAGAGGGCAAACGTCAACTTTCCGACTTTGTGGGCTTGATCAACGTTCCTCACATCAAAGAAGCGTTGCTGCCCTACACGGACTCGATGCTCCTCAACGCCAAAGAAGACACCTTTGCGTTTTCCTCCTTCACGACATTCGAGATGGAAGAGCTTATGGGGCTCGGTGAAAGATGGGCATTACCCATCCTTCTTTACCTTTTTCGACGCATTGAGAAATCCCTCCACGGTCAACCCGCGTTCATCATTCTGGACGAGGCTTGGCTTATGCTCGCCCATCCCGCCTTCCGAGAAAAGATAACGGAATGGCTCAGGGTCTTACGTAAGGCCAACTGTGCCCTGCTCATGGCGACGCAGAATATTTCCGATGCCGTGGATTCGCCTATCTGGAACGTACTCCTCTCGCAAACGGCCACCAAGATTTTCCTGCCCAATTTCCAGGCGAATGACATGGCCGAAACATATGCCAATATGGGCCTTAATCCTCATCAAATCAACATTATCGCCCGCGCTGTCGCCAAGCGTCAGTATTACCTCGTCTCCGAAAACGGCTGCCGACTGTTCAACTTCGCCCTCGGGCCGTTGGCTCTGGCCTTCGCGGGAGCTTCGGACAAGGAAACCGTTCAGAAAATTCAGAATCTTGAAGAGACTCACGGCGACGAGTGGGTTTCTGTTTGGCTGGAATCCAGAGGGCTCTCTCTGGCGGATTATCAAGGGGAAGCGGCATGACAAAGAAAGCAACGGAAACGCCTTATCTCAACGCCAAAAAAGAATACAACGAACGGGAAGGAAGCCTCAACGCTTCGCATCAACTCAATAAAATTATTAATATTTTATGTCTTCTTATAGCTCTGTCCGCAGTTGGGGGCCTTGTCTACTACCGTTACTTGCTCCAGCTCGTCCCCTTCGTAGTCGAAGTGGACAAGCTCGGCCAAACCTACGCCGTAGCGCGAGCGGACAGGGCGGCTCCCGCCGATCCCCGCGTCATCCACGCCACGGTCGCCCGCTTCATCACGCTGGCCCGCATGGTAACGCCGGATGCGACGCTCCAGCGCAAGGGGATCTTCGATCTGTACGCCTCTCTCGCTTCTTCCGATCCGGCCACGTTCAAGATGAACGAGTTTCTGGGAGCGAAATCCGAAGAGAATCCGTTCAAACGAGCCGCTAAAGAAACCGTGGAAATACAAATCACATCCGTCCTCCCACAGTCGGACGAAACTTGGCAGGTGGACTGGATGGAAACTGTCCGGGACCGTGGGGATGGCTCTCAACTCGCCCGCTACCCGATGAGGGCGTTGCTCAATGTGTATGTCGTTCCTCCCAACCACAAGACCTCGGAAGAGCAGTTACGCAAAAACCCGCTCGGCATTTTTATCCGCGATTTTAGCTGGTCCAAGCAACTGTAGGAGATACGGACGTGAAACAATGTGTACTTTTCTGCCTCTTGTCCCTTGCTCTCACGGGCTGCGCCCTTCGCGGGACACATGAGGTCGCGGGCGTCAAAACGGCGGATGCCCTGAGCGAAACCTATCCCGCCGATGCCGAACGCTTCGCCGCTCAAGCTGCACTCGAACTCTCCCGGCGTTACCCCGCCGGACAGACCGGCCTGAGTCTCGTGACCGTGCCCGGCATGTTCGGCTCCGCGCTTGAAGGAAATCTCCGCGGCTACGGTTTTGCCATTCTACCCGCCGAATCCGTTTCCGGCGTCAAAGTCGGCTACCTGATTGACGAGGTTGCCGGAGAACTCATGCCCACGGGCTATCTCCAGATCGCCACCTCTGACGGCACCAGTTTCAGCATGGTGCGGAAACTCCTCGGCGGGCTTCCATCCGCATCCACCCCGCAAGCTCCAGTGATGCCTGCCCCCGTCTCTGCCCCGGAGGAACCGGCTCTGGGAACTCCGGTCGTCCAGCCGGAAACCAGAAGCCCGGCTGCTCCCACCGTAGCGCAGACGACGCTGCATGAACCGACTGCGCCTCAAAAGCCAGTTCCCTCGGCACCGACTTCAGCTCCCGCCCCCCGTAAAACATCCGCATCGGCTTCGGATGGCAAGTCGATGCCGATCATCACGGCTGTCCGCACCATCATCCCGGTGGGATGGCAGTACCGTGTTGAAGGGACTGAGCTACGTCAAACCCACGTCACGTATCCCCGCAATGTCGCCTGGCGTATCGCATTGACGGACATCGCCACGGCTACCGATTCCTCGGTCACTATCGACGGCAACGCCAAACTGGTCAGTTTTACGCCAAAGGGAATGCAGCCCGTTACGGCAACGGCACAACCTCCTGTAGCTGCACCAGTTTCGCCGGAATCTCCTGCCGTCGACAGTGCATTAAACGATGCGGCCGCACAGACCAAATCCGCTGCGGCCGCACCAGAAACACCACCGGCCGACGCTCCCAAAATCGAGGCAACGCCTGTTCCCGCTACCTCTCCCGCCGTCACCATCGTGGCTGAACCCATGCTCCCGGAATGGCTGCTCACGCCGGGAAGCCTCCACGTTCAGCTTGAAGGATGGGCCGGACGTGCTGGCTATCAACTCGTGTGGAACGCGGACACCGATCTGGACATGCAGTCCCGCGCCAGCTTCCGTGGCAACTTCGTCGCCGCGATTACGCAGCTCTTTGAAGGGCTTCATGCAGCGGGGTTCCCGCTCCGGGCCACGCTGTATCCCGCCAACAATGTTTTGGAAGTGAGTGACCGATGAGAAAGTACCTTGCGCTTTTCCTTGCCGCGTTCGTCTTCTTCAGCGGCGGCTGCACCGTCAAAAACGGCGGCGCGCCTACACAAATGCAGGTCGAGGCCAAACGCGATCAACTGACGGAGCTGTCGTCATCCAAAACGGTCAGTATCGTTGGCCAGCCATACCTCGGCGCAAAACCGATTGTGCGCGAATCCGGTGAAGAGATTCCCGTACTCGGTAAAAACGTCACTCTAAAGCAACAGGGAACACTTTCCGAGATTGCGGCTTCCCTCAGCGCCATAGCTCCGCTCTCCGCTCAGGTAGCTGAAGCCGATGGCGAAGACGTCCAGCCAGCCAAGCCCGCTGCTTCGGAGCCGCCGCTCGACGATCTCGGCCTGCCGCCCCTTGCCACCAGCCTCGGCGGGGCCGGTCAGATCGCCGTGTCGTACACCGGTTCCCTGCGTGGTCTGCTCGACACCATCGCCAGCCAGTCGGGTTACGGATGGGATTACGACGCCAAAACGAACCGCGTCACATTCAGCGCAACGCAGGTACGGACGTACACCGTACTGGCCGCGCCGGGAGCCGTTTCCTACGAAAGCCAGCTCTCGAACAAGAGCCGGGAACGTACTGGTGGTTCTTCCATCAGCGGTTCGAACATCAATTCAACCGTTTCGTCTGGAGACACGTCCGCACAAACCTCTCAAATCAACAAAACTGAACTGAAATTCGATATTTGGCGCGAAGTTGAAGGCGGGATCAAGGCCCTCCTGAGCAAGCGCGGGACAGTCACCATTAATCAAGCGGCGGGGACAGTCACCGTCCGGGACAGCTATGTCCGGTTGCGGGACATCAGCGCGTACATTGATGCGATCAACCAGCGGCTCTCACGCCAGGTCGCCATCACAGTGCGCGTCTGGGCTCTGGAGCTGTCCGACACCTCCAGCGCGGGACTTAACCTTCAGGCTCTTTTTGAGAACGACAACATCTCTGTGGTCGCCGGAAGTCTTGGTGATCTGGGTAGCGCATCAACTGCTGCGGTCAGTGTCGTGCATGGTAAGCTGAAGGGGTCCAGCGGCACGCTCAAGGCTCTGCGCGAATGGGGCCGGGCCACGCAGCTTACCTCCGCTGGCGGGCTTTTGACGAGCAACCAGCCGCTGCCGGTTCTGGCTATCAAGCGCCATGCCTACCTCGCAGGTATGAGTCTTTCAACCAGCGACTACAACCAGACTTCAGAGATCACTCCCGGTGAAGTCACAACCGGCTTTGCCATGACGATCATTCCGCATATCCTCGCGGATCGGCGCGTCATTCTCCAGTACAACATCACGCTCTCCGCGTTGGACGATATGCAGGAAATCGACCGGGAGGAAGTCTATGTGCAGCTCCCGCAGGTCAGCACCCGCTCTTTCGCCCAACGGTCAAAGATGAAAATGGGGCAGACGCTGGTGCTGGCCGGATTCGAGCAATCACGCCAGACGGCAAATAACGCCTTCGGAATCCTGAATACAGGGCGTGATGCCGATTACGGCAAAACCTTGCTCGTCGTCACCATCGAACTTGAATCTGCGGAGAACGTGTGATGCGCCGGGTCATTCTTAATGGGCAGTCTTATGCCGTGGGCCTCAAATGGTTTCATTTTCGCGGGACGAGGGAGGAAGCCATTCAGGAAGCGCATGGCCGCGATGCACAGTTCGATCTCATCGTCGTTCTTACAGATCATGAGCAGTACGGTTTGGGCCGCTCCGAAGGTTCTTCGTGGAAAAAAACGAAATCCTTGGCCGCGTCACTCGTCAGGAATAACTGTCCCGATGCCGTGCACGTCTTCTCTTTCCATGATGAAAGCACCAAAGAACCGTTTTGGTGGGTCATCGGCATTCTCAAAAAAAGGATTTCCGCTCAATCGGATCGCTGCTTCGGAAACAAGGAGGAAGCCGAAGCGCTGGCTATTTCCATCCAAAATTCTCTCGGCGTCGAACATAAGTTCTTTTCTGAAGAGGAAAGCCTTGCCTTTTTCTCCAACCATTTGGGAACGCCAAAGAAAAAACTGTTTCTGCGGGACGCTACGGCGCTTTCCTCCTTGCGGGAAACCGACAGGATCAAGCTCTTAAAGGCGGGATTATGGGTAATGGCCTTTGCTTTAGGCTGGTGGACCGTTGATGCCGTACTCGAATACAAGGCGGCCCGAGATGCGATGGAACAGGCGCGTATCCTGACGCAGAACAAAGAAAGGCGGGCAAAAGAACTGGCAGCCCACCCAGAGCGGTACTTCTCCAGCGTGTGGATGAAAAGCCCTGAACCCGACTCGTTCCTCAAGCAATGTGCACCGGCCATGTTCCGTTTTCCTACGGCGGCCAACGGATGGCGCTTGGCCGGGCTTTCCTGCTCAGGCGATTTTCTCAATGCGACATGGGAACACACTGAGCTTTCCGACTTCATGTACCTGCCCTTCAATGGCGCTCTGGACCATAAGAAACCGCAAATCGCCACCTCCAGCAAGATGCTTCCGGTTTTGCCGGAAGGCCGAAGGGAATCCGGCATTCTTCTCTCACAGGATGAGGCCACCCGGCGGATATACGCGCTCACGCAACATTTCCGACTCAAGCTGAAAAAGCTCTCCTTTACCAAGCGGGAAACAAGGACTGTGGAAAAAATTCAACTTACCTGCCCGTGGATAAGGGGATCGTGGGAAATCAACAAAATTCCCGCCGTCATGATCACGGATTACGCAAATGTGGGGCCTGCTTTCGCCATTCCGGGGCTGATCATTACAGAACTGTCCTACGACAAGGATACATGGACGATACGAGGTGAACTTTATGCGCGATAAGAGACAATGGCTGGCGTTGGCCGTCCTCCTCTGCGTCATGGTGGGAGGTGGAGCGTGGTACTGGTGGCCGCAGCAACCTGTTGCCGTCCCAACTCCCATCCGGCCCATCAAGAAGACGGCTCCTTCACCCGCACAGGAAAAGCCTCAAGGACAAACCCTAAAAGGAGATGCCGGGATCAAGGTGGCTCCCATTACGGAAATCACTCCCCGAACCGTCTACTCGGGCGATCTCGGAACGCTGACGGGCATTCAAGCCGCAGCGGACATCAAAAAAATGCAGCTTGAGTTCGCCCAATTGGACGCCAAAGTGAAGGAACTGAAAAAGCAACCTGAACCGCCCATGCAGGCTTTGCCTCTTCTTCCCCCGCGTCCGTCCTCCTCGGACATGACGCAAAAAACGGAGTCTTCCCCGCGCATCGTCGTCCTCTCCGTCTGGGGGATAGGAACAACCTTGACGGCCCGTCTGCGTACAAAAGATGGAACCCATACCGTCAAGACAGGCGATGACATTCCCGGCTTCGGCACGGTTCAACATATCTCGCGGGATCGCGTCGTGGTCGGCGGTGCCGCCATTCCTTGGAAATAACGCTATGGACACCAACTTCGTTCCCACGGTTCCGCAAAGCCTTTCCAATCGCCTTATCTGGCGGGATGGCTCGTTCCATGCCTCTGAAGAATTACAGGCGAATATGGAACTGGACGCCCTCTTTGCCCGGTACATGGATGAGATGGGCGGCGTCGCCGTACCCTGCGTCTGGTATGAGCCCCGGACGTTTGACAACCGCTTTGGCATCCGCTTTGACGGCAAGGAAGACGGCGAAAACCAGACTGTCAGGTATATCGTCGACTTGCTCAAAAAAGCGAAAGAACAAAAAGTTTCAGATATTCACATCACCTACGCAGGTCCCTATACGACCATCGAATTTAGACAGATGGGGCAACTGCAACCTTATCAGACCCTCACCGGTACGGAAGGGTTTGAACTTATCAGCGCGCTTTTTCAGTCCCGCATTTCCCAAACGCAGTCCACGTTCAGCACTTATGAGCGGCATGACGGGCGCATCGCGGATCGCAAATACCTTCCCGAAGGCGTCTTCGCGGTGCGCCTGCACTCGGAACCCATCCAGACGCCGTTGAGCGCGGAGCCCGGCGTTTTCGTCGCTATCCGTCTGCTGTTCGATGCGACGGGGGCACGGGGCACCTTGGAAGAGCGCACGGCCTCTCTCGGCTTTACCCCGGCTCAACAAAGGCTCCTCAAGTCGTTTACGGAACGTTCCGGCCTCACCATCATTGCGGGCGCGACCGGCCACGGCAAATCAACATTGCTCAAGAACGTGATGGAGGCGATGGCTGAACATCAGCCCACCAAGAACTACATGACGCAGGAAGACCCGCCGGAGTACGTGATCCGAGGGGCAAAACAGGTATGCGTGGTGACGAGTTCCTCGGAAAAAGCGCGAAAAGAAGAGCTGGTAGACTCCATCGCCGGACTTGTGCGTTCCGATCCCGATGTGATCATGATTGGTGAAATCCGGTACCGGGAAATGGCGGAAGCTGCGATCAACGCCGCCCTGACAGGGCATGGAGTATGGACCACGCTCCACGCCTCCAGTGCCTTCGGCATCCTTATTCGGCTACGCGAAATGGGAGTGCCGCTGGAAGACATGTGCGCGGATGGCGTACTGACCGGCCTTGTTTATCAACGGCTGCTGCCGATCTTATGCCCGCATTGCAGAAAACCCCTCCTTGCTCACCAAGAGGCCATTTCGGATCGTCTGTGGGATCGTTTGGGACGCATTTATCGGGAAGACGAACTCAAAGGCATCTATGTACGGGAAAAATCGGGATGCCCCGAATGCAGGGGGGTGGGTCTTGTCGGCCTCCAAGTTGCCGCCGAAATTGTTCCGATCAACAGGACCATACTTGATTTCCTGAAGGAAAAACGGATGCGGGAGGCGCAAGAGTATTGGCTCAAGCGACTGGACGGTATGACGCACATTGAACACGCACGAAGACGGGTCGCCGCCGGAGAGGTGGACCCGGCTCTTGCCGAAGAACGCCTCGGCGTAACGTTGGACCATGACCATGATTCCCCGGAGGAAGCAGCATGATTGATCTTAACGCCTCCGTCCGGCTTCCCGCCGTCCTTGAGCGCAGGCTGGCGCGTCTGGCCTTCGATGCAAAAACCCGCGAACGTTGCTGGCGTAAGCTCGCGTCTCACCAGCGCCACCGGATGCCGCTTGAGGAGAGCTTTAATCTGTTCATCAGGCAAGCCAAGGCGAATCACTCCTTGGCCGAACTTTGCTACAGGGGCATCCGCGACAGGTTGGCTGAAGGAAAGAACATGGGTGAGGCACTGTCGGGCTTCGCTTCTCCCGAAGAAACGCTGCTCATCCACTCCAGCCTCAAGGGAGGAAACTTTGCGGACGGCCTGACGCTGGCGGCGGAACTTCTCGCCGCCAGGAGAAAGATCATCGCCGCTGTTATTGGCGCATTGGCCTACCCAGCCATGCTCGGTAGCGTTCTGATCCTCTTTCTCTATCTCATCAGCACGGTTGTCATGCCTCAAATGACGGCCATTACCGATCCTGAGCAATGGAACGGCCCCGCCGCCTTGCTCTATCGCATCTCCCTTTTCGTCAATTCTCCTTCCGGCGTTGCCGTGCTGATCGCCTTTTTTCTCTTCATCACTCTCGTCATTGCGACTCTACCGCGCTGGACGGGAAAAGGCAGGCAATGGGCCGATAAGATACCTCCTTGGTCCATTTACCGTCTTTTGGTGGGTGTTTCATGGCTGCATACCGTGGCGACGCTCATGTCCGCCGGTCAAAAGCTGGTCGATATTCTAGATTCCATGATCAAGGACAACAATACGACGCCTTACATGCGCGCCATTTCAAGAAGACTTCTTATCCATGCCTCTCGGGGCGCGAATCTCGGAGATGCGCTTGAAGCTACAAAGCTGCATTGGCCGGATCGGATGCTTGTCGACGAGCTGCAAGCCTACGCGAATCTTCCGGGCTTCAGCCAACAGATTCGCTCCATCGCCACAGACTGGCTAGATGAGGGTATCGGCAAGATCATTCAGGCTTCACGTATCCTGAATGTTCTTTGCGTATCGCTTTTGGGGCTGCTCATCATCCTTGTGGCGATGAGCGTGGGATCAATACAAGGAAACATCATACATGGGATGGGAATGTAACATGGAGACGCTGAGAAAATTGTTCAGGAATGGTTTCTCGAAAAAGACGGCAAAGAAAAGTGAACGCGGTTTCACCGTCCTCGAAATCATGATTGTCGTCGTTGTGGGTCTTCTCCTGCTCTCAACTTCAGGGAAATGGGCACCTATGCTGTTCGGTGGCAGCAAACTAGGGTCTGCTCAACAAGATTTGGGGGCACTGCGTATCAATATCCAAAAGACTTACCTCGATCTCCGCACGTATTCCAGCATCAGCAATGATGAGTTGATCGCTAGCGTCGCTGTGCCGCCCAACATGTTGAATGCGGACAAAACGGCTATCGTCAATGCTTGGAATGGAGACGTTACCGTCTCTCCCGCAGACGGTGGGCGTTCCTTCACCATTGAACTCGCACTGATTCCACAGGCCGAATGCGTCAAGCTGGCCGCGTTTCAGTTTGATACATGGGAGTCGGTTTCCGTCAATGGAACAGAACTGGCCGAGGGTACGCTTGTAACGACTGATCAATGTACGGATGTCAACAGCAATACCATTACTTATACGTCTCATTAACCTCTTTTCTTCCGGGGAGAAGAATCTCCCCGGAAATAAGGATGAAACATGTATCCGTTGGCTGTACTTGGCTTATTCATCGGCATCATTTTCTCTCTAAATTCCATTTTGCCGCATATGCCCATTCAAAAATATTCAGAAGAGGCCATAGCCAAGAACTTTTGCGTATATCGGTTAGCGGTAGCGAACTATATCCAAGAAAATAGTAATGCCGTCTCCATATCTGATAACGCGTTAGAATTCCCGGATGGATTTATTAAGGTCCGTGATTGGCGAACCCGAATCAGCAATGGATATTGCTATATTTATGGGGAAGCAACACCAGAAGAAATTGTTCTTATCAGAAAAAACATGGGCAATTCTGTTCTGATAGGAAGAAATCAAGGCAACAGGCTTTACCCGAGCGGAATAGTAGTCAATGCCGCGATACCGGCGGAAAGCGTCGTCAGCATAGTGAGCCTGCCATGAAAAAGAGACGCCAATCAGGTTTTACACTTTTGGAAATGCTTATAACACTCACAGTTATCGGCATATTAATGCCTATCGCCTATCAAATTTGGTATGCGGGATTCATTGAGGAACAGCAAAGCCACGCTGCGGATCAACTACGCCAAGTGAATGCTGCTGCGGACGCCTATGTAAAGCGCCATTTTGAAACGTTGCTGACCTCGGCTTCCCCCGCTTCCGGGCCGCAGATAACTGTCGCCCAACTGGTTGATGCCGGTTTGCTTCCCAATGGCTTCCGAAACAGCAACATATGGGGGCAATCATACGAAATTTATGTCCGCAGCCCTCATGAGAACACCCTCAATACAATCACCATTACCCGTGGTGGCCGTGCCCACGAGGAAGGGAGTTCCTTCGCTACCCTCATAGTGCCGGGGGCGGCTATGCGGCTCGGCGGCGCGGGAGGTTTCGTGCCTACGGGCACTCTCCCCGGACAGATTGAAGGGACGCTCCACGGAACAGCGGGCGGATTCATCCTCGATCTCGCCGCACTCGGCATAGCCTCCCCCGGACCGGGGCATCTTGGCGCGTACTCGGCTTTCGACGAGTACGACCTCGGGACCGACTACCTCTACCGCGGCGAAGTGCCCGGCCACCCCGAGTACAACCAGATGACCACAGAACTCGACATGACCGGCCACGACATCGAGAACGTGGGCTCAGTGCAATACGTTTCACGGACGGTAACGGACGGGGAGTCCTGCGCGACTGAAGATGAGGGAAAGATGTTCTTGGATCAGCTTCAGGGCATGTATCTCTGCCGTAACGGGCAGCTCGTTCTGATGGCCGACACAGGGAACTCGACGCAGTTCAAGATGTCCACGGTCGCCAATAACGGCGACAGGATCACAAAGCCGTCCTGCGCTCCAGGTACGGGTACAACACCGCAAATCTACGTCGCTCCGGCTATCGCATCCTCTGGCGCAAAATCGCCGCCTATGGCTGCCTTGCAAGCATGGGCTACTTCCGTTTCAGATTCACAATGGCAGGTTCATCTTCGGGTACTGAATACAACTAATGAAGACTCTTGGGTCTATCCAGATGCTAACTATGGCCGGGTGATGGTGTTCACCACCTGCTCCAAAAATTAAGGAGCAGATTATGAGTGAACGAGACAACAAAGAAAAACGAAATAAATGTCTCGGAGATATATTCCGAGATATTGTGGCTTTATTATTTCCTTTCCTATCAATTATAGGCTCACTAATTGCAATATATTGTCTATATAAAGGGTTTTACGGATAAAAAAGCCAATAAAGAATAGAATGAATCTTTAACACCAAATGTTGGATCAACATGAAGTCTTTTTTCTTTTTTCTGGCGTTCCTACTCCTCACGGCCACAGCCCACGCTGATGTCTTCGACGCGCCATGCTCACGCTACCGCATCCCCAAACGGCTTGTCCTCGCCATAGCCAAAACGGAATCCGGCCTCGATCCGTGGTGTGTGAACGTGGCCGGGAAAGATTATCGCCCAGGTTCCCGCTCCGGGGCACTTGCGATTATCCGCCAGGCCCGCGCTCGTGGCCTCTCGCATGACATCGGCCTGATGCAAATCAATTCATGGTGGCTCAAACACCTGAACATTTCACCTGAAGCTGCCCTTGAACCCCGAAACAACGCGACTCTCGGCGTCTGGATTCTCGCTAAAGAAATCCAACGTCACGGTTATAATTGGAAAGCAGTCGGTGCATATCATTCCCCTACTCCTACACGCCAGCGCATATATGCCCAAGTTGTCGCGCAGAAATATAGAGATATTCGATAGAAAAAACGGAGCATAAAATGAAATTATGTCTTTCCATGATATGTTCTATATTAATTATTATATACATAAAAACACTAATAGACCTTATATGCAACGATACTCCTATCAACACAATAAAAATTTTATGCTTATTTATATTTTTAGTTTCAACTTATACTATAAATCGTTTTGCAAGCGATTTTTTATTAACGATAATAACATTATTACTGTTATCAGGTCTAATTGTGGCCATTACATTTTACATTGCAAGGAATTGGGGAATACCTTCTTCACGTCATTTTGATACTGCAAAAACATATTCCACAAACCAAGCCACTATGAAGAACCTAAACCTCTTTATTGAAGTCAACAAAGGATGATCCCATGACCTGCAAAAAGTTCTATGTGACTGCCGCCGCTCTGTGCCTCCTCCCCATTTCCGCCTTTGCAACCCCCAAGGCCACTCCCGGAGATCTCCCCGATCTTCCGCTCGAAACTTTGTATTTCGGCGGGGAAAACCCTGTTTTAACGCCAAGCGAAGAAAGGGCACTCAAGATCGCCCGAGACTGGCAGGCCCGCTCTGCAACGCAGCTCACTCCCGTTCCCGGCCCGGATGGGGCAATACAGTTCCTCTACGGGGCCGTACAGCCCTCAATCGTGTGTGCGGTCATGCAGGTGACGGACATTGAGCTTCAGGCAGGGGAACAGATCAACAACATCAACATCGGAGACAGTGCCCGTTGGCTCGTAGAGCCCGCCGTCACCGGCGCTGGAGTAGCCGAAGTGCAGCATATCGTCATCAAACCGATGGACGTGGGGCTTGAAACCTCACTCATGGTCACGACGAACAAACGCACATACCATTTCCGCCTCAGAAGCCACAGGACGCAGTACATGCCGAAAGTGAGCTTCATTTACCCGGATACCGTCCAACAGCGCTTTATGGCTTTGAAAAACAGACAGGAAGAAGATCGGAAAGAAAAGACCATACCGGAAACGCAGGAATATCTCGGCAATCTCGATTTCGGCTACAGCATCAGCGGAAGCTCACCTTGGAAGCCTGTGCGCGTCTACAATGACGGAACAAAAACGATCATACAGATGCCCCCGAAGATGCGTCAGACTGAAGCCCCTTCTCTGCTCGTCCTCAATGGCGATGAAGAGGTCATCGTCAACTATCGCCTCCAAGGGGATCGCTTCATTGTCGATCAGCTTTTCGACAAGGCAATGCTCATCGCCGGGGTCGGCTCCAAGCAGACGAAAATCGTCATCACGAGGAAGTAAGTCATGGGCTGGAAACTCTGGGGAAAACCGGAAAAGGAACTGGAACAGCCGCAGGTTCTTGATCCAAATGCAGTACCGTCAGGCTCGGGCGGGAAACGGGCAAATAATATCCCTTTGCTGCTCATCATATTGGTTGTGTTCATCTTTCTCGCCATTGTCGCCTATGTTGCCTTTGAACGGAGCAACAGTCAGCTCTCCCCCACCGAAAAGGAAGAGAATCGTCCTCCAAAGGAAAATCGCTCCGCAACGCAGATGGCCAATGAATTGACGAGCGGATGGGGTGGCACCGTGGTTATACCGACTGAGCCCTCCCCGCCTGCCACCGATGAGGAGAAGGCCCACACCACTCGTGATGCCGCTCCCAATAAGACGTTTGCGGATCTCTCCCTTGTCCAAAAATCGGCTCCCGATCCTTACCTCCTTGAGCACCGGATGCGGGTACAGGAACTCAAAATACAAGCGCTGGAGGCGGCCCGGACGAGTGCCACTCGCGTCCACATAGAGCTTGAAAAACGGCCAGCCCCCACCGCTATGGATGTAAACGCCCGAATTGCGGCGACGCGCCAGCGTCTTGCCGACATGAGCGATCCCTCTGCCGCATACCAGGCCCGGCTTGCCCAACTGCGCGGGGAAAGCCCTGAATCGACGGACGCTCTTTATGAACCCACAAGAAGCGGAAAAAACGATGTACGGCAGTTCACTCAGAAGGATTCATGGAATCTGGATTCACAGGTTGAGGGTCCTGCATCGCCTTACATGCTCCGCGCCGGTTTCGTCATCCCGGCCACCATGATCTCCGGCATTAACTCTGATCTTCCCGGTCAGGTCATGGCGCAGGTCAGCCAGAACGTCTACGACACCGCTACCGGAAAATACTTGTTGATACCCCAGGGAACGCGGCTCATCGGCGCGTACTCAAGCGACGTTGCGTTTGGCCAAGAGCGCGTACTCATGGCTTGGCAGCGCCTCATCTTCCCTGATGGGAAGGCTCTTGACATCCGCGCAATGCCCGGAGCCGACAGTGCGGGCTATGCCGGTTTTTCGGATAAGGTGAACAGCCATTGGTTCCGCACCATCTCCAGCGCGGTGCTTATGTCCGGCGTCATAGCTGCGGTCGATATGAGTCAAAACGACCGTAACTCAGATAGCAACAATGATCGCCAGCGGGCCAGTGATTCTCTAAGCGAGGCACTTGGTCAGACGCTTGGCCAAACCCTCAGTCAGATCATCACCAAAAACCTCAATATCTCACCCACCCTCGAAATCAGGCCGGGTTATCGCTTCAACGTCATGGTCGTCAAAGACATGTCCCTTCCCGGCTCTTACCGCGCTTTTGATTATTAATGAAAGGTATGTGAAACCATGTGTAAAATTCATGTCTCATCCGCCTGTGTATCGGACAATACTGATTCACAACAAGAAATTTTATATATCATAGGGAATACAAATTTCCTGTTTGATCCTCTTTCATTGTTTTCTTCAAACAATCTGGAAGAAGCGGTAGCCATAGCACAACGTCTCAAAGAATCTGGTTATAGAAAGGATATTTATATATTTCCTGCAACGAACAATTTAAAGGCATTATGTAAAGAAGAAAGAAAAAAAGGGATATTCTCTACCCCTATCCCTTATACAATTACTGTTTCCGAATGGGCTGACATTCATTCACCACAAGAAGAGGAGAAATAGTCCATGTGGAGCATATCATCCATAAAAAAATTATCGGTGAGCATCTCATTGGTACTTTTTCTCCCCTTTTCGGTCAGAGCTGGTGGCATTCCGGTCTTCGACGCGGCCAACTTACAGCAATCCGCCATTTCCGCTGTTGAGGCCGTCAACCAAACTTTGAAGCAACTGGAAGAGTATGCGCTGCAACTTCAGCAATACGAGGACCAAATCAAGAACAGCCTAGCGCCCGCTGCATACGTGTGGGATCAGGCGCAGCGCACCATGAACAAAATCGTCGCTCTTCAGGACCAGCTCGATTTCTATATGAATCAAGCCGGAGATGTGAACACGTACTTACGCAAGTTTGGAAGCGTGTCGTCATATCGGGCCAGTCCCTACTTTGGACCGGGAGGAGGAACAAAAGAAAACCGTAAGACGCTCATGGAAGCTGAAGAACTTGGCTCAGAAGCTCAGAAACACGCCAATGACAACGTAGTGAAGACGCTGGAAAACCAACAGCAAGCCTTGAAAAAGGACGCTGCGACGCTCGAACAGCTCCAGGCAAAGGCGCAAGGGGCGCAAGGCCGCATGGAGGCGATTCAGTATGCCAGCCAGCTCTCCAGCCACCAGTCAAATCAGCTCTTGCAGATGAGGGCTCTGTTGACCGCAAAAATCGCGGCGGAAAACGCACGAGAACAAACTGTCGCCGCACGGGAAGCGCGGCGACAGGCAATGGAAGAAAAAGCTAAAGAAAGTAGGTATGAGAAGAGTGACAAAGTAGGCTGGTAATTACCAACCAATACGATCACTTTTTTCGTAGCGGCTTTCTTTAGCGATTTTCTCTTTGCGGGCACGCTCTTCGTTTTCAGAAATTTTCTTTTCCAAGATAAGAAGCCGCTCTTCCGCTACCGCAGCACGTTTTTCAGCCGCAGTCGCCCGTTCTTCAGCAGCTTGAATACGTTTTTCCGCTTCCTGATCTGTGCAGGCAAACAAAAGAGAACACGTCATGATCGCAGTCAAAAACAAAGCTACACGCATGAAAAAAATTCTCCTTTTTAGCTTAGTTATAGGATTATCTCTTATTTTATTATCCGATTCAGCTTACGCTGAAATAAGCACCAAAAACATATTGAATTCTGTACTGATAAAATATCAATCAGCAGCAGCTTCATGGGCTAGCATCATTCAAGAAAAAGCAGAATGGTTATTTGGCAGCCTTGCTCTTATTAGTTTTTCTTGGCAATTTTCACAGATAGTTGGAAGCCGTGGAAGCTCTCCCCTTACAGAAATGATTGGAGAACTATTAAAATTTGTAATATTTTGTGGTTTTTATTTATGGATATTAAGGAATGGGCCTCAATTTGCTACATCAATTATTGATTCATTGAGAATTATTGGGGCACAAGCTGCGGGTGTAGATAAAAATCTTTACCCATCAGATTTAGTGGACATAGGTTTCGGAATTTACGATATAGCTCAACAAAATCTCGACATTTGGTCCGGCACCAGTATCGCGGCCTATATTATCTCACTCATCGTCCTCGTCATTTTCGCTCTTATTGGGATCAACATGCTGCTTCAACTCTGTTCAGCATGGGTCTTGGCCTATGCGGGCATCTTCTTTCTGGGCTTTGGAGGCAGCAAGTGGACGAGCGACATGGCCGTCAACTACTTCAAAACAGTCCTTGGGCTCGGCGCTTCCCTCATGACCATGACCCTTCTGATCGGAATCGGGACAAGCATTGTGACTGAAAGCATTGCACAAATGGACACTTCAGGCGCTCAAAACCTTACCGAGATGGCCGTCTTGCTTATCACGAGCATAACCTTGTTCATGCTCGTCGACAAGCTTCCCTCTATGGTTGCGGGCATCATCAACGGGGCCAGCGTTGGCTCTACAGGCATCGGCGCCTTCGGAGCCGGTGCCGCCATTGGCACTGCGGCTGCTGCAATGGGCATGGCTGTGACTTCTATTGCCAAATCCGCCTCCACCATTGCTGGAGCGGTCAAAGGCGGCGCAGGCCTTGCTACTGGCTTCCAAGCCGTCAAAAACGAAATGATGGGAGAACAAGCCGATATTGCATCCAAGATGCAAGAGCACAGGAAGGAGGCGGGGCTCCCGCCAGAAAGCGGCTTTGTAAAACCGCCGTCCGCGACCGCAGTTTTAGGCCGGATGGCTCAAATGGGAGGAGCAATGATGAAACAGGGAATAAAGAACAAGGCTTCTGAGGCTGTTTCCAATACTGCGGGCGGGAAAATCGCGGACATGCTCAAAAAAGACTGAGGAATAGCATGAAATTTCTTACTCTTCTGGTGTTGTTTCTTTTTCCCTTCGCGGCACAGGCGGATAATCAGGAGTTGACCGGCGATACCAAGCTGGCCTGTCAAGCGATCATCTGCCTGTCATCGGGGATGCGCCCCGGAGAATGCAGCCCTGCTCTCTCCCGATACTTCGGCATATCACACAAAAAATGGAAAGATACCGTGAAGGCCCGCCGGAACTTCCTGAACCAGTGTCCTACGGTGGGCGAAGAGCCGTCGAAAATGCCTACGCTCGTTGAAGCGATTCTCAACGGCGCTGGACGCTGCACAGCAGATCTCTTGAACCGTCAGCTCAGAAAGCAAGTCCCCGATGAGGAATGCATTCCAGATGACGTCTGGCGGCGCATGAGCCGAGAAGACCGTGAGAATACTCCTCGCTGCCGCACCAAATTGGTCTGGATCATTGATGACGCCTTGCCCTCCTACTGCCGGACCTACGCTGGCCATGAGTACACATGGAAGGTCGGCGTCAACTACGTTGGCGAACCGCTCAACGGTGGCCACTGGATTGATGAGTAGCCACAAGGGACGGTCATGACTGACGAACAAATCAAAGAACTTTTTGATACAGTACCCGCCTTTGCCGATAGCTGTATCGAATCGCTACGTCCGGCACCCTTCATCCGCTCAATAAGCCGTTGCTGGTCAGCTTCGGTAAACACCGGCCTGATCTGTGGGACAGCCAATCCCAACTATCCCGGCATGACATGGAGGGAACTCCTCGATAAGGGCGAAAAGATGCGGAAAAACATCAGGCTGTTTACGGTGAACCCTGAGTACTACCTGAACCTCGAACAATTCCGTGCCCCCTTCATGAGTTTCTGCTTTCATGACGGCAAAGGCTACGTCGCGGAAGACGGATGCCACCGCGCCTGCATCGCAAAGTTCTTCCTCTATTCGCAACCCTCTCCATTTCTGCACGGCGTTCATCTCACAGAGGTCCAGACGGACGCCCGCATGACGAACCTCTTTTACAGGCTCAAAAAACTTCTTCCCACATGGTGCGCGGCGTTCCCCAACTCACAGGAAGTCACCCGCAATGACGACGCCAAAGGATGGAGCATGTCTTTCTATGGGAACACCCTGCGCATTGAAAACCACCGCAGGAAGGGCTTCAACGCCGATTTTCAGGCCGAAGAACTGGAAGAAGGTCTGCTCCCGGCCCTGCTGAACCCCTTCAAACGCCGTTTCGGAATGTATCGCAACCTTTTGAATTGAGAGGAGTCCATGATCCAACGTCTCTTCATTGCCGAAAAACCGTCTCTCGGCAAAGCCATTGCCGCTGAACTCGGCGTCACGCAGACTTGTCAGGGGTATATAGTCTGTGGGAACGACGCCGTGACCTGGTGCTTCGGGCATTTGCTGGAACAATATGATCCCGATGATTATGATGAAGCATGGAAGCTGTGGCGAAGAAGCTCCCTACCCATGATTCCCCGTGAGTGGCGGCTCAAGCCCAAGGAAAGCGCCCGCGCTCAACTTCAGGTAATCAGCAATCTGCTTGGTGAGGCCGGATCGGTCGTCAACACGGGCGACCCGGACAGGGAAGGCCAACTCCTCGTGGATGAAGTCCTCGAACACTTCCGCTACACCGGCCCGGTTCAGCGAATTTGGCTTGCATCCCTGGACTCCCGCTCGATCCAAAAAGCTCTGGCAACACTGAAGGACAACCGAGACTACGCCAATCTCCGGGATTCCGCCCGCGCCCGTTCACAGGCCGACTGGCTCATAGGCATGAACGCCACCCGCGCCATGACGCTCCGGGGCAGGGAGTCGGGACGGGATGGCGTGTTGTCGATGGGGCGCGTCCAGACGCCCACCCTTGCCCTTGTCGTCAACCGGGATCGGGAAATCGCAGCCTTCACCCCCATTGATTATCTCGTCCTTCAGGCAAGGCTCCAGCACGATGCGGGGACGTTCTCGGCCCTCTTCAAACCTTCGGAAACCCAACCCGGACTGGACAGCGAAGGCCGTCTCGTCGATGGGGCCACCGCCCAAGGCATCATGGATGCTGTGCGCGGCAAAAACGGCATCATCACCTCCGTCACACGCGAAAAGAAGAAAAAGCCAGTCCCTCTGCCGCATTGCCTTTCCTCGCTTCAGAAGGCCGCGTCCTCCAAGCTCGGCATGACCGCGCAGCAGGTTCTGGATACCGCGCAGTCGCTCTATGAAAAGAAGCTGACGACGTATCCGCGTACCGACTGCCGCTATCTGCCCGAAGAGCAGTTCAGTGACGCCGCCCGGATCATTACCGCCCTTTCCGGCGTTTCCGGTCTTGAGGCCGTGACCGCCAAGGCCGATTCCGCCTTGAAAGGCCCCGTCTGGGATACAAAGAAGATTACGGCCCACCACGCGATTATCCCCACCGGCGAAGAGCCCCGGAGCCTCACGGCGCAGGAAAAGGAGCTGTACCTGATGATCGCCGTCCAGTACTTTCTCCAGTTCTATCCCCCCATGCTCTACGAGGCCCAGAAGATTCTGGCCACCATCGTGAAAACGGCATGGGAGGCACGTGGCCGGATGATCATCGAGCCGGGCTGGACTGGCTTCGCTGCTGAAGAAGACGATGAGGACGCCAAAAAGAAAGAGGCCGAACAGTCGCTGCCATCCGTCGGCAACAATGACGCCGTGCTCTGCGCCGACGTGGACGCCCTCAAAAAGAAGACCACGCCGCCTTCCAGGTTTTCGGAAGGTTCACTGATCGAGGCGATGGCCAACGTCCACCGTTTCGTTTCCGACGCCAAGGCCAAGGCCGTTTTAAAGGAAAATGAAGGCATCGGGACGGAAGCGACACGGGCGAGTATCCTTGAAACCCTCAAGAGCCGTGGGTTCATCGCAGCCAGCGGCAAATCCCTTGTGTCCACGCCGCTCGGCCAGTCCCTCATCGATATGACCCCGGACACGCTCCGCGATCCGGTCACTACGGCCCAATGGGAACAACGCCTTGAAGCCATAACCCGTGGCGAAAACTCGCTGGAAGACTTCATGCGGGAACAGTACACAGCTCTTCCTTTGCTTCTGGCCCCCGTCCTCTCCACCCCTGCCGCACTTCAGCCCGGTGCCTTCCCCTGCCCGAAGTGTGGCAAGGCGTTGCGCCGGCGCGAAGGGAAAAACGCCGGCGAATTTTTCTGGAGCTGCTCCGATGCTGATTGCAGGACGTTCCTGCCGGATGAAGGTGGAAAACCCGGCCAGCCCAAAGAAAAGTCTCCGCGAGTGGTGACGGAGTTCATCTGCCCCGATTGCGGCAAAGCACTGCTCTACAGACAAGGCACCAGCAAGGCAGGAAAACCCTATGAAATGTTTTCCTGCTCTGGCTATCCGCAATGCAAATCATCCTTCTGGGCAAATGATGGAAAACCTGATTTCAGCAGAAGGCCGAAATGACAACCCAACAAGAGAAACCGAGTGTATCGCATCTCAGACATATGACCCCGGACAAATTCAACTCATAAAGGAGCAACCATGAGCCTCATGAAATCTTCCATCCCGTTGACTACCTATCGCCTTGAACCTTCGACACTCGCCAACGTCACTGGCGATGTGATCAGACGGTTTGCCTTCCGGTCCATCGACAATACCCCTGACGAAAAAGGCTATGGCTTCGTCCCTGAAGATGACATGTTTGCCGATCTGGAGACTTCGATTCTCGAAAAAGATCGATACATGAGCTTTGGCTTTCGTATCGACACCAGAAAAATACCTTCGGCCATTCTCAAAAAACATCTTGCGGAAATGACGCGGGACGAACTCCAGAGGCAGGGCAAGACGTTCATTTCCAAATCCCGAAAGAAGGAACTCAAAGACCTTTGCAAGTCCCGGCTCCTTTCAAAAACAGAACCCCGCCCCTCTATGACCGGTATCGCCATCGATACGTCAAACGGACTCGTTTACGTTGCCAGCACCTCCAAATCTACCCTTGAGCTGTTCGAGAATTACGCGAAAACAGCCTTCGGCGGCGAAATGGAGCGCATGTACCCAAGTACATTGTCCGCATCGGACTCCGAACACCCGCTCGAAGATCTCATGAGCAATATTTACGCCGAAAGTATGACGCTTTCCCTCAACGGAAAGACCTACTCCATAGCCGAACAGGGAAAGGCTACGCTTTCCCGGACGGACGGGCCTTCAGTCTCAGTAACAGATGCGCCGGACAGCGCGAGAGCCGGACTGGAATCCGGGCTCTTGCTTACCAGCCTCAAAATCAGGCTTTCCTCAATGCCGGAAGATGAACTGGTGTCCGTTTTTACTTTGAACGCGGATTTTAGCTTCAGCGGCCTGAAGACACCGCGCATCCGTAGACAGAAAGGAGAAGACGCCGATCCCGACACGGACTTCCTCCTGAAGATGGGCTTCATCGAAGAGACTGTGACTGCCATGCACTCGCTCTTCCGGCAACATGCAGGCAACTAGGGAGAACGTCATGAAAAGACTGCTCTTGCTCTTTCTTTTGTGTTTTGGGCTGGCCTTGCCAGGGGTGGCTGCTGATGGAACCAGCTTTAATCCTACAACAATTTCTGTCAAAAGCGTGGGGGCTTCGATCCCCGTTGGAACGGTGATTACTTGGCCTTCCAACTCATGGCCTTC